>ERZ773103.1610-NODE-1610-length-23506-cov-18.858812_pt1 | contig 23506 bp, 22 predicted proteins | sample MGYA00511118_ERZ773103 | MGnify/ENA primary metagenome ERZ773103 (study PRJEB29015, sample SAMEA2737821) | human gut metagenome | biome: human gut; feature: human-associated habitat; material: faeces | place: China | collected 2012 ... | reverse complement strand
CCTCGGTGGTGGTTTCCCCGGTTTCCGGGTCGGTGCTTGTTTCGGTGCGGTAGCGTATTTCCACTTCCTCGGTCAGCGTCAAGGTGTACTGCATGGCAAAGATACGTTCAAGCTCTGCCTGTGCGCTCTGCGGGGTGTAGCTCTGCAAGAGGGCGGTCAAGTAAGACGCAAGTTCGTGGGGGTTATGTCCGATACTGTCAAGGTCATAGCGGTATTCATCATAGCCGGGGTGGGTGTTTTTGATATTGTCAATCTCACTTTGCAGGGCATTTTCCATAGCGGCGTAGTTCTGTTCCGTTGCCACAAGGTCGCTGTCCTCGGACGTGTAGGACGTGCCAAGCACCCCGTTTGTCAAGCCCGAAAACATAGCCCCGCAAGAGGACAGCCCTGCGGAAATCATAATAAAGAGAAGCAGCGCGGCAACTGCAATCAAAATGCCCGCCGGGTGTCTTGCCGCAAATGCGGCGGCTTTCCTCGTTTCCTCGGCGGTTTTCTTTGCCGTCTTTCTTGTGGCTTCTGCTGCGGCTTTTGCCCCTCCTTTCTTTGCCGCCTTTGCATACTGGCGTTTTATCTGCTGTTTCTGCATGAAACGGGAAAGAGGGTTAGAGGTAAGCTGCGGATTGTCGCGCAGGGTCTTGTGATACTGGAAGTTGACGTTTGCCTTAAATGCTGCCTTTTCTGCATTTGCTGCTTCCCGGTAGGGTTTCAGCTTATGGCTGCGGTAGCCCTGTTTTAACTTCCGCGCTCCGTATTTCGCGCCGCGCTCGGCAAGTTCCTCTGATTTATGCGCCCCCTCAACGCCGGAATTGTCCTTTTCAACGGAATGTATCTTGTTATGGACGAAAATCCCTGCTTCCTGTGCAGGGCGGGACAGCGGGTTTCCCTTTTTGCCGCCGGGTATCGGTTTTTCCTGTTCTTCAAAGCGTAAGCGGGTCTTTGCCTTGCCTGCGGCTTCGTCAAAGGTGCGCTTCTTAACCAGTTTCTTTTGCTTTGGGATAGCTGCCTTTGCCTCGTCCAGTCGGTCAGCGGCTTTGTTTGATTTTTCAATATAGCGTTCCAGTTCCGGGGCGGCAAGTTCTTCCTCGGTAAACTGCAAGCGGGAAGATGTTGTTTGTGCGGTGGCTTCCTCCTGTGCCTTGCGTACCGCCTTTTTACTGGATTTGCGGGTCTGTGCGGCTTCGATATGCTCCATGACGCGGTCTGCGGTGGCGGTGTCCCTTGCGGGGGCAGCTCCCGGTGCGTGGGGTAACGGGGAAGTTTGGGACGGTAAACCTTGAAGCTGCGTCCCGTCCTGTGTGGTTTGCTGCTCCGGGGACTTTTGAAAATCCGCGTCCTGTTCCCGTTTACTGATACGCTCGGCGGTCTGCTGTGTTTCGTTTACCTCGATAAGCCCGTCGCGGGTCATTTTCTGCGTGATTTTATCGCGGGATTTATATTGCTTCATGGTCTGCACCTCACCTTCCGCTTTCGGAAACTTCCTCCGGCTTCGTTGTCATTACCCTGTAAAGCTCGGTATCTTTCGGGAAGCGGTCTACAAAAGGCAGCACCACATTTCCATAGAAGATAAGCCCCTCGCCCGCTTCGGTGTGGGTAACATACTTCATCTGCTGTGGGGAAATATTAAGCTGCTTTGCAAGGATAGTACGGTCGCCCTGCGCTTGATTGAGCATGAGGACAAAATCGCTGTTTTCAAAGATATTTTCCACCTCGCGGCTTGCCAAAAGGTCTTTGACGTTCTGCGTAATGGCTGTGGGGATACCGCCCCATTTACGGAAACGCTTCCAAATCTCCACGCTGTAAGCGGCGGTCTGTTCCTCTTTTAAGAGCAAGTGAAACTCGTCCATATAGTAGCGGGTGGATTTCTTTTCTGCGCGGTTTATCGTTACCCTGTTCCATGTCTGGTCTTGCACAATGAGCATACCTAACTTTTTAAGCTGCTTCCCAAGCTGCTTTATATCAAAGCACACAAGGCGGTTAGAAAGTTCCACGTTGGTTCTGTGGTTGAATACGTTAAGGCTGCCGGAAACATACAGCTCCAATGCCGCCGCGATACGGGCAGCTTCCGGCTCCGGCTGTCTTAACAGCTCGTCGTAAAGGTCGCCCAAGATAGGCATTTTTGCCGGGTCGGGGTCTGCAAGGAACGGACGGTACACATTTCTTACAGCCCTGTCAATGACGGTCTTATCGACAGGCTGCAAACCCTCCTTGCCGCCAATGACAAGCTCGCAGAGGGAAAGGATAAAATCAGATTTCAAGGCTAACGGGTTGTCGTCCTCGGAATAGTTAAGGTTTATATCCATAGGGTTTACATACTGGGGCTTGCCGTCAATGCCCCTGCCCGTAGGGGAAAGCCGTATCACTTGCCCGTTCAGACGCTGCACAAGGGAAAAATACTCGGCTTCCGGGTCGCAGATGATAATGTCGTCGTCAGTAATGAGGAAAGCATTTGTCATTTCCCTTTTGGCGGCGAAACTCTTACCGCTTCCCGGCGTTCCCAAGATAAGCCCGTTTGGGTTTTTGAGCTGCTTTCTGTCGCAGAGTATCATATTGTTAGAAAGGGCGTTCAAGCCATAGTACAGGGCTTGCCCCGTCTGAAAAAGCTCCTGCGTGATAAAGGGAATGAAAATAGCGGTGCTTGATGTGGTAAGCCCCCGCTGTATCGGGATAAGGTTTTCCCCAATCGGCACACTGGATAAAAGCCCCGCTTCCTGCTGATAGTCAAGGCGTGTCAGGCGGCAGTTGTATTTCTGTGCGATACCCGCCGCAGCGAAAATGTCATTTTCCAGTTTCCGCTTCGTGTCTGCCATGTTTACCACAAGGAATGTAAGGAGAAACATTCGCTCGTTGCGGCTCTGTAAGTCCTGCAACAAGTTCTTTGCTTCGCTGCCAAAGGTGGCAAGGTCGGACGGGATTATATCCATGTCATAGCCGCTTCTAACCGCTTTTTTCTGTTCCTCAATCTTCATCTTGTCAAGGTCTGTGATTTTGCGCTTAATGGTCTTGATTGCTTCCGACTGGTCGATACTGCGGATATGTAAGTTGACGATTACACCTGTTTCCAAGTCCAGTATGTCAGCAAGCATACGGTCGTTGAGTTCCGGCGCAAGGATTTCAAGGAAGCTCGCCGCGCCGATTTTACGCCCCATGCGGAAATATCTGCCCTCGCCAAAACGGAAAGAGGACGGGGCGATAAAATCCTTTGTAGTAAGCCCTGTCGGGGTAAGCCAGTCAAAGGAAAAGGAGAACGGCTCGCCCTCCGGGTGGAATACCCCATGCAGCACCTTTAAGCGTTCATAGCCGGATAAGGGGCGGGCGGTTACGCCAAGCACCTTGAAATTGTTAAGCACGTCGGTTTCGATACGGGAAAGCCTTGACTTTGCAGCCGCCTTGTTATCGGCTTCAACAGTAAAGGTAATGTATTTGTGCTTCACAAGCCCGTTGTTGCCTTTACTAAGCTGATTTTTCAGCATATCCGAATACTCGGTGCGGATAGAGTTAAAAGCGTCCTCCTGTGCGGGGATAGAGATTGCTTTTTCTGCCTGTTCCCGCTGCGTTCCTTGATTGATGAAAGAAAGCTGCACGCTCACGCTCGCGTCAAAGTAGTTGAGGAAATCGCACCAGTTTTCAAAAATGGCGGTCTTATCGTCAGCCTGTGCAAGCTGATAATTGATGTCCTCGAACACGACGCACTTTGAATATCTCTTTTCCGTAACCTTGCAGATACCGTCCGGGTACATGGCAAGGTAGGGAATGGTCTGCTGTGCGGTGCGGGCTTTGCCGTCGCCTTTAGCCTTTCGGATAGCTTCGGCAATCTGTTTCTTTTCGGCGCGGGTCAGCTTACGCCTGTTTCCTGCGGCTTCCCGCGTCTTTTTTGTTTGTCCTTTTGACAATCGCTGATACCTCCTTTTCTAAGTTTCGCTGCTTTTCCAAGACAGCGTATAGGTTTTCGGTTCTGTAAGGTCGCTCCTTTGGGCGGGTAAACTTTGTCTGAATGATGTTCTTAACCACCACTTCAAGGGGCTGTCCATGCTTTTCATACATGGCAAGCAGGAAGCAGGGGAGCATGACGACAATCATCGCCATAGCCGCAAGATTTGTCCCTGCGCTGCCTTTGAGCAAAAAAAACAGCGGCAGTCCGATTAAGAGAGCCGCCGCAAAACAAACGATTTGCCGCTTTGTCAGATTGAAAGCGACTTTTGTTTTGACTTTGGATAGGTCTTTGGGTACAGGTACATACGCCAAGAAAAAACCTCCTTTCTGCCCTTAGTGGGCGTTGAATATGGATTTTGCCAGTGTGCCGGATTTGAACAGGGAAAAACAGAGGATAACCGTATAGGCGGCAAGGGAAAATACCGCGCTGTGCAGATTGTCTGCGATTATCATATCGTTTACCAGTACGGCGTAAATACCGACACATATCATAATGAGGAAGCCTTGAAAACCAAGACCGAACAGCCCTTTTAGGTAGTTGTTTCCAATCTGTCCCCATTCTCTGTTGGTCATGGTCGCAAATGGAATAGGCGATACCGAACAGTAAAGGTAAATCTCTATCATTCTGCCGTATAGGATAACGGTTATCAGTACGGACATGATTTTCATGCAAAGGCTCACAAGGCTTGTTTCAAGCACAAGTAAGAGCAGTTCGGGGATTTCCATATCTTCAAGCCCCTCCTGCATGGCGGCAAGGGCTTCGGCAACGTCGATATTCGTATCGCCGCCGATAACCCCCGCTGCGCCGGAAACGATATGCTGCGCCATATCAAAGACCGCCATTGTGATGTTGAACGTGTTGGTTACGATAAACACCGCGACAAAGGCTTTGAATATCCACTTAAAGAACATGAATGTTTCTATGTCGTGCATATTGTTCTTTTCCGTTACCATGCTGATTAGCTCGTAGCATAGGACATAGGTAATGACAAGCCCCGCAATCGGGACGATTACATTTTCAGAAAGGGTCTGTATCATGCTGAAAATGTTGGCGTTCCACCCTTGCGGGGTCTGTCCTACCTCGTTTGCGATAGTCCCGACTTTTTCGTTTACGTCCCCGAACATAGTTGACAGATTACCGTTTATCGCTCCGATAAGAATTTCCTTTATCCATTCGTTAATCGCGTCAAGTATGCTCTGCATAGGCAGCTACCCGCGCTTAACCGAACAAGCCGGAAAGCAGAGGTACAAGGATAGTGCCGATAAGGGCAACACCGCCGCCTGCCATGAGCTGCTTAATGCCCTGTGATTTTGCGCCCGGATTGTCGTTTCCATATCCCTCTAAGAGATTGATAACGCCCCAAATGCCAAGTCCTGCTCCAAGAGCGATAACCAAAGTCTGTAATACGCCGATTGCGCTGTTGAAAAATTCCATAAAACTCCTTTCTGCCGCAAATGCGGCTTGCCCCGTAAAAGGGTATAAAAAACGGCGGTCAGTTTTCAAACTGCCGCGGTCATAAGTCCCCGCGCTGCGTAAGTGTCTGCCGCGCGGCGGTATTCAGTTGTCAGTGTGGGCGATAGGAATTTTTGTAGGGGCGCGTATCATGCAAGTTGTCTTTTTCTTTGTTACTGCGTCAATTCCTCCTTTCTTTTCGCTGCTGCTCATACAGGGCTTCACACCGTTTCACAAATTGCCGGATAGCAGCCTGCCGCTGCTGATCCCGTCGTTCAGCAATCGAAACAAGCCCGTTTATGGCTTCTGTGATTTTCTTGTCCTTTTTCTTTCTGATACGTCTATTCATGGTCGGTGTCCTCCTGCAAATCGCTTTCGCTGATTTCGTAGTAGTCAAATACTTCGTCCGGCTTCACAAGGGCGGGTCTGCGCCTTAAATGCTTTTCCATATCAAAAGTATTTTTCTTGTCATAGTCGGAAAGATATTTATAGTTGGGGTGCTTTGTAATGTCGTACTTATCAGAGAAGAACGGGCGCACCCCTCTAAGCTGTAAAATACATTTCCCGCCGTCCATGACTGCTATTTCATCTTCCGTCATAAGCTGCTTGCCTAACTTCTGATAGTTCAGCCCATGCGATACCTCGCGCCCCCGGTTCTCGGAAGTGTTGAAGCTGTCAATGGTTTCTTTCCCCAAGATTTCCGACATTTCTTTGAGGGTGGTTTTCTCCTTGCCGCCCAAGAAAAGGGTGGTGTCGCAGTTGCCGACTATGGTATCGGCGTTGTCCTTATAGATTGCCTTTAACTGGCTTTGCGACTGTAAGATAATCGACGCGGAGATTTCCCGGCTTCGTATGGTGGCTATGAGCTTTTCAAACTTCGGTATCTGCCCGATATTTGCAAATTCGTCTAACAGACAGCGCACATGGACGGGCAGCCTGCCGCCGTATTCATCATCTGCCTTGTCGCAAAGGAGATTGAAAAGCTGCGTGTAAAGAATACTCACGACAAAGTTAAAAGTATCGTCGGTGTCGCTGATGATAACAAACAGGGCGGTCTTGCGGTCGCCTATGGTGTCAAGCTCCATTTCGTCGGTTTCCATAAGGTCGCGCAGCTCCTTAATGTCAAAAGGGGCAAGCCGCGCACCGCAGGAAATGAGAATAGAGCTTCGTGTCTTTCCCGCAGATAACAGGAATTTCTTATATTGCCGGACGGCAAAGTGTTCCGGGTCTTTTTCCTCCAACCGTTCAAACATGAGGTCAACGGGGGACTGAAATTCCGGGTCGTCCTCGCGGGCTTCACTGGCATTTATCATTTCAAGCAGCGTCGTGAAGTTCTTTTCTTCCTCCGGGGCTTCGTACCAAATGTAGCCGATAAGGGCGCAGTAAAAGAGCCGTTCCGATTTTACCCAAAAATCCTCCCCGGCTTTTTCCCCGTCCCCTTTGGTGTTGGCAATCAAGGTATTTACCAGTTTCAAAATGTCTTTTTCGCTGCGGAGATAGGCAAAGGGATTGTAACGCATGGATTTCTTAAAATTTATCGTGTTCAGCACCTTTATCCGATACCCGCCGCGCTGTAAGAGCTTCCCGCACTCGACTAAAACCGTTCCTTTCGGGTCAGTTACAACGTAGCTTGAGTGCATTTGCATTAAGTTGGGCTTCACAAAAAATCTCGTCTTGCCGCTGCCGCTTCCCCCGATAACAAGGATATTTTTATTCCTTGCATACTTCGGCTGCTTCGGGCGGCTGTTCATGGTAAGCCGTTCCGTCTGTGTCAGCAGCACGTTATTTTGAAATACCGGGTCGGTGTAGGGCTTTATATCTTCGGCGTTGCCCCAACGGGCTGAACCGTATTCGATACCTTTTCGATATTTCTTTGCGTTCTTGCCTTTGAAGTACACCATAAGCCGGATAAGGACAGCCCCCGCAATACCGATAAGCAAATCCATAGGGGCAAGGCTCGGAAGCGGGTTTGCAAAGGCAGCGGAAAAGCCGTCTGCAAGGGAAAGCACCTTGCCGGAAAGGTCAGTTCCCGGAGAGAGCCGCACCGCCTGTCCGATTTTGTCAAAGAGATAGACAAAGAGCAGATAGGGGGCATTTAGGATAAGCAACTTTTTAAGTTCCGGCTTCATAGCGATACCTCCCTGTCCTTTTTCTTCACTTTGTCCCTCTGTGCGTTCAGAGCTGCCGCCTTGTCTTTCAGAGTGGAAAGCAGCTTGCGGATAGAGGGCTTTTTATCCCTGCCTAATTTCTTTGCGGTAAATTCCCGAAATGCTTCGGTCATAACGTCAATATCCTTGCCCTTAAAAGACACAAGATAGGTCGGCGGCTTGCCGTTCTCAATCTTCTTGACGTTGTAATCAAGCCCGTTTTTCCTTGCGATAGGGTCAAAGGCTTTGATATTTTGGTCGGTAATCTCAATGTTGGAAACCTTTTCTCCCGGCTTCATAAGCTGCCGCATAGTGATTTTTCCATGCGGGGCTTTGGTTAGCTGCCCTTTGCCTTTGGCAAGCAGGGCTTTCATAGCCTTTTGCAGCACTTCGGCGGTCAGCTTAGATGTTTTGATTGCTAAAGACACGACTTTTTCATTGACTTCATCTTGCATGAAATCCCTCCTTTCATAGTTTGGTTAGGGTGGTGTGCCGCTTCGGGGCATAAAAATAAGGCGTACATTTTTCATGCCGCCTTTAGATACGCACCCGCAGCCCGTTCAAATCCGAAGCCCTCACACCCACAAGATACCAGTTGTCCCCGTACTCCATGCGGGTCGGCTTCCATTTGCCGCGTACAAACACTTCAAGGCAATCCCCACAATGCAATCCTCCGTAGTAGTCGTTAAGGTCAAAGCGAATGTCGTAACGGTCTGCCGTTTCATCAAAAATCAAAGCTCCTGTTTTCTGTACCATATTAAAATCCTCCTGTTTTTTAATAGCCGCCGTACATATCGTGGTTGACAAGGGCGGTGTAATAGCTGTCTATGGTATTGGGTGCGTTGAAAAGTACCGCTTTCAGATATTGCTTGATGTTGCGGATTTTCGTGGTGTTCTCTTTCATGCAGTCAAAGACAAATTCAATGTGGCTGCTGTTCAGCTTCATAAACTTTGCTTTGACAAGCTCTGCCGGATAATCGTCCCCGGCGATACGGATTGTCTTTCGTTTGGTGCAGACAGTTTCAAGGATAAGGGACACAATCTCGTCCAAGCGTTCCCTGTCAATGTTGGTATGCTTGATAAAATGCTCATACTCGATATTGTCCTTGATGATTTCCTCATACACGCTGTATGCGTCTGCCGCTTCCGTTCCTTTCCGTTCCGGCTCTGCCGTTTCTTCCCTCAAAGGAGAGGGGCTAGGGGAAAGGATAGGAATGGAATGGTTATTTGATAAATCCGTATTTGATTTTTCTTTTTTTGATAAGTCAGTCTTTTGTATATCTTTATTTAATTGCATTGGATTTTCCGACGTCGGGTTATCCGCTGTCGGATTTTCCAATATCGGGTTATCCGCTGTTGGATTTTCCAATACCGGACAATCCAATGCCGGGGGCTGTGGCTGTTCGTAAATGGTGTACTCGATAGCGGTCATTTTACCTTTCTCGTCGCGTCCCTGCCGTCTTGTGATATATCCGGCTTTTTCAAGCTCCCATACAGCGGTGCGGATAGCGTCGATACTTTCCCGGTTGATATAGGACAGTCCTGCAAGAGTATAGTCCCAATCCTCCGGCAAGGACAGCATTTGTGATAACAGCCCTTTTGCCTTTAAGGAAAGCTCCTTATTGCGTAAATGGTGGTTGCTCATAACCGTATATCCTGTGTTTCTCTCCACGCGGAAAACTGCCATAGCTTCATCAACTCCTTTGCTGCATATTTGTTACGCAGTAGAACAGCGATTTTGAGGGTTTAGGTATCAATCCCTTACCCTGTGAAAACCGCACCCACAAAGCCTTATGTAGCAAGGCTTTTTTTGTCCCTACTGCGTAACATGAGGGTAAAAAAATAGCGGCGTTCCTATTCCCCTGTGTAGGAGTGAAGAAACGCCGCTGTATGCGGTACATTATAATTTTTTAACTTCTGTTCTATCATGCTATATGGTTCTATCCGTAGAAATCTGTATGCCCGTTTAGCAATACATAAAATGCGTTGGACTCTGGTTTTCGACTATCTTTTTACACCCATTTCTACACCCAAATGGCATGAAACTATATGATTTTGCATGAAGTTTTATAAACTTGCAATTTCAAAAAGCCTTGTAACCATGCGGTTTTACGGACTTTTATTGAGGTATATAGATTTATGAAAAAAGGCTAATTTACAACGATTCCAAGTTTCATTTTATTTTCCTTCTTTCTTATTTTTCTAGTGTTTCAAGGACTTTTCATGTGGTTGTCCCCCATCTTGTCCCCCATTTTATATATTTCATTTATGACCTTTCATGAACTTATGCAAAAACCATTCTATCCATATAATTGGAAAACTTATCTATCTCGGTTTTCACTGTTTCTTCGGTCAAGTGACTATATAAATCTAATGTGATTTTTATTGAGCTATGTTCCATCATTTGGGATAGCATTTTATAACTTTTTGCATACTCTCCTGATGCACTTTCCAGAAATCGTGTTGCAAATGGTTCTATTTCTTTTTTTAGTTTTGGGTAGTTTCCATTTCTAACCGTATTAAGTCTCTTGTTGTTTTCTTTAAATCCATTCCATTGTTTATACCAGCAATCTACAGATGTTTTATTATTAAGGATTAATATAGAATTGGCATCTTCATATTTTGCATTTGCAAGCCATTGTTTGGCTTCTTTTACATTATCAAATATCCTGTCTACTCTTTTTCCACTCGCCGTTATAAAACGCGCTCTATATTTACCATCTTTTTTTCGTTGGCTTAGATTTGGACCTAAATCTTTTCCTTTTAAATCAACTCCCATATTCTTATTTGCTCCCTTCATTAAATAAAGGAAGCCACCATATGACAAATAGTATATTAACATGGCTAGTGCTAATATTCAAGAAAAATCCTCCCCACCATAGGGTAAATGAAATGACCCAGAAGCATATTTCTGGGTCATCATTTTTTTCAGATAAGTCTATTCATTGGCTTCATATTGTAACATTCCTTTTTGTTGCTTATTTTTTATGTTCTTAACTTAACATGACTCACTGCTTACAGATACTTTAAAACTTTGCTCCCCAAAGGAAGTCAATCGAATACAGTTACAAAAACTGACATATAATATTCTCACATTCATCCTGCGTGCCGCTGACTACATCGAATTTACACTGAAGAACCCCACCGCAGCCGAGCATCTGCTTGATGCAGCTACAAAACAAATCAACTCACTCTCGGATATGCCCGAAAAATATTATCTTGTAGATGACCCCGTTCTGGCGAGTTGGGAAATTCGTTTTATTATAATCAATAATTACATTGCCTTTTACACTATTGATAAAGAAAAGCAAACGGTAATTGTTGTACGATTTCTATATCAGAAAAGCAACTGGAACTCCATTCTCCGTCAGAGTTTTTCCCTTGCTGCACCTGTAAGCCCGATATACCTGTAAAGCAGAAGAACCAATCCTCCGCTGACTACCACACTGGCTGCCGAAAACAATAACTGTTTTGCAAAAAGACGGAACCCGCCATAAAAATTGGCTGATTCCGTCTTTTTCTATGATTCATCCGCCATTGCCGCATCATCCCGCGATTCAATGACGATCAATATTCCATTTTCAAATGTAATTTCTGCCTGTTCTTCAGTTATCTCATTACTCACACCAATTGAACAGAAACCCTTTAAGCAATAATCGGCAAGCGGATATTTAAATCCCGCAAGATACAGATGCTCTACCTGCGCGGTATACGGAATCAGGGAAACATATTTTCCAAACTGTTCCTCTTTTTTTAGTACCATGCCGTGATCTGTCATACGGATACGGTTATTTGCATCCAGCAGTTCAATTTCAACTCCCAGCTCTAACCCTATGCCCAGAAGTTCAATATTCCCCAGCACATGATCTAACCTTGAACCGGTACCACCAAGCACTGTGATGCACTCCGCTCCCATGGAAATTGCAAGACGCAGCGCAAATTCTGTATCTGTGTCATCCTTTTGAGGATTCAATCTGTGCCAGACGATCCCTTCTTTTTTCTGAAACCATTCCAGTGTCTCTTTGCTTACCGAATCAAAATCGCCGATAATGACCTGTGGAACAATTTCATTTCTCCGCAAAAATTCCATACCGGAATCTGCAGCGATCACTGTTTTTTCAGCAAAGCCTTTTAAAACCTCTATCGCAAATGCATCTTCAATTTTTCCACCCGCTATGATAAAAAAATGTTTCATCCATCGGCTCCCATCATTCATTAATAATATTTAAGAAACGAATCGTATTCTCGGTCACATCCCCGGAAAAAATTGCACTGCCAGCAACAATAATATTTGCTCCTGCATCCATCAATTCTTCCACGTTTGACAGATTTACGCCGCCATCTACTTCAATGTCCGTTTTTAATCCCTTCTCATCCACGATTTTTCTTAATTCACGGACTTTCTCCACCGTATAGGGAATCAGTTTCTGTCCTCCGAATCCCGGATTTACCGTCATAACAAGAACCATATCCACTTTTTCAAGGACACAGGATATTGCAGAAACTGGTGTTGCAGGATTGATGGCAACACCTGCTAAAAGTCCTTTTTCTTTGATTTTTTCAATAGTACGGTCAAGATGTCTGCAGCTCTCTGCATGAACAGTGATAAGATCTGCACCAGCCTCGGCAAACTCATCAATATAGCGTCCCGGTTCCTCAATCATCAGATGAACATCAAAAATACGGTCTGTACATGCTCTTATAGCACGGATGACCGGCATTCCAAATGAAATACTCGGAACAAACATTCCGTCCATAACATCAATATGGACATACTGTGCCCCGGCTTCATCAAGCTCTTTTATCTGTTCTCCAAGACGGCTGAAATCAGCCGATAATATAGATGGCGATAAACAGTTCATTTTTTTCTCCGTAATCTTAGTCATTTATTTTAATACTTTCGGACAGCCTTTAATTCCTCATACAGCAATTTATAGTTTTCATACCGCAGCAAACTGATACTTCCTTCTTCTAACCCCTGTCTTACACCGCAGTCCGGCTCACTGATATGATTACATCCCTGAAATCTGCAATATGGTTCCCATTTCCGGAATTCCGGATAAAACCCTTTTAAGTCTTCTTTTTCCATTCCCGGAATGTAAAGTGTGGAGAATCCCGGTGTATCCATAATATAAGTATCCCCGCCGATCGGTATGATTTCAGAATGACGTGTGGTATGTCTTCCGCGCTCGATCTTGCGGCTGACTTCCCCTGTCTGCATGGTGATGTTCGGCTGCAGGCGGTTCACAAGAGAAGATTTGCCAACTCCCGATGGTCCTGCCACCGCCGCTGTTTTTCCTTTCAAAAGTTCTAACAGTGCGTCCACACCCTTTTCCTCTTTTGCACTGACATAGAGTGTCTGGTAGCCGCACGCCGCATAGATGTCTGCAAACGCATGCAGTTCCTCCTCCGTAACCAGATCTGTTTTGTTAAAACAGATTGCAACCGGTACATTCTGATATTCCATCATAACAAGGAAACGGTCTAACAGATTAAAATTAGGCTGTGGTTTTGCCGCCGCAAAAATGATCAGCGCAAGATCGATATTTGCAACCGCAGGACGAATCAGCTCATTTTCCCTCGGCAGGATCTTTTCAATATTTCCTTTTTTATGTTCCTCATCTAACACAGCAATCTCGACATTGTCCCCCACCAGTGGCTTGATATTCTGATTTCGGAATATGCCTTTTGCCTTACACTCATAAATTCCGGATCCCGCTGCATGAATGTAGTAGAATCCGGAAATTCCCTTGATAATTTTTCCCTGCATAAATATTCCTATTGTTTTTATTCTTCCTGGAACTGTACATCAATCGTCTGGTCTTTTAAATCATTTCCATTTAAGTCCAGCCAGGTAACTACGATTTTACCACTGTCCGAAAGAATACCGGTCTTTGTCAGAATCAGTCCGCCAGTACCAAAATCTGCAATCGTTTTGCCGTACCAGGTCTGTAAAACATTGCCCTGATCATCATATAAAACAATGTCTGCACCGGAGATATTCGATGTATCTGATGGAAGCTGCAGGCTGACATTCAGCTTATAAGTCTTTGTGGTGATCTGCTGTGCCGGTTCCGGTCCAAGACTGACTGTGATCGTGATGGATGCTCCCGGATCTGCCTGTGTTCCCTCCGCAAGTGACTGTCCGATTACGATTCCGGCATCCGTATCACTGTATTTTGTGACCGTTGAAACATTAAACTGTGATAAAAGTTCTTTCGCCTGTTCCTCTGACTTATAGCTTGTCGATACATCAGGTACTGTAATCTTCTCTGAGCCAAGGCTGATCTCAAGTGTGATCGTATCGCCCTCTTTTCCCTGGGTATCCCCATTTGGTGTCTGGGAAATTACATATCCTTCCGCAACGGAGGAACTGTAGGAAGTTGTCTTTGTGACCTGAAATCCCTTTGCCGTCAATGCCGCACTGGCATCAGTTTCACTCTGTCCCACAACGTTTGGTATTTCGACCGTATTCTCACTGGTTCCGGCGGCAGATCCGCTGCTGATGATAACTTCGATCGTCGTATTCTTTTCAACAGTCTTACCATCTGCCGGATCCTGGCTTATGATCTGTCCCTTTTCTACGGTATCAGAGGATGCGGTTCCAGCCTGTCTGATGCCGAGTCCGGTTCCGTTTAACTCCTGTTTTGCCTGATCCATGGTTTTTCCTGTCAGGGAAGGTACTACTACACCGTCCTTGATCTGGGTACTCTGACTGTCTCCCGTCTGTGTTTCCGTTTTTGTTGTTTCTGTATTCGAAGAATTGTTCTTGTTAGACTTCATACCCCCGGCTAACGTGATGCACAGGTAAATAATGATGATAATGATCACTACACCTGCTGCGATTCCCATGATCGTGATTGCCTTTTCCATCTTCGGATTGATATCGCCATCCTCGTCCTCAATATCATCATCGTCGTCCTCGTCATCATCATCGATCACCGGCTCCTGTATTTTGATCGACGCCGGATCTATATAGACGTTTGCAGTCTGTTTCTTGATCTGATTTAAATCATCTGCTCCGATCACCCTCGTCTTATCCTGATTTGCAAGAGGTACCATCACAACAAAATCCTCGTTCGGGCTGATCAGTGCTTTTCTAAGATCGGCCAGAAGCGCTGTCATGGAAGCATATCTTCTGTCAGGGTTTTTCTGTGTACATTTTAAGATGATCTTTTCCATACTGATTGGAAGATTTGGTGCATAAACACTTGGCGGTACTATCTCTTCCTGCAGATGCTGGATTGCAACGGCAACTGTCGTATCTCCGTCAAACGGAACACGTCCTGTCACCATCTCATACATCACGATACCCAGTGAATAGATATCACTCTTGCCATCCACAAATCCGTTTCTCGCCTGTTCCGGAGAAGAATAATGTACGGATCCCATCACATCCGAACTGATCGTATTTGATGTTGCTGCCCGCGCAATACCAAAATCTGTTACTTTTACTTTTCCCTCAGTGGAGATCATGATATTCTGCGGTTTGATATCACGATGCACGATATTTTTATTATGGGCGGCTTCAATACCTCTGCCCACCTGAATTGCGATGCTGACTGCCTCCTTAAAAGAAAGCTGTCCTTTTTTCTCAATGTAGGTCTTTAATGTGATTCCTTCCACATATTCCATCACGATATAATGCAGGCCATTCTCACTGCCGACATCATAAATATTTACAATATTCGGGTGCTCTAACCCTGCAGCTGCCTGTGCCTCGGAACGGAATTTCGTTACGAAATTAATATCCTCGGAAAATTCTGCCTTTAATACCTTGATTGCTACAAATCTTCCCAGTGTAAGATCTTTTGCTTTATATACATCTGACATTCCGCCAGCGCCAACTTTACCTAAAATTTCATAGCGGTCTGCTATGTACATACCTTCTGTCAACATTCTTTCACCTCATCAGAAAATGGTTCTATCAATACAACCGTAATATTATCCTTACCACCATTTCGATTGGCAGTCTCAATCAGTTTCTCTGCTTTCTCAACAATGTCCCTCTGTCCCAACACAATATGCCGGATCTCATCATCTTCAATCATATTTGTCAGTCCGTCGGAACACATCAAAATCTCATCCCCAGGTTTTAAACTGATCTCAAAGAAATCAGCTGTCACCTCCGGCAATACACCGACTGCCCGTGTAATGATATTTTTATCCGGATGATCTTTCGCATCTTCTTTTCTCACTTCACCTAAACGAACCATTTCCTCAACCAGAGAATGATCCCTTGTAATCTGTGTAATATCTTCCTGATTGATCACATACAGCCTGCTGTCTCCAACATTTGCGGCATAGAGTGTATTCCCGATCACCGTTGCAGCAACGATCGTTGTACCCATTCCATTTTTGGCCGGATCTGCCTGTGCCTCTGTCAAAAGCAGACTGTTCGTCATGGAAACAGCACTCTTCATAATCGCCACCGGTTCTTTTTCACCCGATTTACCAATCAGTTCCACAAGTTTCTCAACTGTAAATCTGGAAGCATAATCACCTGCAGCGTGACCACCCATTCCATCCGCTACTAAAAAAAGATTCGGCAGATTTCCCACAGCGGTCTCTGATGTAAACATATAATCCTGATTCATTTCCCGTCGCTGCCCGATGTGCGTCATGGAAAACGTCTTCATCTTCTCTACTTCCTACCTTTCTGCATGGCTGATATAACGTTTGCGCAGCTGTCCGCATGCACCGTCTATATCCCTGCCCATTTCCCTTCTAATTGTAACGTTAATCGCATTTTTTTCAAGCCTATTTTTAAAATTAAGAATTGCTTCATGATCCGGCTGCACATATGAACGCTCTTTGATCGGATTGACCGGGATCAGGTTTACATGACAATTCATGCCATGGATCAGGTCTGCAAGCCTTCTTACATCCTCATCGGTATCATTGACACCACCGACTAAACTATATTCAAATGTGACACGCCTTCCTGTCTGTTCAAAATAATAACGACATGCCTCAATTACTTCATGTATCTCATATTTATTGGCAACCGGCATCAGTTCAAGTCTCTTTTCCTGCGAAGATGCATGCAGCGAAAGTGCCAGAGTGATCTGCAGTTTTTTATCCGCCAGTTCCCGCATTTTCGGAACAATACCGCAGGTCGACACCGTCACATTCCGCTGGCTGATGTTCAGTCCGTTTTCATCTGTCAGAAGTTCGATGAATTTGAGCAGATTGTCAAAATTATCCATCGGTTCTCCGGTTCCCATCACAACAACATTTGCAACCCTCTCCCCGGTATCTCTTGTGATCCGATATATCTGGTCTAACATCTCTGACGGCGTCAGTCCCCGCACCAGTCCGTCTAACGTGGATGCACAGAACCGGCAGCCCATCCGGCAGCCGACCTGTGAAGAAATACAGACCGAATTGCCATGTTTATATCGCATCAGAACGCTCTCGATCACGTTTCCGTCATCTAATGCAAACAGATATTTTCTGGTACCGTCTATCTTTGAGATCTGTACCGCCTCCTGCTTTAAACTTACAAAGCGGCATTCATTTTTCAGTTTTTCCTGAAGGGATTTTGACAGATTTGTCATTTCATCGAAAGATGCTGCCTGTTTTTCATGCATCCACTGATACAGCTGTTTGGCACGAAACGGTTTTTCCCCGATAGATTCCATATATGATTTTAGTTCTTCCAGATTCATGGATTTGATATCTGTTTTTTCCTGCTGCATAATTTCCTCTTTTCCATTTTCTTTCCGGGTGGCTATGAGATACGTCTTAATCTGGCGTAGAAAAATCCATCTCCCACCTGTGTTCCCGGATAAATCTGTTCCATATCAAGCAGTTCAAATTCAGGATGTTTTCCTAAAAACCACGCGACATTCTCCTGATTTTCTCCCGGGTTGATCGTACAGGTAGAATATACCATGATCCCGTCCTTTTTGACATAAGAACAGACCGTATCTAGAATCCGACGCTGAAGTGCTTCTAACTCTTCCTGCTGCCCCCGGCTCATTTTATAGCGGATGTCTGTCTTTTTGCGCAGAACCCCCAGACCGGAGCATGGCAGATCTGCGACCAGCACGTCCGCTGTATCTTCTGCACTCTCGTCCGGCACCGTGGCATCCCACACTTTTGTCGTCATATTTTTTATCTGGTAACGGCTGATATTTTCCTCGATCAGTCCGGTCTTATACCCTGTCAGGTCACGCGACTCCACACTTCCGGTGCCGTCCAGCATCTCCGCAAGATGAATGCTCTTGCCTCCGGGAGCCGCACAGACATCGATCACATGTGCGCCTTTCTCCGGTGCTGCGGCCTCAGCCACCATCATGGAACTGATATCCTGCACATAAAAAAGACCGTCCTGAAATGATGGAAGTGCCATCAGATGATCAAAACCTGAAATTGCAAATGCATAGTGATATGCATCCGTATATGGCAGTCCGGCATAAGAAAGTTCTTCTAACGTCTGCACCGTCACGCCTTCGGCTTTTAACTGTTCCTTTAACGCATCCGGCGTAATTTTGGTCACATTGGTACGGATCGTAATCGGTGCTTCCTTTGAAAAAGCATCTAAAATTGCCTTTGTCTGCTCCATGCCATAGGCGTTAAGCCATTCTTCCACAATCCACTCCGGCATGGAATAACGCACACTTAACGCCAGAACCGGCTCCTTTTCTTCATCCGGATACCGGATGGAACCACTGTTTCTTGCAATATTTCGAAGCACTCCGTTCACAAAACCGCTCAGTGTGGAAAAACCGCTTTTTCTTGCCAGTTTTACCGCCTCATTGCAGGCTGCCGAATCCGGTACGGAATCCATATACTGTATCTGATACACACCCATTCTTAAAATATTGCGGATGACCGGTTTCATTTTTTTCACTTTCACTTTTGAGAACTGGTCGATCACATAATCAAGTTCGATCATGTGCTGGAGCGTTCCCTCCACCAGTCTTGTCAGAAACGCCCGCTCATATTTTTCCATATACTGATATTTTTCGAGCACGGCACGGAGCACCTGATTGCTGTATGCCCCATGTTCCGTCACCTCAAGCAGAACATCAAGTGCAAGTCTTCTTGTATTTACGGTATCAGTCATCACGATTACGTCCTCCAAATAAAAGAACCAGCCTTAACAGCTGTAAGATTGCTGCCGCAGCACTTGCAACATAGGTCAATGCCGCAGCCTTCAATACTTTTCTGGTATAAGGCAGTTCACTGTCTGATAAAATTCCCTGCTCACCTAAAATATGGAGTGCCCGGCGTGAAGCATTAAACTCTACCGGAAGAGTGACAAGCTGGAATAATACTGCAAATGAAAAACATAAGATTCCAAGATTGATCAGCATTGCACCGGTTGAGCGGTTAAAAAACAGACCGATCAGAATTAACGGCCATGCAAGTGTAGATCCAATGTTTGCAACCGGAACGATCGCCGTGCGGAGTGTCAGCGGCACATAGTTTTTCTGATGCTGGATCGCATGTCCACACTCGTGCGCTGCAACACCGATCGCTGCGACAGAATTGCTTCCGTATACGGAGTCAGACAGATTCAGTGTCTTTTTTGACGGATTGTAGTGATCGGTCAGACTTCCCGATATATGGCAGACCGTCACATCATAGATACCGGCTGAATTTAAAATACGTTCCGCCGCCTGTGCCCCGGTCATACCGCTCATACTGCGGTACTGGGAATATTTATTGAAAGTACTCTTTACTCTTGCAGATGCGATCAGGCAGATCACTGCGCCGATCAGAACCAAAACATAAGTCGGATCAAAACCATAATAGTAATAAGGCATATCAGGTTACCTCCATTCATTAACCACGTGTAAAATAAGTTCCCTCTTCCACCGTATAGCCATTTAAAAATGCATCCGTGGTCATACGTTTTTTTCCTTCTAACTGTACCTCAAGAAGCTCTAAGACACCGTCTCCTGTCTGTACCAGAAAACTTCCCTTTTCCGCTTTTATGATGCATCCCGGAGCCGCTTTCTTTTCATCCGGCAGCACATTTGCCCTCCATATCTTAAGTGTCTTTCCGTCAAGTCTCGTATATGCACTTGGCCACGGATTTAAACCGCGGATCAGACATTCGATCTCTTTCGCACTCTTCGTCCAGTCAATACTTCCCAACTCTTTATGGATCTTTGCTGTATGTGTGGCTTTACTGTTATCCTGTGGTGTGTAAACAGCCGTTCCATTTTCGATTGCTTCGATTGTCTTTACGCAGAGTTCTGCTCCAACCTCTGCAAGGCGGTCAAATAAACTTCCACCTGTCTCATCCGGCCGGATCTCCACTTTTTCTTCTAAAATGATATCTCCCGTATCAACACCTTCGTCCATGCGCTGTGTGGACACTCCGGTATACGGATCGCCGTTGATGACAGCCCACTGGATCGGTGCTGCGCCACGATATTTTGGCAGTAGCGATGCATGTACATTCACACAGCCATATTTTGGCATGTCTAACACTGCCTTTGGTATAATCTGTCCAAAAGCCACCACGATCATAATATCCGCATGGAACGATTTCAGATACTCGATACATGCGCTGTCCCTGACACGCTCCGGCTGATAGACCTCAATGCCGTGTGCGATGGCACATTCCTTCACCGGCGTATATTTTAATGCCTTACTTCTTCCCACCGCTTTATCCGGCTGTGAGACAACCAGCACAACCTCATGACCGGCTTTTATAATCTCTTCTAATGTCCCCACCGAAAAATCCGGTGTTCCCATGAAAATTACTCTCATTGTTTATTCCTCCGGATCATCATAAGTTACATCATGTAACGGTCCTTCTACGATCTCCGTGTACATATGTCCGTCAAGGTGGTCTAACTCATGACAGATTGCACGTGCCATAAGCTCGGTCCCCTCGATCTCATATTCTTCCATATTTTCATCAAACGCGTGTGCCTTCACATAATTCGGTCTTGTAACGGTACCTGCTTTTCCCGGAAGACTTAAACAGCCCTCATCCCCGGTCTGCTCGCCTGACTTTTCCAGAATCACCGGATTGATCATAACAACCGGGCCTTCCCCGATATCGATGACTACGATTCTTTTTAAAACACCGACCTGTGGTCCTGCAAGTCCGACTCCGTTTGCCTCATACATGGTATCAAGCATATCGTCGATCAGTTCTTTGATCTTTGGTGTCATTTCGGTGATTTCTCTGCATTTTTTGGTAAGTACAGGATCTCCCTGTATTCTGATTGTTCTAAGTGCCATTTTTTTATCCTCCATTTTGTATTTTACAATTTTAAAATCCGTTGACCGGGTTAAAGTCAAATCCTACTGCTACATTCTGATACAGACGGTTGTCTTTTATAAAAGCTTCCAGACCATCTTTCAATATGACAAGTGTCTGATGCTCTCGGGTTTTCACATAGATCACTTTGCGGTAGACATCGGAAATTTTTGCAACCGGTGCATCTGACGGCCCGATTGAAAAAATCTTTTCACTGTTTTCTCTCACTATCTGATCGATTTTCCCCATCAATGCCACCGCCGCCTCACTTGCTGCCGCCTCGTTTTTCGACGCGCACAAAATATAAAGCATGTTCCACACCGGCGGATACCGCATCATTTTGCGGTACTCGATCTCCTGCCCGTAAAAAGCCTCATAGTTCTGCTCTTTTGCAGTCGTGATACTGTAATGATCCGGATCATACGTCTGTATGATGACATTGCCGGGAATGTCACCTCTGCCGGCACGTCCTGCCGCCTGCGTCAGGAGCTGGAAAGTCCGCTCTGACGCACGATAGTCACTGATATAAAGTGAAAGGTCTGCCGCAAGCACACCCACTAACGTAACCCCCGGAAAATCATGTCCCTTTACGATCATCTGTGTACCGATCAGTATATCTGCCTCGTGATTTGAAAATGCAGATAATATCTGCTCATACCCATCTTTGATTCTGGTGGTATCCATATCCATCCGGAGCACACGCGCCTGTGGGAAACGCGCCTTTACCACCTGTTCTATTTTCTGCGTGCCCGCCTTAAAACCACTGATATACTTAGAGCCACAGACCGGACACAAACCGGGCTGTATCGTCGTATATCCGCAGTAATGGCAGACTAGACGTGTCGCCGCGCCGCTTCCATGCTGGCTCAGTGAAACATCGCAATGCGGACATTTTATCACATGACCGCAGGCTCTGCAAGAGACAAAGCCTGCCATACCGCGCCGGTTGATAAAAAGCATCGTCTGTTCTCCCTTTTTCAGACGGTCCTCCATCAGCTCACTCAGACGGTCACTTAAGATCGAGCGGTTGCCCCTCCTTAACTCCTCGCGCAGGTCGATGATCTCACAGTTATCTCCGAGAAACTTTTGAAGTCCTTCGAGAAAACGGATGAGAAACTGAAAGTCCATGTAGTTGGAAATTTCCATGAATACCTCCTTTGGGGTGCTCTGTGCCCCGAGTGTGTATCGCAAAATTTTGCGGCTTAAAATAATTCGGAAAATGAAATGCACAGGGATTGTCTTTCTTTTGTCAAAGTTCCTGAAAAAAATTTTATCGCGTTCATTTTGCTGCGTCAATCCTGTTTCTATGGAAAAAAGTTAGTAGATAGGGAACATAAATAAGAGAATGTTCTCCTTTTTTGTTTAAAAATCAAAAATTCAGGTACAAGATAACGGGAAATGAGAGCAAACCTGTTTCTTTCATCATACTCTCAGACAAACTGTTTGTCAATTAACAAACCAAACTGTAAGTTTTTCTTGACAATTTGTCAGTGCATCCCTATAATTGAGAAAAAATCAAACAGACAGTTAGTCAAACAAAAAATAAGTTTGGAAAAATACAAACTGAAAGTGAGGGAGCAGGATGGACAGGGACAGTTATGTATATAAGACACCGGCTTCAAAGCTGGTACAGGTGTCTGCGATTGCGGCGGAATACAAGGGCAGACCGGATATGCTGATGACAGTGATCATCCGGGCGCAGAAGGTTGTGTCGGCATTTTCCAAGGAGGTGGCGTCAGTCATCGCCAGGGAGATGGATATTCCGATGAACAAGGTGTACAGTTTCATCACCTTTTATGCGATGCTGTCGGTAAAACCGAGGGGGCGCTACATTGTCCGGATGTGCAAGAGCGCGCCGTGCCACGTACATGGGGCGCAGGCGGTCGTTCAGGCGCTGGAGGATCAGCTCGGCATCAGCATCGGGGAGACGACCGAGGACGGAAGGTTCACCCTGGAATACTGTCCCTGCCTGGGACTGTGTGAAATATCCCCGGCGATCATGATCAATGAGCACGTGTACGGCAACCTGACGCCGGAATCGGTGAGGGATATTATCAAACAATATATACGGGAGGATGTGGAATAGTATGGAGGAAATGCACGTATTGCTGAAAAACCGCGGCAAGATTAATCCGAGAAGTTCACAGGAGTATGCGGACCGCGGCGGATTTGAAGCGCTGAAAAAGGCACTTTCGATGGACGGTGAAGCGATTATTGATGTAATCCGCGCATCCGGGCTTCGCGGACGCGGTGGTGCAGGATTCCCGACCTACCGCAAGATGGAGTTTACCGCCCACGCATCTGACCCGACGAGGTACATCGTTTGTAACGCCGATGAGGGAGAGCCGGGTACGAATAAAGACCGGATTCTTCTCTCGACCGACCCGTGTGCGGTCTTCGAGGGCATGGCGATTGCTGGAAAAGCAGTCGGCGCCCATACCGGATATATTTATCTGAGAGCCGAGTATACATATTTGTTCCCGGTATTAAAAGATGCGCTGGAGGATGCGGAAAAACGCGGATTTTTAGGAAAAAATATGATGGAGAGTGGTTTTGACTTTGAAATCAAGTTCCGCTCCGGTGCGGGTGCTTACGTCTGCGGCGAGGAGACGGCATTGTTTGAGTCCATTGAGGGAAAACGAGGCGAGCCACGTTTCCGTCCGCCGTTTCCAAGCATTCACGGACTCTTTGGAAAACCGACCATGTTAAATAACGTAGAGACGCTGGCGAATATTGCACCGATCC
>ERZ773103.1603-NODE-1603-length-23594-cov-3.335911_pt1 | contig 23594 bp, 22 predicted proteins | sample MGYA00511118_ERZ773103 | MGnify/ENA primary metagenome ERZ773103 (study PRJEB29015, sample SAMEA2737821) | human gut metagenome | biome: human gut; feature: human-associated habitat; material: faeces | place: China | collected 2012 ... | reverse complement strand
TTCACCGAATATCATAAATATTTTATTGTACTGCTTGCCGTTGTTAAGTTCTTCAATAACAGGCACTGTACCCGTTGACGTGGATTTCGTCATTGCGTCATTGACATTCAAACCGATTCTCGCAAAATAATCCGCACCTTCTACAAGGCTGTAATTCATCATTCCGTCTACGAACGAATTACCGATGAACGCCGAATTTTGATAATAATTTTGGTCAATATCCGATGAATTTGATTTTTGTGCCGGTGCAGTTGTCGGCGTCTGCGTTGACATAGCCGCAAGCTCCTCCTGTCTTTTCTGCTCCGCCCTTTGCGATACGGACGACACGCACCCTTTAATTGCGAATATAACAAGAGCTGCAATTATAATTGCAACTGCAAATACAAATACTCTGCGAATTAAAAATTTACGTCTGCGTTGTTCACGCAAACGCTTTCTTCTGATCATTTCAAGACGTTCTTTCTGATTCAAAATTCTCTCCCCTTAATTTATACATCAATAAAGTGGCACTATAAAATAGTACCACTGTTTTATTCTTTAGTCAATAGCTTATGTCAAATTCAGTCGAATTTATGTTTCCAAATATGAAGCACAATTCTTACATAAATCGCTCTGTAATTTTTCTTTTTCATACACTTAAAAATCGGATGGTTTATTTCTATACCGTCACAAGATATATCGTCCATAAAAATATCCGTTATTTCTTTTAACCTCGCATACCTTGCCTTGCGGTTTAATTTCAAGTTCGGATTAAACAAAAAGCAGAAACTTCCGAATGTTTTATGAAAATAATCGTCATAAATTCTCTGCAAAACATCTTTGTTATTTCTGTTCCAACTTAAAACAATATCCTTAACGTACATTGTAGACTGTCTTGACGTATCAAAAATATCAAAGCGATACTTATCCCAAAATCTTTTATATGAGTTTACATAGTATCTGCAAAGCACATCGCCTGTCATATAAAAACTGTCTATACAGTTTACATACCTTGCAACAAAAACATCGTCCTCGCTTTTTCTGAGCTTAGGAAACTCAATACCGTTTTTTCTGATTATATCGGTCTTGTATAGCTTAAACCAAGCCGCCCCTTGAATACCGCGTTCGCCGTACATAAACATATGCTCATAATAATCTTTTCGTGCATCTCCGCCTGTACGTTTAAGTCCGTCAGCCTTTTTGACAGTACGAAAAACCTTTTCACCGTCAAACATAGAAAAACTGCATACAACAAGGTCGGTATTTTCATTTTCCATATACCGGACAAATTTTTCTATCGCATTTTTTTCAAGATAATCGTCTATATCAAAGAAATATATATAATCGCCCGTTGCTTTTCTCAGTGCAAGATTTCTTGCCGCACCGGGTCCTTCGTTGTTTTTGCTGAATACCGCAATACGTCTATCCTTATCCGCCTCGGCAAGGCATTTCATATAACTGTTGTCTTTTGAACCGTCGTCAACTATTATAATTTCAAGATTTTCATATGTCTGTTCCGTTATACACTTAATTCCGCTTTCAACCCAATCTTCCATATTGTATACGGGAATTATGATACTTACTTTTTTCATACTCAACCTCTATCGCAAATTTCTTTTATAGCCTCAAAATTTCGCTGTGAATTATTTTCATCTCTAAGCGTAAAGAATTTATCAATTCTTTTTCTGTACTTATCATCAAGCACGCAACCGTTTTCAAGTATTCTGTCAAGTTCGTCTATAACGTCATTTTCATCATACAAAATTTCACCGAAACCGTCACGTTCATAGTCAAAATAACCTTCTTCGTAATGCTGTTGTCTGAATGACTCTTTGTCAAACTGATAGAAAATCATAGGTTTTTCCATATATCCGTAATCAAAAAACACGCTTGAAAAATCGGTTATAAGAACGTCCGATTTAATAAGTAAATTTTGCACCGTACTGTCATTGAACGTAACAATCTTAACTCGCTCGCCGTCTTTAAATGTATCAATAAATCTCTGAAACTCAATATGAGGATAAAAAAGCAATTCATAATTGTATTTTTCAAGAACGTTTTTCAATTTTTCACTTGCAAGAAAATTTGAATACACCTTGTAATATTCGCTTTTTACAAATTCTTTTTTGTCAGCCCCTTGAAGATTGTATCGCCAAGTCGGCATAAGCAAAACTTTTTTGGTCGGCTGTTCATTTTTATACAGTGCGTCATAACGGCACAAACCGAGCATTTGCACAACGTTATCCTTATATCCGTACAAACTCTTGACATACTCGTATTCAGGCTTTGCCGAACACACAAACAAATCCAAATTCACATTATTGTTATACAAATATGTAAGGTTATCCTTGATGATACCGTGCTGTAAAAATATCTTTTTGCCCTTTATAATACCTTTTTTATCAGCCTTAACAAAAAAATCTATATACGGTGTGTAACCCATAATATGTGTACTGATTTTTACTTTTGACAGCACAAGCGAAATGTAATGTTCAAAACTGCTATGATTTATAATTCTGCCGAGTTTTTCCACACGTTCTCTGTCAGCGGAATCTTTCGTTATTGCGTAAGCAATATTGATTTCAGGATGATTTGCGGTAATGTACTTGAACAAATAATACGCATTATCCCTTGCGTCAATTCCACGCTCCGCTATAAGCCATAAATCCTTATACTTTTCTTTATTTTTTGCAAAAGGCGCGGCAATTACCGCCGCACCGTATTTTACGAAACAGGAAATATAATCCTTTGACTTCTTTATAAATGTATGCAAATTCATATATATCCCTCCAATATGCAAAGATTACTTTATTTCTCCGTGTTTTTCATACTGCGTGATTTGCGACACCTTATTGTTGTCGTCAACAAATACAACTGTCGGTCTGTGTTCTTTTGCCTCGTCCGCCGTCATATTGCAGTATGCCATAATAATAACTTTATCACCCTTTTGAACACACCTTGCCGCCGCACCGTTAAGGCATATAACGCCCGAATTTTCTTCTCCGGCTATTGTATACGTTTCAAAGCGCTGACCGTTGTTTACGTCAACTATCTGCACCTTTTCATATTCAAGTATGCCCGACGCTTTCAAAAGTGCCGTATCAATCGTTATACTTCCGACATAATCAAGTTCTGCCTGTGTAACGGTTGCACGATGTATTTTACCTTTAAGCATTGTTAATTCCATTGCTTATTTTCTCCTTACTCCATTATAAAATTATCTATTAAGCGTGTTTTTCCAATATATACCGCCATTGCACAAAGGAGCGGCTTTTGTACTTTTTCAAGTGTTTCAAGCTGATTGAAGTCAACCATTTCCACATAGTCAATCTTTGCAAGAGGTTCTTTTTCAATCTCAGCTTTGATTGCCGAAATAATTGTCTTTACGTCTGTTTCGCCGTCTTCAATCATCTTCTTGCCGATTTCAAGCGAACGTGAAAGGCATAGTGCCGCCTTGCGTTCGTCTGTGTTTAGATATGTGTTTCTTGAACTCTTTGCCAAACCGTCATTTTCACGAATTATAGGACAACCGACTATTTCAATATCAAAGTTCAAGTCCTTAACCATCTTCTTTATTACGCACAACTGTTGTGCGTCCTTTTGACCGAAATACGCTCTGTCAGGCTGAACGATATTGAACAGCTTACTTACAACAGTACACACACCGGAAAAATGAATAGGTCTTGTTTTACCGCAAAGTACCTTTGTAATCTTGTTCATATCAACAAATGTAAGTGCATTGTCATACATTTCATCAGCTTCAGGATTAAATATAATTGACGCACCCGCACTTTCGCAAAGTTTCGCATCCGCATTAATATCTCTCGGATAACTTTCAAAATCTTCGTTAGGACCGAACTGTGTAGGATTTACAAAATCACTTACAACAACTCTGTCATTTTCCTTTACCGCACGCTCTATAAGGCTTTTATGTCCTTCGTGAAGATAACCCATTGTAGGAACAAGACCAACCGTAAGTCCTTCTTTTTTCCATGCTTTAACTGTTTTTCTTACTTCATCTATTGTTTTTACTATCTGCATTTTATTCTTCCTCCGTTATTTGTTTCATAACTTCTTCGCTCATTTTAAACGAATTTTCCTCTTTTGGGAATGTACCGTTTTTCACTTCGCTGCAATATTCCTTAAAGCATTTTTTCATACTCTCGCCCAATTCACCGTATTTCTTTACAAACTTCGGTGTAAAATCGGAATACATTCCAAGCATATCCTGATATACAAGCACCTGACCGTCACAGCCGTTGCCCGCACCGATTCCTATTGTAGGAATTGAAAGAATTTCCGTTATATATGTTGCAAGAGGTGTCGGTACACATTCCAAAACAACCGCAAATGCGCCGGCTCTTTCAACCGCTTTTGCGTCATCTATAATTCGTTTTGCGTCATCTATATTTTTGCCCTGAACCTTAAAGCCACCGAACGCGTTGACTGATTGAGGCGTCATTCCGATATGACCGACAACAGGAATTGACGCGTCTACGATTTTTCTTATATGTTCCTCAAACTTAACTCCGCCCTCAAGTTTAACTGCATCGGCATGACCTTCTTTTATGAGTCTGCCTGCGTTCACAACTGCGTCATACACAGATGTTTGATACGACATAAACGGCATATCCGTTACGGCAAGTGCATTTTTTGCACCGCGTGCAACGATTTTACTGTGATGTATCATATCATCCATTGTCACAGACAATGTACTGTCATATCCCATAATAACCATACCAAGCGAATCGCCTACAAGTATTGAATCAACGCCTGCTTCGTCCTCAAGTTTTGCCGTTGTGTAATCATAAGCTGTAAGCATTGTAATTTTTTCACCGTCAGTTTTCTTATTTTTAAAGGTTACTGTTGTGTTTTTCATTCTATTCCTCCGTTTTTCATATCAAATATAACATTTGTCAGTTCTTTGTATAACTCTCTTGTTCTTCCATCAAGCACTTCAATATGTTTTTCAACAGTCGCCATATCCCCTCTTGCCGCAGGTCCTGTGATTGCTTTTTCACAACCGACTTTAAGTATATTGTCCATATTGCACTTCATCAGTGTTGACAGTGCACTCTCACTTTCTGACTTTGAAAAACCGCACTCCTGTAAAAGCTCCGTTGCCTTATAGCAAACCGATACGACAAAATTTGACGCAAAACACGCCGCCGCATGGTATTTGGCTTTATTTTCCGGTGTAATAATCTTAAATCTGTTACCGCATAATGAAAGAATTTCTGAAACAGTATCAACTGCTTTTCCGCCGCCTTCGACAGTAAAAAAAGCATTTGATATTGCATTTAATGACGTATGCTTGCTGTTAAATGCCAGCATCGGATGAACACTGTAAACATTTTCACTGTCTGCACCTTTAAAAATTTCACTTGACACAGAGCCGCTGCAATGACATATAATTTTCTCTTTTAAATTCATATCCTTGATTTTGTTCCAAACCGTTTGGATATTATCATCATTTGTAGTTATAAAAATTATGTCACTATTATTTATAAGCTTTTCACGGCTGTAAAGCTCAAAATCTTCTGTATTGTTACTTCGTGACGAGAAACCGATTACATTTACGCCCTTGCTTCTGAAATAGTAAGCCAGACTCATACCGCATTTTCCCGCTCCGATAAATCCTATTGCGTTTATATTATCACCTCCGATAATATCACCGCAACGCACTAAATGTCAGGTGCAATTTTCTTCCGAAATACCGCCCATCAGTTTTATTTTATCATATTTTGTTTTGTATTACAATATTATTTCACTAATTAATATTATATTTTTTCAACAAAAAATGACTTAGAACAAAGTTCTAAGTCATTTGGTGCCGATGATTTGGTGCCATTTTGACATACACACTTTTGTAGCACTACACTATATCTATTTTAAATTAGGTATATTCAAGTAAACGACTACATCTTTTTCATTTACTAATATTTTATTTACTATAAGATACATCAGTTCCTTTAATTGCGGAATTGACTTCTCCTTTAACATTTTTCTGAGTTTTAGCAACAATAAATCTATTTCTTCTTCAGATAAATTTTTGCGTTCCTCTTTTGATAATTTCTTAATTCTTAATTGAATCTCTTCTTTTTGTTGCTCTAATAACGTAAGTTTTTCTATTAGTGTTGAAGAATTGATTAATGTAATTACACCCGAAATTCTCAAAAGCTCTTTATCTATTTTCCTTACTTCTTTATTTAGAGCATTAATCTTTGGTTGATTAGAATTTGCTATACTGTTCCAACAAAATTGATAAATCGACTGCTTTTTTTTATAAGTGAGTTGTCCTATATACTCATCTACTTTATTTAATACAAATGTTTCTATCCAATCACGTTTAATACTATGATTATTACACCTTTGTTCTTTACTTCGATGGTTTATATTACAAATATATCTTACATATTTTACTCCACGATTATTAAATCTTCTTGAACCTACAAACTTACCACCGCAAATACCGCATTGAATTTTCCCTGATAAAAGATATAATTCTTTGGTGTTGTTTATATAAGCATTACGTCTACTATTTAATTTTTCTTGAACTCTCTTAAATTCTTCATGAGTTACAATCTGTGGTATAGCATTTTCTACTTTTATAATTTCCTCTGCACTTTTATGCTGATGACGGCTACGCTTACCAGTAACTTCATCTCTACTTTGCGTTTTATTGAAAACAAAAGTCCCTGTATATTTTTCATTCCTCAATATCTCATATAAGCTATTCTGAGTAAACAATGCATTTTTCTTTGTCCTAAAGCCTTGTTCATTTAATGCATATATTATTGTTTTATATGAATTTCCATCAAGAAATAAAGAAAATATAAGTTTTACTGCCTGTGCTTCAAACTCATTTATCTTGTAATTTTTATTTTCATCTAAGTCATAGCCCAACGGTGGAGTTCCTCCGCAATGTTTTGCTTTCAAAGCATTCTCTGTTAAGCCTTTCATTGTTTCACGAGCTAAATTCTTTGAATAAAACTCTGCCATTGATTCAATGATACCTTCTAACATACAGCTTTCAGGAGTATCATCAAATTGTTCGGTAGTGCTAATCAGATATTTTTTGTTTTTTCTCAATTCCACACGATATGCTAAACTATCCATTCTATTTCTGGCAAACCTGTCTAATTTATGTACTAAGACAAGTTGCCAACCTTTTTGTTTTTTTGAATCAGCTATCATTTGTTGAAATTGTTGTCTATCATCTCGCTTTGCACTTTGTGCCTCGTCGGCATAAATTTTATCAATTACAATATTATGCTCTTGAGCCCATTTTCTTATCAATCTTATTTGTGCGTCAATAGATTCACTTCTCTGATTGTCCGAAGAATATCGAGTATATATAACTGCATGAAGAACTACAACTTTCAATCTTTGTTTAATTTTTTCTAAATAGTTTTCTATCATAATCCACACTCCTTTTGAGTGTACATCTGATATATTCTATTGTCCCTACTCTTGTATACTATGAAGTATATCCTAAACTATCACTTTTGTCAACCATTATATTTTCTGTTTTCATTAATATTTCTGCCAAAAGTTTAGTAATTTCTTTTTCATATTGTCCTACTTCTTCAGAAATTTCATTTTCTTTTATCACTATTGTTCTTTCTACTTTCATTTTAGTTTTCCTCCTTTGAATTTTTGAAAAAGTGAGAATAGTCCGATAGACCATTCTCACTAATTCTTAATATTAGTATGTTGATGTAGTATAAGCGTCCTCATACATATCACCATTTATAATAAAAGTTTTTTCAACGGTTGTACACCATTCAGTACCGTCTACACCGCCACCATAAATATCAAAAGCAATTTTATGCCTTTTAGGCTCTTCTTTTGTTCCGCTTAACCATAAGTCCGTATATAGTTTACTTTCGTTTACAATGTTATTATAAGGGGCAGAGAATGTAGCAGATGTACTATTACTTGATACTTTATTCATATCAACCATACTACCTTGAATAAAATCACCGTCAAAGGTTTTTGATGTCCAACCAAGACGAGCGGTGGCTTTAGTCGGTGGTTTTGGTTTGTCCGATGGTGTTCGTGTTCCTAAGCGTTGAGAACAGGAATAGCTTTTCTGTGCATTGGTTTGCTCATAACTTATACTCGTTTTGATTTCTGCGTCAAGTCCATAACCGCTTTTTATTGGGTCAGGCGATAATTTAATACTGTCTACTTTTAATTTTGCCTTATATGTGTATGTGTGATAACAAGTGTGACTTTTTCCGTCAGTAGTTGAAACGGTGTGCTTTGTCTGTTCTTGCCAAACAATAGTATTTGTATCACTATCACAAATAGACGGGTCAATAGGCACTGTTTCTATTTCATCATCAGGTACTTCATCATTACTCGGAGGACGATTTTCATTATCAGGATTAGGTGTTTTAGTCGGAGTTTCAATAGGTGTATCAGATCTGACGTATATTTCAAGCGTTTTATTTGGTGTATTTGGCGATAAATCTATGTTGGCGTACGCTGATGTATCTTCGATTATATTTTCGCTATTTGAGCCGTTTATGACTCTATATCGCTCATATATGTATTCTGTTTCCGAATTATCAATGATTGCTTTACCCGAATTATCAGCCAATACATATGTTTTGGTTATACTGTCAGACTCTCCAAAAGGTATGGATTCAGTATCTTCAAAAATCAATTCACCTGTGGTACTGTTTATAAATCTTTTTGTTACTGTTCCGTGCAAGTCCAATCCAAGCGACACCTTAAACGGAAATTTAAAATTATAGCCGACTGCTCCGCCATAGCTGTAGTACCAAGAATCATTTCTCTTTTTAAATTGCTGTCCGATACGAATAAGGTTACTGTCGAGAGCATCACTTTCAACTGTACCTGCCCACGTTCCCTCTTGATTTATTTCTCCTGCCTCAAAGTTTGGATAAACCATATTGTTCGGTATTTTTCCTTTTTCTAATATATCACCGTAACCAAAACTTTGACCGTAAATATATTTTGGGTCATTACCTTCAACCACTTCCAAAGCTCCATAATGCTCGTTAGAGCCACCTTCATATCCCCACATAGAGAATATAACGGAGCTATACGGATAGCACGCTTTAGGTAAATTTTTGTACGGCATATTAGGTAGTAAAAGATCATTTCCACCTGTACCATCATCTTTTATCAAATGAAATTTGGGACTGAATTTCATTTCAATTTTGCAAGTATCACCGTCACGATATACACGATAACCTATATCTCCGTTAAATAGTGTTTTTGCTTTGTCTAAATTTGATTTTCCTGTAACATCCGCATCGATGTCAAACTTGAATTTCAAGTCAGGTACATCTTCATCAACATGGTCGTATATATATTGACGTATATTCTCATCAGGAATATTAGCAACATCAACACTTGCTACAATGTATATAGGATCAAATTTGTTACTCCAAATTTTTGTGACATCATCATCCGATAATTCATCACCATATGCACTTTTCCATATTGCATTGTTATTTGCCGGAGATGTTTTATTTACATATCGCCAAAACGGAATATTGCCACCCACGATTACAGAATTGGCATCGGTGGTTTCCATATCTCTGTTCCACGACCAATCTACTTTTGTGTATCCGTCAAGTTCATCCGCATTCACAATCAAGCTTGAGGTTATGGCCGAAAATATGACGGTCAACACCATTGTTAAAAATATTATTGTTTTTCGTTTCAATATAATCACCCTTTCTTGCACTAAAAAAGAGCCTTACGGCTCCTTTATTTCAAGTTTCTTCCTACATATTTTATAATAGACTTTTTTCAGTTCAGTTATATTGTAATTTTTAATATTTTTTGTAGTTTTTATCTTTACAAAATACACATTCTTCAACTTTTTATTTACCTTTTTTGCTCCCAACTGTTTTTCTAATTTCCCAATATTCTTAGGAAATACATGTTTTTTTATTTTAATTATTGTTATGTACCCAAGTTCTTCACATGCCATTAGCCTATATATCATAGCCTTATGTGTTATTAATTTGTAAATTTTATTTTCTGCTAATTTATCAAAACCATAAAAGATACGTTCTTTATTTTCCTCACGTTTTAAGCTTTTCCACTTTTTTTTACTTATCATACTACTTTTCATATAAATTTTGTTATTTAACGCACAATAAAAATAGTCATTAATATTAATTTTACACATTTTTATTCTTATTAGTTCTATTAAACAACCAAAATAAATTATTATGCACAATATTAGTACAATCGTATCTTTAATCATGTAAATCACCCTTAATCATTATACCTTCAGCAAACATAAATGTCAATTTTTAAAAATAATAATTTTCATTCCACCAAAATATATTTAAAACACTAATCAATGTTATTACCAACGATGTAATAATTTCTATGATATTTGAACCATTCGTTAAAATATATGTTTCGCCGGCAAATATTACTATAAGCAATAAAATTGAAAATAACACTTGCATAGGTGCGTCTACATTTTTAAATTTTTTTCTAACTTATTCTCAATAGATAAATTAAGCAGATATTCTTTAATTTTATTGCCCTTAAAAATCAAAAATACTGTTATTATTATAGGTATCAACTCAAAAACTATATTCATTATTTTAATTCCTTTCTGCCACTAAAAAAAAGTGCAGTAACTACTACACTCTTTACATTTATATAACTTTTGATAAATAATGTTGAATCTTGTATTTTTTTGATATATAATATCTGTGTCGGAGCAATCCGATATTAAAGGTAAGACTTCTTAACGGTGTTTACACCGGCGGTTATGCCCACTTTTATATTCACAGGCTTTATGCCGAGTCTATGAAAGGGGGAATGCTTATGAAAAGTAAGCATATTGCTACATATGGCAAAGAAATTGCTTGTTGCAATTTTAGTTGTTATCATTTTCTTGATAACTTTCGCTATAAACGCACAATAGCCGCCCCTCTGGCTCAGGAACGGCTGTTGTAAAACAACTTAACTCTTGGGCATGAACCGTTTGAGGTCTTGCCTTTTTCTATTATCATTATATATCGATTATTTCATTTTGTCAATAAAATATTACCAACTCAATTCAAATTCATATTTATTTTCATCAAATGTATAATCTTTGAAGTAGTCTTTATATCCTTGACCTTGTACCCAATCAAATGTTGTTTGTGCATTATTAAAATCAATTATCGGATTATCATATCTTTCTAATGATAAATTCTTTTGATAATCAATTCTTATATGAGAAGTAAATTCATCAGAATTTTGTGGCTTTACTGTAATACCAATAGCTTGAAGTAATTTTATTCCCGAATAAGTATATTCACCCGGCTCAGTAATTGCTATATGTTTATTATTCATAAAATTATAATCTTTATCATCATCCCAATATGCAATGCCAATTACCCATCTTTGACTTTCAGGAAGATAATCAGGAACTGTAAGAGTTACCGTATCTCCATCGTATCTGATTGACTGCAATACCAAATCTTCAAACATCATAGCCTTTGAACGACTTAGGCAATAATCAGAAGGAGTTCCACCCAACTGTACAGATTCGTTATAGTTTGCTTGTGATATAACATCGTGGTCTGAAATGCTTACTTGATACTGCTCCGGAACATCCGTTCTCAAAGGCTCTGTAAATGTAACTTTTCTTCCGAAGTAATCATATAACGTTTCATCAGCATTAGGACGTTCTGCTTTATCAATTAATCTTACAAGCACTGATGAAGCCTCGGCTCTTGTTAAAATACCGTCCGAGCGAAATGTACCGTCTTCATAACCGCTTAAAATACCTTTTGCATAAGCTTGAAGAACATACGGCTTATATTCTTCTTTTATTCTGTTATAATCTTTAAGTTTTATAATGTAGGTTGAAGTATCGGCTACTGAATCTTCCTTGAGATATTCAACCGCGCGAGTAATAACCTTAGCCATTTCACCATGATTACAAGGAATTCCTACAAGTTTGAACATTGTATCTTGTTCTGTTATTAAGCCCAGTTCAAATGCCTTGTCAAGATACGGAATAGCCCACGAGCTCCACTTACTGTTCCAAGTATTTTTAACTGTCGGTGCATTACTTTCGTTAAGCTCTCCGCATATTAAACAAACAACTGTTTTTATAAATTCTTCTTGTGTAATTTGATTATCAGGTCTGAACGTACCATCTTCATATCCTGAAAACGCATTAAGTTCAGAAATCTTATTTACATAGCTTGCATACCAAGCCGATTGGTTTACATCAGAGTAATCTGCCGCTAATGCAGAACTACAAGATATAAGCGTTACTGCAGATAGAAATGTTGCTAAAATTCTCTTTTTCATAATAAATACCTCCTTTGTTTTATATCTTTTATTAACTATATTATACCATATTTGTGTTATTTTGTCAAGTTATTTTTTGAGTTTTTATCTTGTTTTTCGACTGATTTTGCTTTCTTTTTCTGACATATTCAATCATCTGTTCTTATGTTGTTTGAACTTAGTTTAAACGGAATATCAAAGCTTTTTGGAAGAATACTTCTAACAGTAACAGGTTGCATTCTTATTCTGCCGGTAATCGAATATTTAGCCGGTGATTTTTGTATATCTGTTTCATCAATGATTATCTGATATTGAAAACTTCCGTCATCGGCATATTTCTCATATTCATCATTCAATTTCATATCTTCGGTCAGATATGTTTTGAATTCTCTCTGTGCTTTCTGCGTATCCATAACAGAATTATGCTGCACCCAATCCATATCTTGAACAGCCATAGTAACCGATATATTTAAAGCTCGAGATATATCGGTTTCTACACTTTCCTTAATCGTGAATATGTGATAATACTCCATTGTTATAAACAAGGCTATTCCAAAAATGAAAAATTTAAATATTAAAAAAAAAAACCCAAAAAAAAAAAAAAAAAAAAAAAAAAAATAAAACCAATGCCCGAAAAAGCTGGTTTTTTTAAGCTAAATGCGTTTTTCAAAACTCAATCCACCTCGATTATTCTTATTCCTTATTGCCTCTCTTAACTTGTATAGTTCTTTCCAAGCCTTTGTAATAGCCTCTTTTGTTTCTTCAAGATTTACACACTCAAGCTTACCCATATTGCAAAGTATAGCAATTTGATTAACATTTACACCGATGTGTCTAAGTTCAGATGTAAATTCTTTTATTTCTTTACTCGGCAATATATAAACGTGTGAATTTCGTATTGCACGTCTTACAAATTCACTTTTTGTAATCTTTAATAGTGCCGCCTTTTCCTCTATTATCTCGAGGTCCTCCTGTGCTACTCTCATTTTCAAAAATGCCGGATATTTTCCCACTTTAAATCAACTCCTCTTTTATTCAATCATATCTGTTTTTTGGGTTTGGGCTATGCCCAATTTTCACACAATTTTATATTGTGTTTTTGCCTTTGTACATACAAAGGCGTATCTTGCCATACCATTTTTAACTCAAAATTGAGTTAAAAAGCGGTCTGTAAAATAGCAGAAAATAAATAGATAAATTCACCGCTATTTTTGATTATTTAGCAAATTTATTATATTATTTTTAATATCATCAACAGACTTATCGGGATAAAAAGTCTTTATTTCTTGCCATACGTCCATACTTGCCTCAACATCTGAAGCAATTACATCTTGAGAAACAGTCGGCGGATAATATTTTGACAGAAATTTAGGCTTTATTGTAAATGACTTTAGCTTTTGTGTCACTGACTTTCCATATCTCCCCTCAAAAACTTCAACTGCGTTAATTCTGTCAAGTTTATGGGCTTTTGAGAGTTCTCTAAGCTGTTGGGCTTTATGTTCGTCAAGATGATATCTGTATTCATCTATGATTTTAGCAATAAGCTCTTGCTCAAAGGAAGATAAGTAAGACATTTCAACTCCGGCACGCACCGAAATTTGTTTATTGTCAATAAACTTTTTTAATTGCGGTATCAGTATATCAATGCGTATAAGTCTTGCAATTGTGTTCTTTGATACACCGTATTTATCTCCAACTATTTCGACCGTTTTTAACTTGTTCCCCACTGGGGTACAAGTTTCTAAATCCGCACCATTACTGAACATTTCAAGATTTTGTTCTATGTTTTTTATCAAATCCGAACGCTTACCTTGTCGCTTGTTTACGGCTACATCAAGTGCGTATATATGAGCCTGTTGAGATATTGACATTTCAGAAATGCTACGTTGATTAGTATTACTATCAAGCATTATCATCAATGCGTCATCATCAGTTAAATCGGTTAATACAATGCAAGGCACTGTTTCAAGCCCTATTGCTTTAGCGGCATTATTACGGTTATGACCTGCTAAAATTTGATATGTATTATCATCAAGCATTCTAATGAGCAATGGTGTAATCATTCCGCAAGCTTTAATACTGTCTGCTAAATCTTCAAATCTTTCACCGCTATAAAGCTCAAAAGGGTGATTTGGAAACGGTTTTAGTAAATCAACAGGCAAATGGACAATCTTGTTATTATCAAAGCTGATTGTTGGTATAGCCGCTTGTTTTTCTTTTTCCATTTTTTCAAATTGTTCAATCATTTTTGCATAATCTTTTTTTATTTGCATTGCTTTTAACCTCCTGACTCGTATATATCACTGTTTATCATATTTTGTAATACTATTCCTGAGGTAAGCGGAATATTGTATAATGTGCTTATCCAATATGCTTTTGGATTTTTAATTCTCTGAATTTTACGAGAATATGCAAGCAAGCATATTTCAAGTTTTTGTGCCGTTATTTGCCGAAATTTATTTACAACCGCATTATACTCAATAAAGTCACCCTCAATTTTGTATTTTGGACGATATACAGTCATAACTTCAGCCATAATATTTACCACCTCATCAACAATATCACGTTCAGCGTGATTAATGAGATAGTCATAATCAATTTGTGTTTTAATTTCATCTACTGTTTTTGTATATCTATCAATCCATTCTTCTTCAGTTTGGGTATCGCTATTCTGTATATTATAATTATCTTGATTGATAGGATAGATATAATTAATATCAGTATTATTAATATTATTATAATTACATTTCGATTTTCGAAACTCTAGACTTTCGATTCTTGAAAGTCTTGACTTTCAATTTCCGAAAGTTTTGTTGAACGTGCGGTATCTTCAAGCTCATAAAACTTTTAAGATATATTATTGCAGGTTTGCCTTGTCCTTGTTTTACTCTTTCAATAAGTCCGATACCTTTTTCACTATCAAGTTCTGCGAGCATTTTTGTGGCTTTTTCTGTTCCACAACACATCTGCTCCATAATATCATTCGTAGTAAAGAAAATATATGCTCTGTTATCATCATCAAGCCAGCCATTACGAATTGATAAACTCATTCGGTCAAGCATAAGACCGTAAAGTAGCTTAGCACTGTCGGATATTTTTTTGAAGTGAGGCGAAGTTATAAGAATTTTTGGTATCCTGTAAAAAGTAAATTGTTCTGCCTCATTGCCATAAAAATAATCAAATTGCATATTCAACCCTCCTTAAAAAAGTTTGTATTTTCCGGAAATTAAGTAAGACGTGGGACGTCACATTATATCTTGAGATATACTCCGTCTTCATTGTGACCGAGCGGCGAATTACCGAAGTATCATTATTACCGATTTTCGAGTTGTGGCAAAGAGTTTCCCGCATTCTTTTTCTTCTTGTACATTATTCGCCAATGCGTGTACAGCAGACGGCTCATCGAAAATCTTGTTTACTTAATTACCTTTTCTTAAGTTTTTATGTGATGTGTTCGATTATTCAAAAGGACACATTAGAAACGTCTGAAAGACATTTCTAATCTATCATTTTGATATAAAATTTTGTAACAAAAAAGGGAGCAATAGTATCAGATGCACGCTTACATCGTTTACTATTACTCCCTAATTTTAAAAAGTAAAAAAGGATGATCTACAAAAGTAAATCACCCTTTGATGGTGCCGATGACCGGGGTCGAACCGGTACGGGAATTTCTTCCCACGGGATTTTAAGTCCCGGGCGTCTGCCAGTTCCGCCACATCGGCATACTTGTCAACAACATATGGAATTATACCATACTTTTTGACATTAGTCAAGACTTTTGTACGAAAAAAGATTAAAAAAGCAAGTCTGTTTTTATAACAGACTTGCTTGATTTGTCATTTTATTTAGCCTCTGCTGTAGGTTCCGGCGTATCCTTTGGCTGAATAACCATTTTATCAATCTTATCTTGGTTTACCTCTACCTTGATACCCAATTCTTCAGCTTTCTTTTCAAGAGCCTCTTCTTGTTTCTTTGAAGTGACTGCCGACTGAACTGCTGATTTATTGTTTTCCAAATACTCACTGAACTTTGAATCCGATTCGTCTATCGGTAATCTTTTTATGATGTGATAACCGTAGTCTGATTTACACATTGTAATTTCGCCCGGCTCGATTGACTTTGTCGCATCTTCAAATTCAGAAACCATTTCACCGTCTGTAAAGAAGTATCCGTCTTGATTTGATTCCATGCCCGGGTCTTCATTGTATTCCTTTATAAGTGCATCGAAATCTTCACCGTTCTTTGCTCTTTCAAGAATTTCGTTTGCTTTCTTTTCAGCCTCTGCAAGCTTGTCTTCATCAAGATCTGCACCTGTCGTCATATCCTTTGTTGAAATAAGAATATGCTTTGCTCTTAAATAATTATCTACGAAATACTGCTTAACTTCATCATCTGTCGGTTCTGCAACGTCAAGCTGATCCATTATCTTCTGTGAATATGTTGATGCCGAAATAATTGTTTCCATTATATCATCATCAACACCGTACTTTTTAAGCAACTTATCGCCGGCTTTTTTACCGCCCTGTTGAGCCTTAAAATTTGAAATAGTGCTTTTAACTTGTTTAGCCTCATCGTCGGTTAGAGTTATATCCATTGCCTTTGCAACTTCTTTTAGAAGATATTCTTGCTTTAGATTATCAACTGCGGCGTCTACGTCCTCTGTACCCATTCCGTAATTTGCGAAGAAATTAACCGCACCTTCCGTAATATTAGTATCGCCTATTTTCATAACAGTTTGACCGTTTCCCGAACAACCTGCAAGCAGCATTGCACCAATCAATGATACACTTGCTATTTTTCCAAATCTGCCAAAATTCATAATTATATTCCATAGCCTTTCTGCCCACAATTATTATATTCTAACGCTTATCAGCGGGCAGATAAGTCGTTATATTCGTTATATGTTTAACACATACAACACATATTAGTATATTCCTTATTGACGTTTATGTCAATAGATTTAAAAAATTGTTTACAAAAAGGCCATAATTTTCTACCAAAAAAGACCATAATTTACTTATGATCTTTTCATGTATCATTCAATTTTATGAAAGCATTAATACAACTTCAAGCACAATCACAATCGCACTTAAAATGCTAAGCACTGTTACACCGAGAACGCATTTCTTTTTAAGTTTTACAAAACTCGATTCAAGTTCTGAAATTGTATTTTTTGTATTAAGTTGTGTATTCTTCAAATCGAACACACTGTCATTAAGTTTTGAAATCGAATTAAATGCTTGTTTAACTTCCGAAACACTTTTCGCTATTGCATCAACCGAATTTTTGATCTCGGAATAATTATCCTTATGTTCTTTCATTCTTTCGTTATCTTGAACATCAATAATATTCAATTTTTCTGAAATATCTTTAATCTTCGATTTCAAGCCGTCAATATCCTCTGACACATTTTGAATTTTGCTTTCAACATCATCAAATCTGTCTGACATTTCAGATACAGAAACAACGCTTTCGCGAATGTTATCAAGCTTATTGTCAATCTTTTCAACCGAATTTTTAACGGTATTCTTAACTTTTTCCTTTATACCGCTTTCGTCAACGGCATTTTTAATATCTTCCTTAATATCCTCTGCCGTTTTTACAACCTTTTCAAAAGAATTATCTTTCTTTTTTTCTTCTTTTTCGTTTTCAGCCTCAGTTGTATTTTCGGCTTCTTTTTTAGCTTTAAATTCATCAACCTTGCTTACAACCGTGTCTTTAAACTTTCTTGCGCCGTTTTCAATGTCACCGGCTTTTTTCTTGAATTTATCGATAACACTTTGAATATTAATCGTTTCGTTCAAATTAATTCTTTGAGTGTTTTCAACAGGCTCTGCGTCGGCATCATTATCTGTTTTTACATCGACATTTTTCAAAAATTCTTCATATTCCTCGTCAGTGCCTGTGTAAAAAGCGTCCTGACCGTCATATGATTCTATGTTCATTCCCTTTTTATCCATCTTGTCACCCTTATTTCCGTGAAATTTCTTAGCTATATCTCTGCCCTTTTCATAGGCATAATCAAAAAACTTATCAAATCTACCGGACATATAATTAATCCTCTTCTGTTTCAGGTTTTTTAGCGTTTATTATAACAACTTCATCATCGTCATAACTGTCTGTATCGTCTGAATTTACGTTGTAAATTCTTTCACCGCACTTTGAGCAGTACACATCATCAGAATGATTATACGCACCGCATTTCGGACACTTTACGTTTTCTTTAAGCTGATAAAGCTGTTCTTTAAGCTCGTTAACTTCCTCCGTCATAGCGTCGATTTTACCGAACTTTTCTTCCATATCGTCAATCACTTCGCCTGTTGATTTATAATTTTCATATACAGACTTACCGATTTCTGTATAGATGTCCTTAATTTTGCTTTTCGTTTCGCTTATTGAAAACTTTAATTTTGTTTGGTTTACTATGTTGTTTGTTTTCTCAATGACTGTTTTTGTCACCTGCACCGCGCTGTCCTTAGCTTTGTTTGCGTGTTCCTTTATTTTATCAAATACTTCTTCCATTTTAAAATCGCTCCTTCCTAATTTATTATATGCCGATTAAATTAATTATTTATATTATAACATAAAATAAGTGCTTTTATATGACATTTTCATTATTTTTTCGTTTCACAACAAATTCTGACATTACGTTATTTTGAGTAAAAAGGAAAAGGGGCTACCTTTCGGTAACCCCCCGTTGATTGATTATGGAATACAGAACTTTATATTCCGCAATCAATTATATACCTATTTCCGATAAATTTCAACAATTAGTTTACACCTTTATAAGCGTCTATCATAATCTGTTCAATTTCCTTAACAAGCGGCAACTTCGGATTTGCAGTTGTACACTGATCCTCAAAAGCCTTGTTTGCAATGTCAGGAACATTTCTCATATAAGTTTCTTCATCAATTCCGCATTCAGAGAATGACAACGGCTCATTAACTTCTTTCATAAGGTCTATAACCGCATTTATAAGGCTCTGTACACCCTCTTCTGTTGTTTTTGCAGGAAGTCCCAAGAATGCTGCGATTTCAGCATACTTTTCATCTGCGATGAACTTCTTATATTTAGGGAATGACACAAACTTTGAAGGTGTCGACGCATTATACTTAATTACGTGTGGCAACAATACTGCATTTGCTCTGCCGTGAGGAACGTGATACTCACCGCCGATTTTATGAGCGATTGAGTGATTTAGTCCCAAGAATGCGTTTGTAAATGCCATACCTGCCATACAACTTGCATTGTGCATTTTTTCTCTTGCCTCTGCGTCCTCAGCACCGTTCTTGTATGCTCTCGGAAGATACTTGAATACAAGCTGAATAGCTTTCATTGCAAGACCGTCTGTATAATCCGACGCCATTACAGATACATATGCCTCAAGTGCATGTGTAAGCACATCAAGACCTGTGTCGGCAGTTGCCGATTTCGGAAGTGACATTACAAACTGCGGGTCGATAATCGCAATATTCGGTGTTAGTTCGTAGTCTGCAAGAGGATATTTCATATTATTCTTCTTATCCGAAATAACCGCAAAACTTGTTACTTCACTACCTGTACCGGAAGTTGTCGGAATAGCTACAAGTTGTGCCTTATTACCCATCTTAGGGAACTTAAACGCACGTTTTCTTATATCAAGGAAACGAAGTCTCAGTGAATTAAAGTCTACATCAGGGTGTTCATAGAACAGCCACATACCCTTTGCGGCGTCCATTGCACTGCCTCCGCCAAGTGCGATAATTACGTCAGGCTTAAATTCGTCCATCATCTGTGCACCGCGTTTTACTGTTTCGATTGACGGGTCAGGTTCTACATCTGAGAAAATTTCACAATGAACGTGCTCCGTTCTCTTTCTTAGGTAATACAAAATCTTATCTACATAACCAAGAGAAACCATACCCGGGTCTGTTACGATAAATGCACGAGTGATATTCGGCATTTTTTCAAGGTACTGAATTGAATTATGCTCAAAATAAATCTTATCCGGAACTTTAAACCACTGCATATTTACTCTCCTCTTAGCCACTCTCTTCTGATTTATAAGGTTCACCGTTGTAACGTTACCGCTGACACTGTTACCGCCGTAGCTACCGCAACCAAGTGTAAGTGACGGCATATTTGTATTATAAATGTCACCGATTGCACCGTGTGATGACGGTGAATTTACGATAAGACGGCTTGCTTTCATTGTTGCAGCATACTTTTGAATTACATCTTCATCATTTGCGTGAATAACAGCCGAGTGTCCCATACCGTGGAACATAACCATTTCTTCTGCTCTGTCGATTCCTTCTTCTGTTGAATCAACGATAAAGTATGCAAGTACCGGACTCAACTTTTCTCTTGAAAGCGGATATTCAGGACCTACACCGTCAAGTTTTGCAAGAAGAATTTTCGTACCCTCAGGGACTTTCACTCCCGCTTGCTCCGCAATCCATGTTGCAGGCTTACCTACGATTACAGGGTTTACAGCACCCTTTTCACTGTCAATGCAGTAATCGCTAAGCTTTTTAATTTCGTCAGGCTTTGCAAAGTAGCAGCCGTATTTCTTCATAAGTTTTTCAAATTTCGGTGCGATTGCCTTATCTACGATTGCAGCTTGTTCAGACGCACAAATCATACCGTTGTCGAATGTTTTTGAAAGGATAAGGTCGTTAACCGCTTGTTCAAGGTCAGCACTCTTATGAATGTAGCAAGGTACGTTACCCGGACCGACGCCAAGTGCAGGCTTACCTGTTGAGTATGCCGCCTTAACCATTCCGCTGCCGCCTGTTGCAAGAACTGTTGCAACACCCGGATGATTCATAAGTGCGTTTGTTGCCTCGATTGATGGGTATTCAATCCACTGTATACAGTTTTCAGGTGCACCTGCCGCAACTGCCGCATCAAGAACTATCTTGGCAGCCGCCGCACTGCATTTTTGAGCGCCCGGGTGGAAACCGAAAATAATAGGGTTTCTTGACTTAACGGAAATCAAAGCCTTAAACATTGTTGTTGATGTAGGGTTTGTGACAGGTGTAACACCGCATACAACGCCTACAGGCTCTGCTATAATTTCGTAATCTTCAAGGTCGTTTTCAGCAATAACACCGACTGTTTTTTCATTCTTGATTGAATGATAAACATATTCTGTTGCAAACATATTCTTTGTTATTTTGTCCTCATACACGCCTCTGCCTGTTTCCTCAACAGCCATCTTTGCAAGCTCCATATGCTTGTCAAGACCTGCAAGAGTCATTGCCTTTACGATTGCGTCAATCTGTTCTTGATTAAGTGCCATAAATTCGTCCAAAGCCTTTTGTGCTTTTGTAACGTAGCCGTCAATCATTTCATTTACGTTAATCTCTGCCATAATAATTCCATAGCCTTTCTGCCTACGGGTTGTTAGTTTTTCTTTACATCTTATTGTAGGCTGATAAGATGTTTTTACAGAAGACTCTGTTTTGACATAGTATGAAATCTTCCGAATTTTTATTATTGACTTTGTTTATTTAGATTGATAAATTTTTATCGTTATTTATTTATCAATCTTTACAATATTATTATACGAGATTGTTAAACTTTTGTCAATAGTTTTTTTGATATTTTTATTCTTTGTAAGTTTTTCATATATAATTCATTACTTTCTTATTTAAAACAAACAAAAAAGTATTGCATTTTCAGCAATACTTTTTATATACATTCTTTTATATACTTTCCAATCTGTTTATCGACTCGATATCTCCTACAAGCACGACAATATCGGTATCTTTAAATTTGTATTCGGGTTCAGGTGAAATATTCACCTTACCGCCGTTATTACTCTTTATCGCAACAATATTTACGTTATATTTTTTATTAAATTTATCTACATAACTGTCTACTCCAAACATATAGTTTTTTTCTAATATACCTATACTTGCTGATAAAAGACCAATAGCTACAAACAATATACCTATATTTTGCTCCATGTAATTCTCCCCCTAAAATAATAGTTCTTCGCACTTTATAACAATTACGAACTTAATTATATTATACATGATTAATCACGAAGTTAGCTAACACAGCCTATTTAAAAAATATTATTTTCCACAACATTTTTTGTATTTTTTACCGCTTCCGCATGGGCATGGATCATTTCTTCCAACTTTATCTTCTTTAACTACTATTCTAGATCTGTTGTAATCTTTAGTTATAGCTTTTCTAGTTTCAGGAGATAATATTCCATTCCATCCTTCTAATTCATATAACCAGTGAGCTTCAGCACCTAACATATTGTAGTATAATTTTTCCCAGTCTATTTTTACAGAAACGTTAGTGTCAGCTTCTATAGCTTCTAACTCTAACTCTTCTTTAACACTTTCGCTTATTCCATCTAAGAATCCCATGAATAATTCATTAGATACTCCGTATTTAGCAGCTAATTCAGCAACTGTTCCTTCAACAACATCAGTTTTGTTGTTTAATATTTCATTGTATATTCCTGCTTCTGATTTTAAGTAATTTTCCCAGAATTTTATTTCTTCATCATTGTTTGCGTGGTTATCACAAAGATTTCTCCACTCTGCATATAAACTCATTATAAGTTCCTCCTAATTAATATTTATTTTTGAAGTTTTTATTTTCTTATTATTAACAATTCTATATTATATCATAATTAAACAATTCTTTTAATACCTTTATGGCATACTCTTGGTCTATAAAATAAGGACTCGAAGCTATTGTAATCACTTTTGCACCCTTTATTAGCTCTTTTATTTTATTTAATCTAAAATCATATGGAATATAATCCATATCTTTAGAGAATATATCTAAGTCTATGTCTAAAACATATTCGCCTTCTACATTCAAATCAAATCCATAAGAACTGTCTATTATATCTACACCACAGAATACACCTTTTTTAAGTGCAGGCTGTATGAAGTTACCTACATTTAAAACTTTATTGGTATATCTAAAAACATCGTCTAAATTTTCTAAGTCTACTGTATAATCATCGGGCTCTCTCATGTCTTTATGTTGATCTACATGAATTAATTTACAACCTTTATTAAATAATCTCTGTTGTAAACTTTTCATCCAGAAATAAAAGGCATGGTTATGGTTATCAAATATATAGACGACTTTTCCATCTACTTCGTATTGAACTAAATTTTTAAGTCCTATTGCTTTTATTTCTGTATCTTCGTCAATTTCGTTAAAAACTATATTTTCACCTAAAGATACATCATCTAAAGTTCCCTTTATTAATTTAGGTACAAATATTTTCTTGTTTGTTCTTTCATCATAAGAAAATATATTGTTTCCTAATGGTTCTTCAATATAAAAACCTACA
>ERZ773103.1598-NODE-1598-length-23627-cov-94.437553_pt1 | contig 23627 bp, 23 predicted proteins | sample MGYA00511118_ERZ773103 | MGnify/ENA primary metagenome ERZ773103 (study PRJEB29015, sample SAMEA2737821) | human gut metagenome | biome: human gut; feature: human-associated habitat; material: faeces | place: China | collected 2012 ... | reverse complement strand
TTCTGAAATTGCAACTGCCTTTGCGTTGATACTTTCTGTATTGTTATGAAGATAGAAAACCTGTCCCCCACGCCTTAGTTCTCTTCTAATTGCTTCGTGGAGAATTGCAGGTTCATGCTCAAGTACATAGGTTTGTACCGGTTGTCTGTTGGTTGGTGCTTCTTCCAATACAGACATATCACGAATACCACTCATAGCCATATTAAGTGTTCGTGGAATAGGTGTAGCTGACAATGTTAGTACATCAACATTCTTGCAAATTTCTTTAAATCTCTCTTTATGAGCAACACCAAATCTTTGTTCTTCATCAATAATTGCAAGTCCTAAGTCGTGGAAAGTAACATCCTTTTGTACCAGTCTATGAGTACCCACTACAATATCAACTTCACCACGCTTTAGCTTTTCAACAATTTCTTTCTGTTGTTTTGCAGTTCTAAATCTACTTAGCAGTTCAATTCTTACCGGATAACCGTCAAATCTATTGATAATAGTCTGATAATGTTGCCATGCAAGGATTGTTGTTGGACAAAGAATTGCACATTGTTTACTGTCACAAACACACTTAAAGGCTGCTCTCAATGCAACTTCGGTTTTACCGAAACCAACATCACCACAAAGTAATCTATCCATTGGAGCAAGTCGTTCCATATCACCTTTGATTTCATCAGTACATCGCAATTGGTCAGGTGTTTCATCATACATAAACTTGGCTTCAAAGTCCCTTTGCCACTCACCGTCAGGTGAAAAAGCATAGCCCTTAGCTTTCATTCGCTCTGTATACAGCTTAGAAAGTTCCTTAGCCATATCCTTTACTGCTGAACGAACTCTGGTCTTTGCTTTCTGCCATTCACTGCCACCTAGTTTAGATAACTTTACATGTTCATTATCCCTAGGACCAATGTACTTTGCTACCAAATCAAGCTGAGTTACCGGTACATAAAGTACATCACCTTTTGCATAAGTGATTTTGATATAGTCTTTCTTTACACCTTGTACTTCTAGGTTATGAATACCACTAAAGATACCTATACCATGAGTTGAATGAACTACATAATCACCATTGTTTAATTCTGATAAAGAATAAATTTCTTGACCTTGCTTTTTTCGCTGTACTTTTCTTTTAGGCTTTTGCACTGACTGACCGTATGTTATTAAGTGGAAGTCAGTTTGTAATAGTTCAAAACCTGTTGACAAAGCACCTTCCATAACATAAATGTTGCCTTGTTCAGCTTTCTTTAAGTCTGTTACAAACTGTGCTTTAAAACCTTTTTCTTTTAATTCTTCTGTAAGATTTCTACCTGACTTTTCTGTACCTGCAAGAATTGCAACAGTAGTTCTTTCCTTAAAGAATTCATTTAAATCTTCACAAAGTACAGTTAATAAACCATTCCATGGTGCAACTTGCTTTACATTAAATGAAACAATATCACTTAAAGGTAAATCAAAATGACCACTAGTAAAGTTATCCATAAAAATTGTATGTCTGGTGTTTACAATTTCCAAAAATTCCTTATAGTCCATTGAGAACTTATCAAGACCTCTGCAAAGAATACCATCTTCAAAGTATTCTTTCATATCCTCTTTATACTGAAATTCCATAGACTTTACTCTATCAGAAATATTAGTGTGTTCACTGATAAAGATAAAATCTTCTTCATCAACATAGTCAAGGACAGTTGCAGGTTTCTTATATACTAAAGAAATGTACTTATCAAGGATAGTTAGGTTTACACCATTGGCAATATTTTCAGCCTCTCTATAGAGAGTTTCCTTTGCTTTTTCAGTTTTTTCACTTCTTAGTAAATTAGCTTTCTTAACTATTTTTTCAGAAAGTTCTGCTTTGTTTTCCACAAGAATTTCATTTGATGGGGAAAGTAAAATACTATCCACCTTGTCAAATCTTCTTTGGGTAAGAATATCAAAATGGTTGATAGAGTCGATTTCATCACCCCAAAATTCTACACGAACAGGGTTTTCGCTATCCGGTACAAATAAATCAAGAATACCACCTCTCAGTGCAAATTGACCTGTACCCTCAACCATATCTGTACGCTCATAACCAAGCAAATTAAGAGCCTTTACACATTGTTCTGTAGAAATTTGCTGACCTTGCTTTAAGTGAAGTGTAGCTTTTTTCAATATTTCCGGTGGAATAGTATATTGAAGTAATGCATCAATTGTACCTACCACAATATCACATTCACCTGTTAAAAGTTTTGTAAGAACCTTTAACCTTTGGTGTTCGTATTCCCTGGAAATACCACTAACTTCTCTAAAATTAAAGTCTCTTTGAGGATATACACAAGCCTTGTAACCCATCATACATAGGTCATTACAAAATACTTGTGCTTCCTTTTCATCACCGGCAACACAAAAAGCTCTGGCATCGTTATAATGACAGAGCGTTCCTATGATATTTGATTTAAAACCTGAATTAAGTGCTGTTACTGCAACTGCACCTTTTAACTTTGCATAAGAATTTAGTTTTTGAAAATTCTTTAACTGTGCAACACAATCAAATAAAAATTCCATTATTCACCTGCATATTATTAGGTTAGGAATTAAACAAATTCATTGCCTTATCAACATTACCGTCAATAATGTACTTAATAGCCTCACAACAATTATCGGCCATTTTATCAATCAGTTTAATTTCGTCACCTGTAAATTTTGAAAGAACCCAAGCAGCCAAATCATAGTCTGGATGAGGTTTCTTTCCTATACCTACCTTTATGCGAGGGAAAGTATCTTTACCACTTAGATAAATAATGTTCTTAACACCATTTTGTCCACCGTGGCTACCTTTTCGGCGTATTCTCATCTTTCCAACATCAAGGGATATATCATCAAATATTAATATCACATTCTCAGGGGGGATTTTGTAGAAATTCATAGCCTCTACAACAGCTTGACCACTATTATTCATATATGTCTGTGGTTTCATTAGTAAAACCTTTTTACCGTCAATAGTACATTCACCTACAAGTGACTTATACTTAATACGGTTTACATCACAAGAAAACTTTTCTGCGATTTTATCAAGACAGATAAAGCCTGTGTTGTGACGGGTATTCTCGTACTTTTTGTCCGGATTACCAAGACCAACAACCATATATTCAATAGAAGAACTAAATTTCTTTTTACCAAACATTTTATCACCTAAAAAATAAAGGGGCACTAAAGAGTACCCCTTAAAAAGTTAAAACAATTATCAATTATGAGTTGATTGGAGAAACAGGCTTGTCAGAATAAATTCTTTCAATAGCTTCTGCAAATACAGGAGCAACAGGAAGAATAGTGAACTTATCAAGCATCTTGTCTTCTGGGATAGGCACTGTATCAAGAAGAACAACTTCCTTAATAGGACTCTTCTTAATTCTGTCAATAGCAGGACCTGATAGAACTGCGTGAGTTGCACAAGCAGTAACATCAACAGCACCACCCTTTTCTATGATAGCTTCAGCAGCGTTACATAGTGTACCGGCTGTATCAATCATATCATCAACTAGGATAACTCTCTTGCCCTTAGCATCACCAATAATGTTCATAACTTCAGAAACATTAGCTTTCTGGCGTCTCTTATCAATAATAGCAAGACCACAACCGATTTTAGCTGCAAAGTTTCTTGCTCTTGTAACTGAACCAAGGTCTGGGGAAACAACAACATAATCATCTGCGTTTGTACCCATCTTTTCTCTCATATGTGCTGCAAGAATTGGAGCACCGATTAGGTGGTCAACAGGAATGTTGAAGAAGCCCTGAATCTGATTTGCATGAAGATCCATTGTTAGGATTCTGTCAGCACCGGCAGCAGTAATAATATCTGCACAAAGTTTAGCTGAGATTGGATCTCTAGCCTTTGCTTTTCTGTCCTGACGAGCATAACCGAAGTAAGGCATAACTGCAGTAATTCTACCGGCAGAAGCTCTCTTCATAGCATCAATCATAATTAGCATTTCCATAAGATTATCATTTACAGGTGTACATGTTGACTGTACAATAAAGCAATCAGAACCTCTTACAGACTCGTTAAGTGAAACTGCAATTTCACCGTCAGAGAATGTACAGCAATTGCTTTTTCCAAGTGGAAGTCCAAGACAACCTGCGATTCCCTGTGCTACATCCTTATTAGATGAGCCGGAGAAAATCTTAATGTCTTTACCATTGAAATTCATTTTTTAATCCCCTTACCTATGTTTGTTTTTAGTTTATATATAAAATTTAACAAGTAAATTTAATACCTTATTTATAGCCTTTGCTCTTAGCAATTTCGTTAAGTTCCTTTAACTGTTCAGGGTCATTAGCACCTAAAACAGTATCAGGGTTGCTTGAAACAAATGCTGAAACAACTTCATTCTTATCTAGTAGAAGTTTTAGTGCATCAGGAAGATAATATTCCTTAGCATTGTTATCACTTTTAATTTCACCTAAAACAGAAAGTAACTTTTCACAGTTAAACCAAAAACCACCTGAGTTGATTTCATTAATCTTCTTTTCTTCTTCGTTACAATCTTTCTGCTCAACAATTTTTAGGAAATTGTTGTTTTCATCTCTGACAATTCTACCGTAACCTGTAGGGTCAGAAACTTTAGCTGAAATTACTGTTGCAACACTACCCTTTTCTGTATGAAGAGCAAGTGCATCGGAAATAGTCTTTGCATCCATAAAAGGAGCATCACCGTTTAGAATAACAACATTGCCACTGTGCTTTTCCAAAAAATCCTTAGCCATCATTACTGCATGACCTGTACCAAGACGCTCAGCTTGATAAACAGTTTCTACTTCAAAAGGAAGCGAACTTACAAATTCATCAATACATTCCTTCTTGTAGCCTTTTACTACACATATGTCATCAACACCGGCTGACTTTACTGAGTCGATAACCCATCTTAACATTGGCTTTCCCAAAACTTCTGACATTGGTTTAGGAAGGTTACTTTTCATTCTTTTACCTTCGCCACCTGCCAAAATAATTGCACAGTTACTCATAATATACTCTCTCTTTCTATGCTATACACATAATAAGACACTACTATTATCCCACAATTCCTCAAATTTTCAAGTACAAATCCAAAAAAACTGAAAAAATTCTTAAATTTTTAACATATTACACAATATACATTACAAAAAATCTCCACTTTTTATAAGAAATATTTTTCCAAAAATGTGGCTATTTTTTTATTTTTTTGTTATAATTATTCTTAGACTAAGAAAGTCTGCAATAAAACTGCAGGTGAATTACTTAGTGGTTAATTTTATACTTTTACAGGAGGATTCAAACTATGAGTCACAAGTATGTGTACCTTTTTAAAGAAGGTAACAAGGACATGCGTAATCTTCTAGGCGGTAAGGGTGCTAACCTAGCTGAAATGACAGGTCTAGGCCTACCAGTACCACAGGGCTTCACAATTACAACAGAAGCTTGTACAAAGTACTATGAAGATGGCAGAAAGATTAATGATGAAATCCAGGCTGAAATCATGGAATACATCATCAAGATGGAAGAAATCACAGGTAAGAAGTTTGGTGATAAGGAAAACCCACTACTAGTTTCTGTTCGTTCAGGTGCTAGAGCTTCTATGCCGGGTATGATGGATACAATCCTTAACCTAGGTCTAAACGAAGATGTTGTTGCTGTTATGGCTGAAAAGTCAAACAACCCTCGTTGGGCATGGGACTGCTACAGAAGATTCATTCAGATGTATTCTGACGTAGTTATGGAAGTTGGTAAGAAGTACTTTGAAGTTCTTATTGACGAAATGAAGAACAAGAAGGGTGTTACTCAGGACGTTGAACTAACTGCTGAAGATCTACAGGAACTAGCAGAACAGTTCAAGGCTGAATACAAGAAGCAGATTGGCGTTGACTTCCCTACTGATCCTAAGGAACAGCTAATGGGCGCTATTGAAGCCGTATTCCGTTCATGGGATAACCCAAGAGCTAACGTTTATAGAAGAGATAACGATATCCCTTATTCATGGGGTACTGCAGTTAACGTACAGGCAATGGCATTCGGTAACATGGGTGACGATTGTGGTACAGGTGTTGCATTTACAAGAGACCCATCAACAGGTGCTAAGGGTCTATTCGGTGAATTCCTAACAAACGCACAGGGCGAAGACGTTGTTGCAGGTGTTCGTACACCAATGCACATTTCTGAAATGGAACAGAAGTTCCCAGAAGCTTTCGCACAGTTCAAGACAGTTTGTAAGACTCTAGAAGATCACTACAGAGATATGCAGGATATGGAATTTACTGTTGAACACGGTAAGCTATATATGCTACAGACAAGAAACGGTAAGAGAACAGCTCAGGCTGCTCTAAAGATTGCTTGTGACCTAGTTGACGAAGGCATGAGAACAGAAGAAGAAGCTGTTGCAATGATCGACCCTCGTAACCTAGACACACTACTTCACCCACAGTTTGATGCTACAGCTCTAAAGGCTGCTACACCAATGGGTAAGGGTCTTGGTGCTTCTCCAGGTGCTGCTTGTGGTAAGATCGTATTCACAGCTGATGACGCTACTGCTTGGGCAGAAAAAGGCGAAAAGGTTGTTCTAGTTAGACTAGAAACATCTCCAGAAGACATCACAGGTATGAAGGCTGCTGAAGGTATCCTAACAGTTCGTGGTGGTATGACATCTCACGCTGCTGTTGTTGCTCGTGGTATGGGTACTTGCTGTGTATCCGGTTGCTCAGACATCAACATGGATGAAGACAACAAGGTATTCACACTAGCAGGTAAGGAATTCCACGAAGGCGATCCAATTTCAATTGACGGTTCAACAGGTAACATTTATGACGGTATCATCCCAACAGTTCCTGCTTCAATTGCCGGTGAATTTGGTAGAATTATGACTTGGGCTGACAAGTACAGAACTCTAAAGGTTAGAACAAATGCTGATACACCTGAAGATGCTAAGAGAGCTAAGGAACTAGGTGCTGAAGGTATTGGTCTATGCCGTACAGAGCATATGTTCTTCGAAGAATCAAGAATTGCTGCATTTAGAGAAATGATCTGTGCAGATACAGTTGAAGAAAGAGAAAAGGCTCTAGATAAGATTATGCCATATCAGCAGGGCGACTTTGAAGCTCTATATGAAGCTCTAGAAGGTAACCCAGTTACTATTCGTTTCCTAGATCCTCCTCTACACGAATTCGTACCAACTGAAGAAGCTGACATTGAAGCTCTAGCTAAGGCTCAGGGTAAGACAGTTGATCAGATTAAGGCTATCATCAACGGTCTACACGAATTCAACCCTATGATGGGTCACCGTGGTTGTCGTCTAGCAGTTACATATCCTGAAATTGCTAAGATGCAGACAAAGGCAGTTATCAGAGCTGCTCTAAACGTATCTAAGGCTCATCCTGATTGGAACTTAGTTCCTGAAATTATGATCCCACTAGTTGGTGATGTTAAGGAACTTAAGTTCGTAAAGAAAGTTGTTGTTGAAACAGCTGACGCTGAAATTGCTGCTGCAGGTACAGATCTAAAGTACGAAGTTGGTACAATGATCGAAATCCCAAGAGCTGCTCTAACAGCTGACGAAATCGCTAAGGAAGCTGAATTCTTCTGCTTCGGTACTAACGACCTAACACAGATGACATTTGGTTTCTCAAGAGACGATGCAGGTAAGTTCCTAGATTCTTACTATGACAACAAGATTTATGAAAACGATCCATTTGCAAAGCTAGACCAGACAGGTGTTGGCAAACTAATGGAAATGGCTGTTGAACTAGGTAAGAAAGTTAGACCGGATATGCACTGCGGTATCTGTGGTGAACATGGTGGTGACCCAACATCTGTTGAGTTCTGTCATAAGATTGGTCTAGATTATGTATCTTGCTCACCATTCAGAGTTCCAATCGCAAGACTTGCTGCTGCTCAGGCTGCAATCGCTGAAAAGAACTAATCACTACTTGTAAAAGTATTTTAGGGGGTTGCCCATATGGACAGCCCCCATTTTTATATTTATTTTGAGTATTCATTCGAATACTCTTTTTTTATATTGTGCCGGTTACAGTAATAGTTGAAACTCCAGGTGTTATGCTAACTGCACCTGTCGTGTCATCCCTTGTAGTTGTAGCAGAAGGAACTGTAATTGCCCCAGCTTTTGTTTCAAATTCGCCTGTTGTAGTGTTATATTCATATTCATTACCTTCTGTCCAAGGAGTTCCATTGTATGTAACTTCTATATCAGAAAGTATAGGGTCAAATTTATCTGTCAAAATAACATTATCAGCTGCGACTATTGCTACATTTCCCCTATTCTCAATGGTAAATGTGTAAGTTACTCTACCGTTATTTTCTACAACAATTGGTGTAAGTGCCTTTGTAATTGAAAGCATTGGTTCAGACTCAGGAAAAACTGTTTCATTTGCAGTAATAGGTGTATTAATGCCATCACCAATTACTGAAACAGTATTTTTTATTGAGCTTTCCAGATCAAGTGGTGCAAACTGATTTGTCCTAACTTTATATACAATAATAACAGTACCACCTGCCGGAATAGATATTCCGGTAATAGTTAGTGGTGGACCTACTGTAACTGTTGGTGTATTTTGAAGAACCCCATTTACATAATAAAGAATTGCACCTTGGATATACTCTAGTGGTACTAATGAGAGTTCATTATAATCATACTCACCTAAATTATCCGTTAAGATTAAGTTACTAATTGAAGTTGAACCTGAATTTCTTATTGTCATAACATAGGTTATTTCACTATCTGCATAATATCTATCTAAAACTGCAGTCTTTGTAACAGTTATCTTCTCAACAATTTCACCGATTGTAATATTAGAATTTACTGTTTTTCCATTATAGGCTAATGTAGCCTGATTATAAAAATTTGCCATACATACATTCTCCATTTTTAATTTTCTGGGTAATAACCCTAATATATAATATGGACTTAAATATTAATGTTGACAAAAAAGGACTATTGCATAAACAATAGTCCTTGATTTACTATATCATTTAATCAGTTAAGTGACATATTGAAGATTTTCTTATCTTCCCCACCTGTTGACTTATAAGTAAAAGTAACTGTTAAAAGTCCCATCTTTGAGTTATTAGGGTCTTCCTCAATATGAGCATCTGTACATTTTACTGAATTAACCTGATTGTTAACTGCAGTTGTAATTTCTTTCTTTAGCTTAGCATTTAGCTGGTCAGTGACCTTACCGTTAGCAGTTGACATAATCTTAAGTGCATCACTACCTGTAGTTTTGCCGTCCTTAGTTGTCTTTGGAGAAGCAATAACAAAGTAAACTTTCTGTTCAATAGTTTCATAATTTGTTGGGAACTTATCAGTATCAACCTGTGGCTGAGATACTGTAGCATTCTCAACATTATCAGTATTCTGCTGAACTGTATCGCCCTCAGATACATAAGCACCCTTAGCGCTACTTGAGTTATCCTCATCATTACAACCTGCAAACAACATCATAGTTGTAAAGGCAACTAAACAAAGTGATAGTGCCAAAATCTTTTTCATAAATTTCATTTCGTTTTCCTCTCTAAATAAATATTCTTCCCTATTATAATAACACAAAATTGTGAACAATTCTATATTTTCTCTTTATTTTATTTGCACAAATTTTGAATAAAATATTTATATAAAACAACTAAAGAAAAAGGGAATGATTGCCCATTCCATAAAAACCATTTATGAACCTGCTGATTCGTAATTACTAATACCTTTGTTCCACACAAAGATTGAAACTAAGAATAAAGCAGTAGAAATTTCGACCACATTTCCATTATTAAAGTCGATTTTCATATCATACTTTGTGGTACTGTCATCTTTTACATCAGTACCTTTGTAGATACTTTTAATTAGACTTACAAATTCTTTTTGCTTATCATCTGTTAAAGTAGTGGTTTTGTTGTTGTAGGTAATCAGCACCTTACTACTGTTAACATCAAAAACATTTAATGCATCTTCTCAACCTTTTGAATTATTACAACCTACCATAATTACAACCAATACAAGTGATAAACATAATAATAAACTTTTCTTCATAATAATCCATCCGAAATTTTATAAACCCTTTGGTATCATATATTTAATCCACTTTTAATACATCACATTATTTTGGTACTGTCAATAGTATTTTACAAATGTGTAAAGGGCAGTTTCTAATAAAAGAAACTGCCCTTGGAGGAGATATAAAACAAATAATTTTTTATCTTTATTTGTCAGTTGTTTTTGTTGTTTTCTTTTCAGCTACTTTTTCAGTTTTAGCCTCAGCCTTTGGTTCAGCTTTAGCTTCAGCCTTTGGCTTTTCTTCAACCTTAGGTTCTGCTTTTACTGCTTTCTTCTCAACCTTTTCTTCTGTAGCTTTTACAGTTTTCTTTGTTGCCTTTTTAGCAGTAGTTTTCTTTGTAGTTGTTTTTGTAGCTGTCTTAGTTGTTTTCTTTGTTGTAGTCTTCTTAGCAGGTGCTTTCTTAGTTACCTTTTCTTCCTTCTTTTCTTCTTTTTTCTTAGGTTCAGGTAACTTTTCAACACACTTAAAGAACATAGCACTCATTGGTGGGATTGATAAATCAATACTCCAATTAGAATCATGTCTTGGCTTTTCTTCGCACATAATTCTCTTACCATTTGTAATACCGTAACCACCATATTCTTCATCATCAGTATTGAATACTTCTTCATATACACCATAGAATGGTACACCGATTCTGTAATCAACTCTGTGCATTGGCTGGAAGTTAAATACACAAATAATGTTATTGCCGTCTTTATCAATTCTACGGAATGCAATAATTGACTGAGTATAGTCGTTGTGGTGAATCCACTGGAAGCCATCCCAGTTAGTATCAATTTCGTGCATTGGTCTTTCTGTAATATAGAAATGATTTAGCTTAGAAACAAAGTCCTTTAATCTCCAATGCTTTTCATATTCTAGAAGATTCCACTGAATACTTTCTTCTGCGTTCCATTCATCAAACTGTCCAATTTCTGAACCCATAAATGTTAGCATTTTACCCGGATGAGCAGCCATATAAGCTAAGAATAGTCTTACACCGGCAAACTTCTGGTCATAGTCACCCGGCATTTTATTGATTAGAGAACCCTTACCATAAACAACCTCATCATGAGAAATTGGTAAAATAAAGTGTTCGCTAAAGCAATACATAAATGAGAATGTAAGGTTATCATGGTTGAATGGTCTCCATAATGGATCAAGTGACATATAATGAAGCATATCGTTCATCCAACCCATATTCCACTTATAGTCAAATCCTAAACCACCATCATCAACTGGACCTGTAACCTTTGGCCATGATGTGCTTTCTTCGGCAATCATCATTGTATGAGGGTGATACATATGGATAACTGTATTTAGTCTTTGTAAAAATGCAACTGCCTCTAGGTGTTCCCTGCCACCATACTGGTTAGGAACCCACTCACCATCTTGACGATTATAGTCAAGGTATAGCATTGAAGCAACTGCATCAACACGGATACCATCAATGTGGTAAGTATCTACCCAATACATAGCTGATGAAATTAGGAAAGAAATTACTTCATATCTTGAGTAATCGAATACATATGTACCCCATTCTTTATGTTCACCTTTACGGCTATCAATATATTCATAACAAGCTGTGCCGTCAAAACGACCTAAGCCATGAGCATCCTTAGGGAAATGAGCAGGAACCCAGTCAAGGATAACACCGATACCGGCCTTGTGACATTCATCAACAAATGCCATAAAGTCATGTGGTGTACCATAACGAGAAGTTGGAGCATAGTAACCTGTTACCTGATAACCCCAGCTACCGTCAAATGGGTATTCTGTAATAGGCATAAGTTCTACATGAGTATAACCCATTTCTTTTACATAAGGAACAAGTTCTTCAGCAAGTTTGCGATAGTTAAATACACTACCGTCCATATACTTTCTCCAAGAACCTGCATGAATTTCGTAAATATTCATTGGCTTTTCTAGGTGGTTTGATGACTCCTTGTCCTTAATCCACTGGTCATCTTCCCATTCAAAGCCACTTAAATCATAGAACATAGATGCATTATCCGGTCTTGTCTGAGAATGGAAAGCATATGGGTCGGACTTTAGTTGTCTTTCGTTCCAAGGTGTTTCAACACAATATTTATAAATATCGTACTGCTGAATACCCTCGATGAAAAGTTCCCAAACACCGGCTTCACTGATTTTGTACATATAGTTAGCATCGTTATTCCAACCGTTGAAGTTACCAACAACAGAAACAGAGAGAGCATTTGGTGCCCATACTCTGAAAACTACACCATCACGATTATCCCAATTAACTCTATGAGCACCCATAAACTCATAGGCTCTAACAGAATCTCCTGCATGGAATAGTTCGAGGGGTGTACGAGAATCATTAAATTTGTAATCCATTTATATTAACACTCCTTCAATGTGTACAACTTACATTCAATAAGTATATTTTATCAATTTTTTTATTATAATTCAATACATTTTGAAAAACTTACATATAAATTTTGCGACATATTTTGTGCAAATTCCACAATTAGCAATGTTTTTCAAAATTAATATTCCATTCAAGAATAAATACCATGAAGAAACTGATGAATAATCATATCAACTGCTGATTTATCCATCTTAGGTTCTTTCTCTGAATGATATTCATACATATGGAAACCAATCATACCAAGGAAAGTTGTTGCAAATTGGTTTTCCCTACCGTTCATATTACCAAGTAAACCTCTGGCATTTATGAAAATCGACTTTACAATGTTATTTATCTCTGTACAATGGCGAATAAAAGCATTGTTAAATTCACTCATTGGTGGGCTATACTGCATTGTCATTAACATTAGGTAAAGGTGTAAATTCTCGCAACCTTCTGATACATAGCAATAAGCAAAATTATGAAGACTGTCTTCAAAGGAACTGCTACTGTTAACTACTTCCCTAAGTTTTACAACTACAGGGTCAATGTACTGTTGCATTATACCCTCAAGAATACCGGACTTGTTCTTAAAATGATAATAAAGTGCCGGCTTGGTTAACTCGCATTTGTCAGCAATTTCCTGAACACCTACTGCGTCATAGCCTTTTTCATAAAATAATTCTATTGATACTTGTAATATTTTCAGCCGTGTTTGTTCATTAGCCATAATACCACAACCTTATAATGTATATTATTATTTTACCGAACGGTAAGTATAAAGTCAATAGTAAATAAACATTTTCTTAAATAATTTATAAATATAATATTCTACAAAAGAAAATCCTTTCATTGACTAAACAATAAAAGGATTTTCGATTATTAAATTTAAAATTATACGCAATATTTCTTGCAGTTCAGCACTGGTCATAGGTCTAGCGTGTAATCTTACAAATTCTACTGCATTCTTTATACCCTCAACCATTTGAACCTGTTGTTATGAATATTCTCCATATTCTGTTACAAGTTCAATGTGTTCCGGATTTTCTAGAACCTCTTCTAAGATACCATCAAAACTATGAGTATGCTCCATCACACCATTGTACATATAATGATATATCAGACCCACACCTGCAAACTCAGATGCAATATAATTTACATCAGTACTACTTTCTATTCCATGTGCAGTTTCAACACACCAAATGTCTGAATCAATATCTTTTGATATCTTTTGATGGGATAAATTTATCTACAGTTAAACTTAAAGCATCATGATCAGACAATTTATCACCTATAAAACCCTCAACCACTACAAAATCCAAATTACAATTTGAAAAAACCCTATCTGGCTTTGTTTTTCCTATAAAAGTTTCTTTTCTTTCATTGTCAACAATTTCTTCTCCTATATTATTGATTATGTCTTTTAACAAATTCCTAGATTTCTCATCAGATTTATCAGTAACATTTGTATCACCAAAAAAGATTACCTTTTGATTCTTTTTCTTCCAATTTTCTTTCCTAATTTCGACTCCTTCTTTCATATTTTTAAGAAATTTTATTCGTGTAGAATGAATCGCTATTATACTCTTATTATCAACCTCAATTTCACACCATGTCAACCAATGTTCAGGAGATGATTTTGATTCATTTACACCAATTTCATTTCTAACAAACGCAACAACTATTGAATAGCAATTATTTTTAATTCTTTCTTCACCATTAGGCAAAATAAGTTTATAGTTCTTCTTTTTAAAGTATTCAGTAACCTCTTTACCTGTAGGAGTATTTGGTGCGAACTCTGAAAAGAATACTATATCGTACTTAATATCACCTTCAGTTATTCTTTGACAAATTTTTAGAGCATTTTTATGGCAAATTTCATCATCTAAACCTCTTTTTAATTTTTCACTATCCTTTTTTCCTTCGCCATAAAATCCGTTAACATTTAAATAAAAATACTTATTATTCATTACCAATACTTCCTATCTTATTTTTAATTATTTAATACTCAATTCGTGCTTTATCTTGTTATCAAACATACCGTTTCAATATACTCGGTTGTTCAAAAGCGAACATACTCAAACCCTATTGTACAAAGGTATTTTTGAACTAAAACAGGTACATCGAGCCAGCAAAAATCCTTTATTTGGCCTTTTACACTCCAATCTATTCTTCTTCCCGTTCATCCACAAACCCTCTGCACAGTTGTCCATTATATATTGCACTGTCATCTTCAGAGCAGTCAAAACATGCCGTATCTTCACCCAATCTAGAACAATCACCACACGTAAGTTCCTTTTTTTCAGGAATAAGATGGCAATTATTCTCAATATTTACAGGAAACCACGAGCTTGAATATGAACATATTGCAGAGCCTGTTTCGCTGGTATTTCCTATATTTTTTCTATATTTACAATTTTTACACTTCACTTTATCATAACTTCTTTCATTTTATCTTTTTTTGAAAACACTTTATCCAATTCAAATCCAATCTGCCAAAATCCCATATCAAGCATTTTCATCTGAGGGTATGGCATACCGTCAACTTCCATTTTTCCTCTAACTGGTTCAAGTCGTACAGAATTTTTTTCGTAAAAATCAACAAGTTTCATAATAGACTTTAAATTGTAATTTCCCGTTGTAACCTTTTGTTTTTTAATACCTGCTATAAAATATCTATCGTATGCCGGAACACAACCAAGAGTTCCCATAAGTATTTTGGTGATAAGTGTAAAGGATAATTGATTTTTTAATTCTTGCCCTTTTACTTCTCTCCTAATTTTATCATAATACTGCCCCAAAAACGAATTTATCTCTAGGAGTAATTGTTGGTTGCTCTCTTTTCTAAATTCAATACACTCAATTCCAGCCAACGCATCGTACTCATTACTTAACAACTCTTTCACTACCGGAATATGTACTTTATAATCTTTTTGCAACAAAAATGATGAACCACGATACATGCCCCAACTTGCCAAATAAAAGGCAAGTTGTAAACTCAAATAATCATAATCAATCTCTTTACTGCCTCGTGCTTTTATAAAATGTGAATAGCAATGTTCCCATGAACGGTATCGACCATTCTCGTCAATCTTCAAATCATTGTAAAATTCTGTTGATGATTTGATTATCAAATCCACTGAATCCATATCAGCCACCACCTATTAACTATTTTACATCTATTTACAATTTAAGAAAATAAACATCTGATCAAATGTAACTTTCATCACATTATTAAATACATGTTTCATATCTTCAAAAAGCCAGAACTCACCTAAGTTTTTTTCCAAAATTCTACGAAATCTAGATATACTCATAAGTTAGAAACTCCTATTCTTTATATTAATAAAACATCTAATCACATTAGATTTATCATAACTCTACATATTTCAATTTTTCTAACCATACTTTATACATTTGTTAATAAGACCACACACTCAATGTGGTTTGTATGAGGGAACATATCCACAGGTTGGATTTTGGTAACGGAATAATCTTTTGTAGTTAGATAATGCAAGTCTCTTTCCAAAGTTTCAGGGTTACAACTTACATAGACGATTTTATCCGGTGAAAGCTCACAGAGAGAATCTAGGAATTCTCTACCACAACCTGCTCTTGGTGGGTCAACAAAAACAACATTTGGTGAAGTTACTTCTTCACTTGCCATTTCTGTCATAAATTCACTGGCATCTTTACAATAGAAATTTATGTTACTCTTCTTATTAAGTTCTTTATTTTTCTTAGCATCTTCAACTGCTTGAGGGTTAACCTCTACACCTACTACACTTTTAACATATTTTGATGCTACAAGACCAATTGTACCTATACCACAATAAGTATCCAGCACAACATCATCCTTATTAAGCTGAGCAAATTTAATTGCAGTTTTGTAAAGGACTTCTGTTTGAAGTGAATTCACTTGGTAAAATGACTTTGGTGAAATTTCAAACTTACAACCACATAATACATCCATAATTGTACCTTTGCCGTAAAGCACCTTTTCATAAGAACCCAGTTTCATTTTTGTAGGGTTAGGGTTTATGTTATGGACAATAGTTGTAATCTTTGGGAATAGTTTAAGAACACCTTTGACAAACTCTTTTTCTTTAGGAAATTTACCTTTAGCAGTAACAACTGTTAATAGAATTTCACCGGTATTTTGAGCAGTACGGACTAAAATATTTTTGAAAAAGCCTTTGTCTGTTTTAGGGTTATAGATAGAAATATTTAGGTTCTTTAGAACTGTTTTTACTGCAATGGCAATCTTGTCACTACGCTTGCTGTTTAACAGACAATGCTCAACACCGACAATACCGTTATTTGATGACTGAAAAACACCACTGATTATTCTGCCACCTTTTGTTGTACGGTACACAGTCTGAACCTTATTTCTATAATTATAGGGTGAATCCATACCTATAATTTTCTTAACATTACAAAATTGTGAAAGGCATCTTTCTACTTTATTTTGTTTCCAACTTAGTTGTTGTTCATATGGCATATTCATTAGCTGACAGCCATTGCACTTTTTATATACAGGACAAATTAATTCTTTTTCCATCTTAAAAACTCTTTTCTCTATTTTTTATCATTATAACATAATAATGTGGAAATAGATACTTTTAATTATATGGTTTCACTATTGTAATCAATTAAAAAACTGCACAACTTAATGTGCAGTTAGTTCATATTCTTTTTCATATAATTTTTTATCTTGTCTCCACATAAAGAAAACTCTTGATAATAGGATAATCACAACACTACCTACAAATATTTGAAGTGGATATGTTATTACACTACTTTGAGGGATTATCATACTTAGTATTGTAATTGCACCAACAGGTGGCATATACATTTTTGTGTAGGTTAAAATCAAAAGCATTATTAATGTAGCAATTAAGGCTGAAACTGTTAGTGGTAATTTTAATTTTATTGTTAATAAATATCTAGATAATGAACCTACTAAAGCACAACCTGTTATAACCAAAACAGTTTTTATAGGTTTGTTTCTCACTTTATTTCTTGGTCGAGAGAACTCTGTAAATGCTACTAAAAGTGGTGGTGCAATGATAAATTTATAGTTAAAATAAATTGCCACAAAACCAACAATAGCAACACAAACTATCCTTAGTGCAGTATCAATAATATCATCTTTATTGTTTAGCATTACAGGTATATATTCTTCATCTTCTCTAATTTTCATTTTCAAAAATAGTTGATGAAAACCGATTACCAATATGGTTAATACAACTGCAGAAATGGGATAAATAAAACTTTTCGTTTGCATCATAACCGGCAACACTATTGCAGACACAAATGGTGCAAAGGTTGTACCGGAAAACATAAATAATATTTGTGCAAAAGAAAAAGCAATTATCATTTGTGGGAAAAGTGCAAGTCCACTGTATCTAACTATCAACACACCAACAGTTGCACATATTGTTATCAGGAGTAACATTCTTTTTCCGTTGACTTTCCAACTTCTCTTTTGTGCTACCATATATCCAACTGCAAGTGCAGTTATCTCCGGGAAAATTATTTCTTTTTCATTAAGTAATTCAGCTATCCCTACCATTAACCCAACAAGTAATAATGTGGATATGTAGGGTAATATGTTTTTGATAAATTGTTTCATAAATGTTCTTTCTATTTTTTATTTTCTCTATTATAACATTTGTTTTAACTTAATACTATACAGAATTTATAATATAATAATATTAGAATATGTATTGCGTTTGTATATACAATGCTATATAATACTATTAAGGAAACAAATTATAATTTTGGAAGGAGTTTTATATATGGCAAAATCAGCAAACTTATATGCTAGAATTGAACCTGATCTAAAAGAAAACGCAGAAGCTATTTTGAATGTACTGGGCATTTCTGCATCAAGTGCAATCACTATGTTTTATAAGCAAATTGTAATGCACAATGGTATTCCCTTTGAACTGAAAATTCCTAATCATCCACTAGATATTAACAAAATCACAGAAGGTGAATTTAATAAGGAAATAGAGAAAGGTTTACAGGATGTTGAAAATGGAAATACTATTCCGGCTAAAGAAGTATTTGCATCTATCCGTAACAAGTATGACATATGAATTATAAAATAGATATTACATCTAAGGCTCAAAATGATTTAGAAGAAATATTCAGATATATTGCTTTTGACTTACAGTCTTTTATAAATGCATCTAATCTACTTGACCGTTTAGAACAGGCTATATACTCTTTAGAACAAATGCCTGAGCGTTTTAGATTGTATGACAAAGAACCATGGAAAAGCAAAAATTTGCGTATTATGCCTATTGATAATTACTTGGTGCTTTACATTACAAACAATGTTAAACATATAGTTACAATTGTACGTGTAATGTATGGTGGCAGACATATCGAAAAGCGAATTGAAAAATAATATTGATATGAAAAGGCTCTCATTACCAGCAAATAGTATGAGAGCCTTAATTATTATCCTTTATCTCTTGAGGCAATTATCCAATTCTTAAATTCCCATCGAAGTGGTGAATAATCCTTAATTTTACTCCTTAATTCCTTCTGATATTTAAGATATTGATTATCATAGTCATTCCATCTACTCCTTGGAAGTATAGGCTTTTTTATATTAAATAACTTTTTTGCCTTATTTATAATATAATTATCAACAGGAATATGTAAAAATTGAAAAACATTTTCAAAATTCTCAACTCCAAGTACATACAAATATTTAATAGTCATATTAATCCACTTTTGTGCTTGACCATATGTTAAATTAATATTTCGAGCATTATAAATATCAATAATCTCATCACATAAATTCATATGCCAATTATCAAAATCATCTTGAGTATTAATTGAATTTGAATTTAAATCTTTAAATTTCATCTTAAAGGTTTTAGTGACTTCTTCTCTAAGCTTTAAACGCTCATTTTCTTCAAAACCATTAAATCTTATGGTTCTACACATATCTAAATATGCTCTCGTACTAGCTGATTGAAAAATATCAGTATTAGTACCAAAATAAGCAACTCTTAAAAAATCTATTATATCTTTATCAATCAACACACTCTCATAATCATTTGACTTTAACATTTCACTACACCAAACCTATAATTTATTTAATTTATTCCAATATCTTTTCTCATGCTATAAATCAATTCTCGTCTTGCTCTATCAATCTCATTATTAATTGGATCATAATAATTTTCAAGTAAATAACCAGCAATAAAAATATTATTAATTACCATTTCAAATTTTACAAGATTATCCTTAACTTCTTTACCTGCATATAAATCAAATTCTGTTCTTCTAGTTTCACAAAACACTTTATATTTTTTCTTTGCGAGAAAATATTTGTCTTTTATTTCTAATATTTCCTTTCTAACATATTCCCTATTTGATAATTCTGTTTTTATTTTATTTATTTCATCACCTGTTGTTGCATTAGAAAGTCTTTTGGTATAATAATCTTTTTGATAATCTAAATTTTGTATCATAGCATCGAACCATTCCATGGAATAATGTGGTGGTGATTCAACACTTATTGCAATATCATTTGGACCTACATTGGGATATAAATTAATTATACTTATTAATTCTTGATAAGTTTTATTCAATTGTTCCCTTTTTATTTCAATTTCTCTTCGTTCATTTTCTGATTCACTTTTAAATTTCTCAACTTTAATATTCGCAATATAAGTTAAAACAGTTATTATAAATGTTCCTGCTGAACTTAATATTGCTGTTATTATTTCTGACACCAAATAATTCACCTATCTTTATTATATTTTAATTCCTAACCAAAAGGCAGACATTTTCCACATGGCTGGTACGAGGGAAAAGGTCAAATGGGGTTAAGTCTACAGGGGAATAATCGTTATCTGCAAAAAACTTTAAATCACGAGCTAAAGTTCCCGGGTCACAAGAAACATAAACAACTCTCCTTGGTGACATAGCTTTAATTGAAAGTATCAAGTCCTCTGTCAGTCCTTTTCTTGGTGGGTCAACAACTACAACATCAGGAGAAATATTGTCATTCTTTAGCTTTTCCCCACACTTTGTTGCATCACCACAAATAAACTGTGCGTTATTAATATTATTTAGCTTTGCGTTAAGTTTAGCATCTCTGATTGCTTGAGGTACAATTTCAACACCGATTAAACTTTTACATTCACTAGCCATTGTAAGACCGATTGTACCTGTACCACAATAAAGGTCAATTAAATTTTCTTCACCTGTAAGGTTGGCATATTCTTTAGCTTTGTTATAAAGTTTCTCTGCTTGACTATGGTTAACTTGATAAAAACTATTTGGGGAAATTCTGAAATTAAGTCCACACAAGTTGTCAATAATATAAGTGTCACCATAGATTGCTCTGTTTTTTGTACCTGTAATTACATTTGTTTTTTCTTTATTAGAATTAATTACAACACTTTTTAGGTTAGGTGTATTTTCTTTTAGAGAATTAACAAGTAAAGTTTCATCCTTTAGTTTGTCACCGTTAATAACTAGACAAACCATCACTTCACCTGTTTTTTCACCATATCTAACATACAAATGTCTGACAAGTCCTTTATGAGTTGTTTCATCATAGATAGTTTCATTAGTGGTTTGCAAATAGTCCTTAACTACTGCCATTACCTTATCAAAAATTTTAGGTTGTAACAAGCAAGTATCGGCATCAACCACCCTATGGCTATGAAAACCATAGAAACCCATTTCAACATTACCGTCTTTATTTTTAGCTAAAGGAAACTGTGCTTTGTTTCTGTAATTATCCGGTACATCTGCTCCTACAATAGGATTGATTTTTACATTAAGACCTGCAATTCTTGCAATAGCATCCTTTACTTTTTGCTCCTTGATTTTTAATTCAGCATCATAGGTAATATGACGGTAACAACAACCACCACATTTTAGAAAAACTTTACAATCTACTTCTTGTCTATATTCTGATGGCTTGATAATTTCCATCACTTTGCCAAAACAATAACGCTTTAGCACCTTAACAATCAGTACATCTACCCTGTCACCTACTGCTGAATTAGGTACAAAAATTGCAATACCCTCATCACTTTTGCCTACACCATAACCCTCACTTGTTGTGCCGGTTATATCAATTATTAATCTGTCATTCTTCTTAATAGTCATAATTTTTTTCATATCTTAATTTTAACATTTATACATAGTCAAATCAACAATTTTATAAAATATCTGTTATAGTAATTGCAATTTATCTTATAAAATTATATAATGGAACTATAAATAAATTAAAGAGGTAATTATTGTGGATAAAAAGCATTTTTTAGACGATAAAAAAAGAATTCATTTTATGGGAATTGGTGGTAGTGGTATGTGTCCACTAGCAGAAATTCTTTTAGCTAAAGGTTATGAAATTACAGGTTCTGATATTGCAGAGGGTGACACTTTGGAGAGAATCCGTAACTATGGCATTAAGGTATATATGGGACAAAACGCAGAGAATATTAAGGATGCAAAACCTGATGTTCTTTGCTACACAGCAGCAATCAAGGATGACAACCCTGAACTTGTTGCAGCAAGAGAAATGGGTATTCCAACACTTGAGCGTTCAGAAATGTTAGGCATTGTAGTAAGTCACTACAAAAAGAGTGTTGCTATCAGTGGTACTCACGGTAAGACTTCTACAACAGGTATGCTAACTCAAATTCTTGTGGGTTCAAAGAAAGACCCATCAGCTATTATTGGTGGTAAGCTACCATACATTGGTGGCAACAGTCACGTTGGTAAAAGTGATATTATGGTATGTGAAGCTTGTGAATATGTTGACTCTTTCCTACAGCTACACCCATTTATCTCAGTTATCCTAAATATTGATGCTGACCATCTTGACTACTTCAAGAATCTTGACAACATCAAAAAGTCATTTAACAAGTTTGCTCATCAGACAAGCAACCTTGTTGTTTATAACGGTGACAATGCAAATGCTGAAGATGCACTTGAAGATGTTAACATTAAGAAGATTACATTCGGCCTTTCAATGGAAAATGACTATTATGCAACAAATATGCAAAGACATGGTGTTACACAGAGTTATGATTTAATGTATCAAGGCGAATTTCTAACAAAGATTAACCTATCAGTACCTGGTATTCACAATATTTATAATTCTCTTGCAGCAATTACAGTTGCAGATTATCTAGGTGTACCAATTAAGGATATTGCAGAAAATATTGCAAAGTTCACAGGTGTACACAGAAGATTTGAATTACTGGGCAAACCAAATGGCATTACTGTTGTTGACGACTTTGCTCACCACCCAACAGAACTAACTTCTACACTAGAAACTGCTATGGAGCTTGGCTTCAACCATGTATGGGCAGTTTTCCAACCACATACATTCAGCCGTACTGCACTATTAATGGATGACTTTGCTAAGGCTCTAAAGATTCCTGATACTGCAATTATCTCTGCTATTTTACCGGTTAGAGAAACTAACACATACAATGTTTACAACACAGATTTAGGCAAGAAAGTTCCAGGCTCAGTATGCCTTGAAACATTTGATGAAATCACTGACTACATTGTTAAGAATGCTAAGGAAGGCGACCTTGTACTAACAATGGGTGGTGGTAATGTATATATGTGTGCTAACCAAATTGTAAAGGCATTGGAAAATAAATAATCTGTAATTTCTACTATTGTAGAATATTTTGCAATATGAAATGATGTGATTTTTATGACATCACTTTCTAATAAAGATATGGATAAACTAAAGGAAAAAGCCTTACAGTTACGCCCATAAATTGATAATTTGGAGTACTCTCACGGCAGAGTTGCTGAGATACTGGGTATTTCTAAAGAACACTTAATAGAAATTTATTGTGAAATGGGTTTTCCCTATTACACAATGGATATTTCAGAAGTTAAAGAAGATATAAATACTTATAAAAGATTTTTTAAAAAAGCATAAATTAAAGCTCTATGAAACTAGATTTTCATAGAGCTTTATTGTCATATTTTTTGTCTTTGATAATTTATAATCAGTATTATAAATTAGGGTTTTTCAATTTTGTCTGTGGGTAAAGGTAAGTTTGTTTTAAATTTAATTGTCTATAAAGAAAAAATTTATAGTGAGATTATGCATTTTAAATTATATATAACTATGACTCACAGGTGTAGAGCCTTTCAACAAAAGTTTTTGTTCAAAAACTTTTGCATAAGTTCACATTAGCAAATC
>ERZ773103.1595-NODE-1595-length-23653-cov-6.332952_pt1 | contig 23653 bp, 20 predicted proteins | sample MGYA00511118_ERZ773103 | MGnify/ENA primary metagenome ERZ773103 (study PRJEB29015, sample SAMEA2737821) | human gut metagenome | biome: human gut; feature: human-associated habitat; material: faeces | place: China | collected 2012 ... | reverse complement strand
TGTTTAAGAAACGTTTTGGTATCTCACCTACAAAATTCAGAGGAGCAAAATAATGTTTTTGAGACAGCGAAAACACCGGCTTCAAAATGCCAGTATCCGTTCTATTATCTTTATGTATTTCACCATTACTGCTCTGGCAGCCAGCGTTTTTATCGGAGTGTCCCTTTATGGACGGCTGTCAGGGCAGATGTCCTCTGCCCTTCAGGAGGAAAATCACATTCTTATCAATCAGTTAGGCCGGACCATGGACTCCTACCTGCGTCTGGTAATGAAACTTTCAGACTCCCTGTATTACGGCGTGATCAAAAATGCCGATCTCTCAGATGGTTCTATTAACGGGGAGATCACCCTTCTTTATGATAATAATAAAGACAATGTAGAAAATATCGCCCTGTTTTCCAAAGAAGGAGAACTGCTTGAGTCTGTTCCTGCAGCAAGATTAAAAAACAATGCCCAGGTGGCAGATCAGGACTGGTTTACGGCGGCATTGGAAAAAACAGAAAATCTTCATTTTTCCATGCCTCATGTACAGAACTTGTTCCAGGACGGAACTTATCGGTATCATCGAGTCATTTCGCTCAGTCGTTCTGTCGATATTAACGATGGAGATAGACCGGGTAGCGGAGTGCTTCTGGTAGATATGAAATATTCTGTTGTTGAAAATGTTTTAAAGCAGATCAATGAGTCTTCGGACGGAGTTTACTATTATGTTTGTAATCGGGACGGGGAGCTGCTCTATCATCCAAGAAGAGCAGAGATAGACCGTGAATTATTCAAAGAGAACAGCCTTAAGGCAGCAGGATATGAGGATGGAGTCTATGAGATATCGTCTGGCAATGGTAAAGAAAATGTTATTGTCGGAAGTATTTCCTATACAGGCTGGAAACTGATTGGTGTGATACCGGAAAGTGTGCAGACAGCCAATATTAACAACTTCAGATATTATATTTTTACAACGATCATTATATTGATGATGCTGCTTTTAGAGGGAAACCGGTTAATTTCCCAGAAAGTATCAAAGCCGCTCCGCGAGTTAGATGCTTCCGTGAAGGCTTATGAAGCCGGAGAAAAACCGGATATTTATATTGGAGGCTCTTTGGAAGTACGACATCTTGGATATTCCGTGCAGAAATCATATGAACAGATTGAACAGTTGATGGAAGAAATTATGCGTCAGCAAAACGAGCGGAGAAAAAGTGAACTGGATGCGCTTCAGAGTCAGATCAATCCACATTTTCTTTATAATACGTTGGAATCTATCACCTGGATGGTAGAAGCACAGAAGAATCGAGAAGCGGTCATTATGATTTCTGAGCTTGCAAAACTGTTGAGAGTCAGCCTGTCAAGGGGCAAGACGATTATTCCAATCAAGGATGAACTTCAGCATAGCCGTAGTTATATGAATATTCAACTGGTACGCTATAAAGAAAGATTTAAGATAGATTTTCAGATAGATGAAGAACTTTATAATTACTGTATTGTAAAGCTGGTCATCCAGCCTATTTTGGAAAATGCGATCTATTACGGAGTCGGACATATGGATGAAGACGATGATGGAAGAATTGTAGTATCCGGGGAAAAGAAAGACAATGATATATACATTAGTATAGAAGATAATGGAATGGGAATGCGCAAAGAAGTGTTGGAAAATATTTTGACAGATAACAACAAAGTTCCAAAACATGGGTCAGGAGTCGGAGTTATTAATGTTCATTCCCGAATTAAACTGATGTTTGGTGAAGGATACGGACTTACTGTCTACAGTGAACCTGATGAAGGAACGAAAGTCGTTATTCACATTCCGGCAATCCCATACACAAAAGAAAATGCAGAAAAGCTGGAAATGCAAAAATACAGCCAGAGGGGGAAAGCATATGAAAAAGAATAAAATAACATTCTTTGCTATGGAATTGATTCTTCTTGTATTGGCACTGTTTTTTGTGTGGAAGATTTTTATTCAGAACGTGCCGGAAAAAAGAGTAGCCGTAATACTTCCGGAATCCGGAGACCAGAGATGGGATTCTCTGATCAAAGGAATGAAGCAGTCGGCAAAAGAGAATCATATACATCTGGTCATTTGCAACACAGATGATATTGAAAATGCAGAAGCAGAAAAGGAAGCTATCGAAGAGCAGAAAAATAATCATATCGATGCATTTATTGTGCTTCCTGCACCTGGAACAGATACAAAAGAGATGTTGACAAAAGAATGTTCAGATGTTCCGGTTATTTTGGTCGTGGAAGATCTGTATACCGAAGACGCAGAAGCAACATCGAAGTTTTCGGTAGTCGCACCAGATTACTATGAGATGGGAAAATATATTGGCGGACAGATAAATTCAAGAAAACAGACCATAGGAATTGTTGTGGGAAGGAAAGATACGGAAGCGGCAGCCAGTGCGGTCCGCGGGCTTACGGATGCACTGGAAGGTTCCGACTGTCAGATCCTATGGCATTATTATCAGGAAAAAGACCAGGATGTCTGCGAGAAAGTGAAAGAACAGCCAAAAGTAGATACGCTGGTAGTGTTAGATCCCGGTGCATTAGATCAACTGGGAGACCAGTTTGAAGAAACGCAGGAAGAAACGCAGGAGGAAGCACAGGAAGAAACACAAGAACAGGGAGCGGGAACGAAGATTTATGGAATCGGAAGCAGTATGAAAGCAATTGCACTTCAGGATTACGGAAAGACACAAGGGCTTGTCGTACTGGATGGATATGAGATAGGATATAAAAGTGTAGAAGAAATTGCAAAGAAAATAAAAAACAGACTTTACAAAATGGAAAGCCACGAAACGAAAGTAAAGATTATGGATCAGGATACTAAGCTTTTAGATGACGAAATAGAAAGGTTTTTATATTCCTATGAGTAAAAAATGTAGAAAAAAAAGTGTCTGTGCAGTTGTTGTAATGGTAGCGATGCTGTGTATTTCCGGCTGTGGATCAGGAAAAATAAAATCTGATAAAGTGTTGCGTGTAGGTGTTGTAACATATACACAGGATGATCCTTTTATCAATGCATTGGCAGATAAGCTAAAAGAAAATCTGAAATCTATGGAAACAGAAGATATGAAGATTACCGTATCTGTAAAAAATGGAAATGATGATCAGCAGGATCAGAATGATATAGTGGAAGAGATGATTGATGCCGGTTGTGATGTTTTGTGCGTCAATCTGGTAGACAGAACTGCTCCGTCCCGGATCATCAGGCTGGCAAAACAGAATGACATCCCGATTATTTTCTTTAACAGGGAACCGGTCTGGGAGGATTTGATGCAGTGGGAAGACCTGTATTATGTGGGTTGTGACGCAGAACAATCTGGAGTGATGCAGGGAGAGATAGCGGCAGATTATATTAAAAATCATCCGGAAGTAGACAAGAATCAGGATGGTGAAATACAATATGTATTGTTGGAAGGAGAAGCTGGGCATCAGGATGCAATCAGCAGAACGGATTTCTCTGTAAAAACATTGATCGAGAAAGAGGTAAATCTGGAAAAATTAAGTTATCAGTTCGCAGATTGGAACCGGGGACAGGCCGAAAACCGGATGAACCGCCTGATCAGTCAGTATAAAGATGGAATTGAACTTGTCATTTCTAACAATGATGAAATGGCACTTGGAGCTGTGGAGGCATATCGAAAAGCCGGATATGAACAGGCAGAGTGGCCGGTTATTTTCGGTATTGATGGATTAGATGATGCATTGGAAGCAATAAAAGCTGGTGAAATGCAGGGGACAGTGTATAATGATAAAGAAGATCAGGCGTTGCAGATAGCGAAGCTAGCTGTAGAGATTTTCCGAGGAGAAGATGTGAACCGAAACAAGTTAAAAGAAGGCAGGTATTATGTTTCTGAGTATCAGCCAGTATACAGCAGTAATGTGGAAGATTTTATAAAAAGACAGACGAGGTAAGAAGTGAATGGAAGCAGCATGGATCGAGACATTTTATCAGGAGACAGATGCGCCAAAAAGGCTGGAATTACTAAAACAGAATACAGAAAATGAATTAACGCAGGCGGATGTGTTCCGAAAAAAAATATGGGTCGCCAGATATGGAAAGAGAAAACCGACAAAAGATGCATTCGTAGGAAGCCTGATGGAACTGAAATGTCTGGCAGAAGGCACATCGTTAGATTTTGGCGGACAAAGAAGAAAACAGGCAGCAAAGATTATTAGTACATTATGTCTGGCAGATGCAGATTCTTTGGACGAAGAATTAAGAGAAAATCTTCTGCTGGAATTAAAAAATGTCTTTTTGAAATTTATGGAAGTCAGCAGAGACGGAAGAGGATTTACTTCACTTGTGTTTGGAATGGGACAGCTATCGGATGAAGGAGTTGTGAAAAAAATTGCGGAACAGATTAGCGCCATTGCATTTCAGGCACCCCATGCATTGCACATGGATAAAGAATTTGCCCTTCTACAGGAGGCGGCACTTCAGGCATTTCGTCAGGAATACCCGAACCGGGAACATTTTCTGAAAAAATAAGCATGTAAAAAATAAGCATGTTAAATATTAACATAGATCATTATGAGGGAAAGGAAGGAATTATATTTTGAAAAAGTGGAATGATGTATATCAGATGGTGAAAAATGGAGATTTGGACGCGTCACTTCTGAAAACAGGGTGCGAGGATCTGAAGGCAGCAAGAGAAAGAGCCGCACAGGTGATGGAAGGATTTAAGGAGAGCTTTGGAGCAACAGAAGATACGATGGTTGCACTTTGTTCTGCGCCTGGGCGTACAGAAATCTGTGGAAATCATACCGATCATCAGCATGGACGAGTGCTGGCGGCAGCAGTGAATCTGGATTTTCTGGCATGTGTCGCATTAAACGGAACGAGTGTTGTGCATTTTCAGTCAGAAGGCTGGCCAATGACAAGTGTTGATCTTGCTGATCTGGAAGTGAAGGAAGAAGAAAAAGAAACAACTGCTTCTCTGATAAGAGGCGTGCTGGCCAAGCTTCATAAAGCAGGATATCCGGTAGCAGGCTTTGATATGTATGTGACATCAACGGTATTGCCTGGATCCGGACTGTCTTCCTCCGCAGCGTGTGAGGTGCTGATTGGAACAACGGGAAATCATCTGTTTTGTCAGGACAAGTTTGATGCAGTAGAAATCGCAAAAATCGGTCAGGCAGCAGAAAATGAATATTTTGGTAAGCCGTGTGGATTGATGGATCAGACTGCTTCTTCCGTGGGAGATGCAGTAGCCATTGATTTTAAAGATCCGGCAAACCCGATAGTAAGATCCATCAATGCGGATCTTACAGGACTGGGACTTGCACTTTGTATCATCGACTGTGGTGCAGATCATGCAGCACTTACCAATGAATATGCGTCTATTCCGGAAGAAATGAGCAAAGTGGCAGCGCATTTTGGTAAAAAAGTACTTCGCGAAGTCAAAGAAGAAGAGCTGCTGGCAGATCTGGCACAGGTCAGAAAAGAAGCAGGAGACCGGGCAGTTCTCAGGGCTTTACATTTCTATGCAGATGACAGAAGAGCTGCAGAGGAAGCAGATGCACTGGAGCGGAAAGATAAAGAGGCGTTTTTAAATCTTGTAAAAGAGTCCGGACGTTCTTCATGGGAACTTCTTCAGAATATTACACCGGTAGCAGCCATCACACATCAGGACATGGCAGTTGCATTGGCCGTGGCTGAGAAAGCGCTGAATGGAAAGGGCGCATGCCGCGTACATGGAGGTGGATTTGCCGGAACAATCCAGGCATTTGTCCCGGTGGAAGATGTGTGTGAATTTAAGAAAACGATGGAAACTATGTTGAGTGAAGGATGCTGTCATGTATTGAGTATCCGTCCGGCTGGTGGACTTATCCTTTAAAGAATGAGGGGGAAATGAGATGAATCGAAATGAAGCAATTACTGCGTTAGTGAATTATGCATTGGAGAAAGAGCTGATCGAGCAGGAAGAAAAAGTATGGGCAGTAAACCGGATCTTGGAGGTTATGCAGGCAGATTCTTTCTCATGGGAAGAGTCAGCAAAGGGAAAAGAAGCTGGTCTGACAGAGATACTGGACACATTGGTCGATGATGCATATGAGCGTGGCGTACTGGAAGAAAATTCAGTCGTATACCGCGATCTTTTTGATACAAAACTCATGGGCAGCCTGACACCGCGACCGGTACAGGTGATGAAGAAGTTCCAACAACTTCAGGAAGAATCTTCCCAGAGGGCAACGGACTGGTATTATCAGTTCAGTCAGGACACGAATTATATCCGAAAGGACAGAGTTGCGAAAGATATCCGTTGGAAGACCGAGACAGAATATGGTGAGATTGACATTTCCATCAACCAGTCAAAACCGGAAAAAGATCCAAAAGCAATCGCAGCAGCAAGAAACCAACCAGCTTCCGATTATCCACGCTGCATGCTCTGCGAGGAGAATGTGGGATATGCCGGACGACTCAATTATCCGGCAAGACAGAATCACCGTATTGTACCAGTGACAATCAACAATACTGACTGGTATTTGCAGTATTCTCCATATGTATATTACAATGAACACTGCATCTGTTTTAATAAAGTGCATACACCGATGAAAATTGATAAAGCCTGCTTTGCGAAGTTGTTAGATTTTGTAAGACAGTTCCCGCATTATTTTGTTGGTTCCAATGCAGATCTTCCGATTGTTGGAGGATCCATTCTGGCGCACGATCATTTCCAGGGCGGACATTATACATTTGCAATGGAACGCGCACCGATTGAGACGGAGATTTCTTTTGAAGGATACGAAGATGTAAAAGCAGGAATTGTAAAATGGCCAATGTCTGTTATTCGTTTAAATGCAAAAGAACCGGAAAGATTAATTAATCTTGCGGATAAAATTCTTGGAAGCTGGCGTGGGTATACAGATGAAGCAGCTATGATTCTTGCAGAGACAGATGGAGAACCTCACAATACAATCACCCCAATTGCCCGTCGCAGAGGAGAAGATTTTGAATTAGATCTGGTGCTTCGAAACAATCTGACAACGCCGGATCATCCACTTGGAATTTATCATCCACATGAAGAGTTCCATCATATTAAGAAGGAAAATATCGGCCTGATTGAAGTTATGGGATTGGCAATTCTTCCGGGACGTCTGAAAAAAGAGCTGGAGGCAGTGGAAGAAAAACTCCTTTCCGGTGAGGATATGACAGAAGATCCGCTGACCAAGTCTCATGCAAAGTGGGCGGCAGATATTGCAGCGAACTACGAAATTACAGCAGAAAATGTAAAAGAAATCGTTCAGAAAGAGACTGGAATTGTCTTTTCAAAAGTTCTGGAACAGGCCGGAGTTTACAAACGGACACCAGAAGGAAAAGAAGCATTTTTAAGATTTATAAATCAAGTATAAAGTGACAAGAGATCCAAACTTAAAGCATACGGTTTAATTCTAAAATTTTAGAAAATTATTTGCCAAAAGCGTGTACATAATACTGCCTTTGTGTTATACTGCTTTACGTTTCTATAAGAAGTAGTATTAGAAACTATGTATTAGAATAATTCATTCTGTAAGCCTGATATTTTCGGGGTATGCAAAGGAAATCAGAACAATATAGAATCGCAATTTCATGAGATGAGAGGTAGTAGTTATGCAAAAGAAAGTTCAGATCATCAGTGACGGATCACTGGATCTTCCACAGGAAATCACAGATGCACATGATATAGAAGTCGTACCATTTTATGTATCATTTAACGGTGAGACTTATCAGAAAGAAATAGAAGAGATTGGAATTCGGGAATTTTATCAGGAAATGGTAGACCACCCGGATGTATTTCCAAAATCATCTATGCCGTCAGTGGATGATTTTTATCAGACATTTGTAAAAAGTGCAAAGGAAAATATTCCGGTGATCTGCATCTGTATTACGACAAAATTCAGTGGCTCTCTGCAATCTGCAACGGTTGCAAAAGAGATGGTAAAGGACGAATATCCAGAAGCCAGGATCACAGTTATTGATTCCACGGTCAATACCGTTCTTCAGGGACTTTTTGTACTGGAGGCATGCAGAATGCGTGACATGGGATTGGATTATGAGGAAATCATTGAAAGAATCCTTCCTATCCGTGAGACCGGCCGGATCTTCTTTACAATCGGAAGCATTGATTATTTAAGGCATGGCGGACGAATCGGAAAACTTGCGGGGATAGCAGCAGGTGCACTGGGGATAAAACCGATGATCACATTGAAAGAAGGGGAAATCTTCAGTTCCGGACTTGCAAGAAACCGCATCAAATCTATGAAAAAGGTTGTGGAGATGACAAAAGATTATCTGGATAAAATCAACGCAAAACCAGGCGAGTACAGCTTCTGCATCGGCTATGGATATGATTATGAAGAGGCAGTCAAATTCCGGGAGATGTTAAAAGATCTCGTAAAAGAACGTCTCGGAATCGAAGAGATTGAAATCCACCAGATCGGTGCAACGATCGGAGTACACACAGGACCATATCCAATAGGGGTTGGAATTATAAAAAAAGCAGAAATAAATAATTAGTTATTACGGAGATAGCCGTTCCTGAACTTTTCTAGAGATCAGGATGGCTATTTTCTATTATATAAAAAGCCTCCGGAAGGTTCTGTGGGTGTATATGTCAAAATTGCTACAATAAGTAAAAAATATCGTTGTTTCGGGGGATATTTTCTGTCCTCACGCGTCTAATCTATGTAAGAAAAATGAATCGGCCGATGTAAAGGTGGTGTGAAAGTGACCAGAGAGCAATTGGGAGCATTGATTCTCGATTCCGAGAGACAATTGTATTCCACAGCCAAGACAATATTATATAGTGACCAAGACTGTGCTGATGCCATTCAAGATACGATTGTCAAAGCATTTTCGAAGATAGATACTTTGAAAAATGACAAATATGCCAGAACGTGGCTGGTTCGAATCTTGATTAATGAGTGTTATTCGATTCTGCGAAAATCCAGCAAATTAGTTTCGCTGGAGGAAATGAATGACAAAGGAGAGTCTGGCGGCAGCATGAAAACGTGTGGAGGTGCCGATAAAGAAGCAGAGAAAAGGGCAGATTACGCCGAGTTGTACAGGGCGGTCAATTCTCTGAAAGAGGAGCTGCGCTTGCCGGTAATTCTGTATTATATCGAAGATTTTAACATCAGAGAGATTGCGCAGATACTGGATATTACGGAAGGCGCAGTGCAAAAGAGACTTGCCAGGGCAAGGGGAAAACTTAGAATGAATCTGCAGGAAAGTGAGGCGGCGATATGAGGTTCGAAGATATGAAAAACAATATTCCAGAGACTCCGGATTTTATCCATGAAATGATAAAAAATGAAGTAGACAGACAGCTTCAGGAAACAAAAATTATAGCGATTCCAAAGAAAAGGAAAAGATGGAACAAAGCAAGAGTGGCAGCGGCAGCAATAGTCTGCGTGCTGGCAACTACCACAGCAGCTTATGCGGGTGTGAAAATGTACCGCATGTATGTGGAAAAACAGGGCGATTACAGTGTGAAGACGGGGATAACATCAGAAAATAAATTAGCAGATCTTCCGGCGCAGATTCACGATATTGATTTTAAGACCGGATATATTCCGGAGGGCATGAAATGGGCAGACGAGTCACATCTGGAATATCCGCAAAGCAAACGCATGGGTGGGTTCAGCTTTGCGTCCGTACTTCTGGACAGCGATGACCTGAATCAGGCACTGGAAAATAAAAATGTTGTTGAGTCTGAGGAGAGAACATTTGGTAAATACGAAGGTGTATACCTGAAATACAATAATTTAAAGACAGAAAAAGGTGTATTTGACCAGAGAATCTATCTCCTCTGCCCGGATGAATATCGTGTGATCACAATCTATATCGGAGATGATGTATCGAAAGAGGATGCTGTGAAAGTAGCAGAAAATCTTGAGATTACAGAAAATGACAAGATGATGGAAACAGCGAAGATGTATACCTGGAGCGATGAGGTCAACCCGAACGTTGAGACCGGAGATGAAATGGTAACGTCTGTGTCTGAGGATAAATTAAAGGTGTACAAGATTGGCGAAGATTTTACATTATCTGTATCAGGAGAAGATAAAGACAGAAACAATATCGTAAATGATAAAATTTCTGCCCACGTAGATTCAGTTCAGACAGCGGATGATCTGAAGTTGCTTAACGGTGCAGACTTACCGGAAGAATGGGAAAATGTAATCGATTCCAACGGAAAACTTGTAAAGAATAAAGTTTCTTATATCAAATCCGGTGATGGAGTGAATTCTGTAGATCAGATTGTTAAGACGGAAAACGTAGATCAAAAACTTGTATATGCAACGATTACGTATACAAATAATTCAGATCAGGAAATCAATCATATGTTGTACATCGGAGACCTGGCATTGATTCGTCACAAAAACGGGAAATACCACATTTATAATGCAATGGAACAGTCCGGTGACGGATATGACCGTGTGAGTTGGGACGGTGTGGCGCATACTGCAGAAATGACCTACAGCAGTGTGCGGGAAGATTATGGAAATGGTGGTAATTACATTTCGTCTCTGAAACCGGGCGAGAGCATTCAGGTCAACATGGCATGGATTGTTAATGAAAATGATCTGGCGGATATGTACCTGAATCTGGACGGTGAAGGCGGTGCTTATGATTTCGGTGAAGGGATGCTGGAAGCTGGAGTTGTAGATATCAGGAAGTAGAAAAAAGCCGATGCTTTGCGAAGAATGCAAAGTGTCGGCTTTTTTTTGTTTCTTGAAGATTCATAACTTATATAAGTTGGTATGCATATAATAGAATCAGGCAATGTTGATAAAAATATCTATGATGCCGGCTAAGCGTATCTTACTTTAAATTGCTATAGCTGACATCTATAGCTGGATATTGATTATAGGTTTGAGCAAAAACCGATATTTCATATAAAACCTATTGACTAACTAGGAAAATAGTGATAACATTGCTTTCATGAAATCGAAAGGAGCAAGAGATTAAAAATCGTGAGAGAGGGGTAAGGCAATGAACTGGGAATTTATTATCAAATATTTGCCAATGTATGAACGAGCCGCCTTGCTGACTGTAAAACTTGGATTAGCCGGAGTTATCTGTGCGATTATCGTTGGACTGATTTGTGCAATTATCCAGTATGAAAAAGTACCGGTAGCAAGACAAATTGTAGCGGTTTATATTGAACTCAGTCGAAATACACCACTGCTTGTACAATTATTCTTCATATATTATGGACTTCCAAAGATTGGAATCCAGACAGATCCGCAGACATGTGGAATCGCAGGATTGACATTTCTTGGAGGAAGTTATATGGCAGAAGCGTTTCGAAGCGGACTGGAGACAGTCGCAGCAATTCAGACAGAAAGCGCATTGAGCCTCGGCATGAACCGTCTGCAGGTTATGCGGTACGTGGTACTGCCACAGGCGTTTTCAATAAGTGTACCGGCCTTTATGGCAAATGTAATCTTTCTTTTGAAAGAAACGAGTGTCTTTAGTGCAGTCAGTCTTATGGACCTTATGTTTACCGCAAAAGACTTAATCGGACTTTATTACAAGACAACAGAAAGCCTGTTTTTACTGGTAGTCTTTTATCTGTTGATCTTACTTCCAATTTCGATATTGGGAAGTCTCTTGGAAAGGAGGCTGCGTTATGCCGGATTTGGGGATTAGTGTTTTATTAAAAGGACAGAACTTCATGCGAATGCTGGCAGGACTTGGAGTGGCACTGAAGATTAGCCTGATTTCCGTAGTCATAAGCATTCCACTTGGAATCGTACTGGGAGTTTTGATGACCTGGAAAAATCCAATTACCAAAGCGATTCTTCGCATTTACCTGGAAATTGTACGAATCATGCCACAAATGGTACTGTTATTTCTCGTATTTTTCGGGACAACGCGAGCGTTTGGCTGGGACTTATCAGGAGAAAATGCATCAATTATAGTATTTACATTCTGGGGAGCAGCTGAAATGAGTGACCTGGTAAGAGGGGCGCTTATCAGTATCCCGAAACATCAATATGAAAGCAGCGAGGCATTAGGATTGAGCAAAGTGCAGACTTATTGGTACATTATCATTCCGCAGACACTTCGCAGACTCATTCCGCTATCCATCAATCTGATCACACGAATGATCAAAACTACAAGCCTGATCTTGATGATCGGTGTGGTGGAAGTGCTGAAAGTCTCACAGCAGATCATCGAAGCAAATCGAATGAGCAGTCCAAATGCAGCATTTGGCATTTATCTTGTAGTGTTTTTATTATACTTTTTCGCATGCTGGCCAATCAGTATGCTTGCAAAATATCTGGAAAGAAGATGGAGGTGATAGATTGTGGCAGAGACATTACTTACAGTAGAACATCTGATAAAAAAATATGGAGATCAAGTCATCTTAGATGATGTAAGTCTTGACGTAAAGAAAGGCGAAGTCATTGTGGTAGTTGGTCCAAGCGGCTGTGGAAAGAGTACATTACTTCGATGTATCAATGCCCTGGAGCCGATTCAGGGCGGCGTGGTCAAACTGGGAAGTGAGGTCATCGACCCGAAAAGCAAATCTCTGACCCGCCTCAGACAGAAAATAGGAATGGTGTTTCAAAGCTATGATCTGTTTCCACATCTGACTGTATTAGATAATATTTTACTGGCACCTACGAAAGTCCAAAAACGCTTAAAAGATGAAGTGAAAGAAGAAGCCATGAAGCTTCTTAGAAGAGTTGGACTGGAAGAAAAAGCCGGAAGTTATCCAAGAGAGCTTTCCGGAGGACAGAAGCAGCGAGTTGCAATTGTCCGTGCATTGTGCATGCACCCGGAAATCTTACTTTTCGATGAAGTAACAGCAGCACTTGACCCGGAAATGGTCCGTGAAGTACTGGACGTAATCTTAGACCTGGCAGCGCAAGGCAGAACGATGATAATTGTTACCCATGAAATGCAGTTTGCCAGAGCTGTCGCAGACCGGATCATATTTCTGGAAGGCGGAAAAATACAAGAAGATGAAACACCAGATGAGTTTTTCGAACACCCGAAGACAGATCGGGCGAAAAAATTCTTGAATACATTTACATTTGAGTCTGTAAAGAGAGATATTTGAATCAATCTGTAACAGGAAATTTTTAGAAAAAGCAAGACTCATAAGAGTTTTGATATAAGAAATGAGACAAGGAGAGTTTGTATTATGAAAAATGGAAAACTGAAAAAATTAATTACACTGGCAACCGTAGTCGCAAGTACATTTGCACTTGTAGCATGCGGAAGCTCAAGCTCCGATGATTCTAAAGGAAGCGATTCCTCAGCAAAAAAAGATTCCGGAACTGTTTATCGTACATTAGATGAAATCAAAAAAGACGGAACAATCAATATCGGAGTATTTTCCGATAAGAATCCATTTGGATATGTTGATGAAAACGGTGAATATCAGGGATATGATGTATACTTCGCGAACAGAATCGGTGAAGATCTCGGTGTAAAAGTCAACTTTGTATCTACAGAAGCTGCAAACCGTATCGAGTATCTGCAGACAGGAAAAGTTGATCTGATTCTTGCAAACTTCACAGTCACAGACGAGCGTGCAGAAGAAGTAGACTTCGCACTTCCATACATGAACGTAGCACTTGGAGTTGTATCTCCGGAAAGCAACGTTATCAAGAGCCTGGACAACTGGAACAGTAAAGACCAGATGATCGTCATCTCCGGAACAACAGCAGAGACTTACCTGACAGAGAATTATCCGGACATTCCGCTTCAGAAATATGATTCCTACGCAACAGCAAAGAATGCTTTGGAAAATGGAAATGGTGTAGCATGGGCAAACGACAACACAGAGGTTATCGCATTTGCACTTCAGAACAAAGGTTACACAGTTGGAATCTCTGAACTTGGAAATAAAGACACCATTGCACCAGCAGTATCCAAAGGAAACGATACATTGCTTGATTGGGTAAATGAGGAAATCAAATCACTTGGTGATGAACAGTTCTTCCACAAAGATTACGAAGAGACACTTGTAGACACTTACGGAAAAGACTACGAAGAGGAACTGGTTGTAGAAGGTGGAGCAGTGCAATAGATTCAAGGTAGTCTCACTGGATTAAAAGAGAATAATAAAAGTAAGAAGAAATGAGCTGGCCGAAAGGTCAGCTTGTTTTTATGTATGGGGGAAATAAAAAAGAAACGAGCAATCTTTTCCAGTCATAAGACCTTACTCAGTAACAAAACCCATTTCTAATGACAATACTAATATAAATATAAAAATATGTCAAGATATATTTGTGATATGGTAAAATAAAAAAAGAAACGAGCACACCGTTTGAGCTAGAGCTGTGCGGTAACAAACCCATTTTTTATATTTATACTAATAGAAAAAGAAGAATAAGTCAAGATATAAATTGTAAGGAATAGAAGACTAGCAAAATTGGTTTAAAAATCCGAAACTTAAAAAAATGAAAATAAAGTGGAGCTGTGAATTTTATACCCCACTTGTTTTGGGAGAATATTGTAAATGATAGGTAAAAGAGAGAAGTTGAGTAAAATACCATATGTTGTAAGATTCAGAAGGGAGAATGTTATATGAATTATCTGGTTATTGATTTAGAAATGTGCAAGGTGCCGAGAGATTATCGTAGTAAAAGATACAAATATGCGAATGAAACGATACAAATTGGTGCGGTGCTTCTGGACGAGGAGTTCAAGAGAATTGGAACACTCAGTCAGTTCGTACACCCAGAACATGGTGTGATAGATTATTTTATTGAAAATCTGACAGGTATCAAGAACGGCCAGGTGAAGCATGCGCCGAGACTTCAGGAAGCGTTATTACATATGCTCAACTGGATCGGTGACAGAGAGTATAAAGTCTATGCCTGGAGTGGAAGTGACCGTGCCCAGATTCTTCATGAGATAAAAGCAAAAAATATTGTAGATGAAAAGATTGCGTCCTTTATGGAAGAATCCAGATGGGTAGACTATCAGGATATATTTATGAAGAGATATGAGATGTCCAGAAAAATGAGTCTGGAAGAATCATTGGGACGGGCTGCCATAGATCCGGAGGGAAGATTCCACGATGGGCTAAACGATGCGGTCAATACAGGTCTGTTGATTGAAAAGTTAGAATTAAGTTCAGATTATCAACTGGTAAGTTATGAGATGCCAGAGAAACCTTCCGAGCACCTTAGCAGTTCACTTGGAGAACTATTTGCCGGTATGGAGCTTAAGTTGGCGTAAGGATTAAATCGACAAAATACATAGCTGTACCATATTCTCCCCACCTGTGATACAATGAAACTATCATCAGGTGAGGAGGAAGACTGCGATGCCAAAAGGAAAGAATCAGAAGTTCAAATTATATCGACTTGCACAGATTATGTTAGAAAATACAGATGAAGAGCACTATATCACAATGCCGGAAATTAAAGAAAAGCTGGAAGAATACGAAGTCACTGCGGACCGGAAAAGTATTTATAATGATCTGAAAGATCTGGAAAAGCTAGGGATAGAAGTTGAAGGTGAACCGGTAGGAAACCGTTATCATTATCATGTAGTTGAGCGCCCGTTTGAACTTCCTGAGTTAAAGCTTCTGGTAGATGCAATTCAGTCTTCGAAATTCATCACCCAAAAGAAGACAAATACACTGATTAAAAAGCTGGAAAAACTGGTCAGTAAATATGACGCACAGAAATTGCAGCGACAAGTCTATGTGTCCGGCAGAATTAAGGCCATGAACGAAAGCATTTATTATACCGTCGATGCGATTCATAATGCCATATCCGAGAACCGGAAAATCAAGTTTCAGTATTATCAGTGGAATGTGAAAAAAGAAATGGAGCTTCGGCATGATGGTGCCTGGTATCATATCAGTCCATGGGGACTTTCCTGGGACGATGAAAATTATTATCTCGTCGGATATGACTCAGAAGCAGAACTAATCAAGCATTACCGTGTAGATAAGATGCTTCATATCCGCATGTCTACAGAAGCACGCGAAGGAAAAGAACATTTTAAGCAACTAGACATGGCAGATTATGCAAAGAAAAGCTTCGGAATGTTCGGCGGAAAAGAAAAGACTGTAAAGCTCCTGGTAGATAACCGCCTGGCAGGAGTTATTATCGACCGATTCGGAAAAGATATTATGCTCATACCGGCAGACGAAAATCATTTTACTGTAAATGTAGATGTACACGTCAGCAAGCAGTTCTTGGGTTGGGTATTCTCACTGGGCGAACAGGTGAAAATACTCTCGCCAGAGGACGTCGTAGAACAGATGCGAGGAGAAGCGAAGAGGCTGGTAGAGCAGTATGGGGAATAAGAGGTTAATTTACCCAGGAAAAGAAATTTGTGGGTACGCGGTGAAGGTAATGAGATTATAAATTGGGACATTATAGTGCTATTTATGGCAATAAATTATGATTACGAGTTGGAATGATAAATATTAAGAGAAAGTTACAAACATTTTTATTCTCAAAATATATTATATGATTTTAAAAGTTAGATATGAAAAGAAAGGTAATAAAAATGTATTATTCAGATAAACCGATTTTAAGCAAAAAGGAAGACTTTTTAAAAAGAAAGTATTTTGCGGAACTAGTGGCTAAATCTTTGGAAAATTTGAATAGTCAAGATACTTTTACTATTGGACTGTATGGGCAATGGGGAACTGGGAAAACATCACTAGTAAATATGATTCTTGAGGAAATAAAAGAAAATGAAAAAGTAGTGATTGTTCGTTTTGAACCTTGGAATTTTTCGAGTACAAATCAATTATTAGAACAGTTTTTTGTTCATTTGGCAAATCAATTTCATTGGACAAAAGATAAAACATTGAAAGAGGTAGGTAACGCTTTAGAACGGTATTCAGATGCGTTTGATTTTGCGAAAGTTATTCCACATGTTGGAGGAGCGATATCTTTTTTGGGGAAAAGAATTTCTAAAGGTATAGGTAAACGAATACAGAATAATTTGGATAAAAATGATATTATGTGCCAGAAGGAAAAAGTTGTTCAGCTGTTGAAGGGCCAGAATAAAAGAATTCTAGTGGTTATAGATGATATTGATAGGCTTAACAATGAACAAATAAGACAAGTCTTTCAGTTGATTACGTCAGTGGCAAAATTCCCTAATATGATATATTTATTGGTATTTGATAAAGAGATTGTTGTAAAAGCATTGGAGAAGATTCAAGAAGGAAGTGGTGAAGAGTATTTGGAAAAAATAATTCAAATGCCAATTCAAATACCAGATATATGTTCGACTGAATTTAGAGGTATTATATTTGAACGATTATATAACATAGTAAAAGAGCAAGAAGGTATAAAAATAAATTTAGAACATTGGGAGAGATTGGCAGATACTTGTGTCATACCGTTGTTGAAAAATATGAGAGATGTAAATAGACTGTGTAATTTGGTACAGTTTAAGTTTTCTGGTATAGGAACAGAAGTAGATTTTACAGATATGGTGGTTATATCTGTAATAGAAATGTACTATCCAACTGTTTATGAATGGATAAAGTACAATAAAAATTTTTTAACAGGTAAACTGAGTGGCAAAAGAGTGTATATGGCCAATAATAAAGGACAAAAAGAACTGTATGATATGTATTTAAATGAATTAAAGGGAGTTTTAGTGAAGGTGGGGAAAGAGAAAGAGGCAGAAAAGATAATGGACATTTTAGTATGCCTTTTTCCATATATCGGAGATGAGATTGGGAAAATAACAGAATGGTATGATTCTGATTTGCTTAGGAGGAGCAATCGTATTGCACATCCAGACAAATTTGAAAGGTATTTTGATTTTAATATTGAAGAGATTGATATAAAATCTTTTGAGGTTACAAGGGCGATTCAAAAATTAGGATGCGGTGAACTGGAAAAATATATTTTGGAATTGAATCAGGAAGGAAAAAGTTATGCGTTTTTATCCGAAATAAAATCTGCGATACCTAATATTAGAGAAGAAAGAGCAAAAATAATTGCTACAAGTATTTTGAAAAGTGCTTATAAATTGGAGGAAAAATCTACGGGTAATTTACTAATGACATCTTCAAGAGATTATGCAGAGCATATGGTTATCGATTTGTTCGAACAAATTGAGAAAGTAAATAGAAAGAACTTTTTAGAACAATTAATTAATAGTGGAGAGTTAGATTCTTTACCGTCAATAGCACATGTTATTAATATAATAGAATTGGGTTATGGGAGATTAGCGGCAGAAGGAAGGGAAAAAAGTAAGGGAAGGATTATATCAATTGAAGAATTAGAAGATGTAGAACAAGTATTTAAGCAAAAAGTAAAGACAATATTAAAAGAAAATAGTATTTTTGATTTTTTTGATTATAGAATGATTTTATACCTTATGGAAAATTTTGATTCCCAATTTATGACGCAAAGAATTCAGCAGGAGTTGAAAGACGATATACACATATTGTGTTTTCTCAAAAGTACAGTGTTTACTTGGATTGGAAACGGTATTAAGTATGCTGTATCTAAGGAATACGAAAAATATTTAACAAAAGAACGTATTTTAGATGCAATTCAAAATACGCAAGCAACAGGTGAGATGTTTAGATTATCTAAAAAAAATCAAGAGTATTGTGCGGCATTTTATTTGGATAGTATTGGAAAAAGTGATGATGAAGGGGAAGTAAGTCAGAAAGATGCTGAAAGAATGATTGAAAAATGGAGAGAACGATAAAGTGTAAATAAGGATACATACATTTTATAACATGTTTTATGGTATAATATAAAAAATTACATGTTAGGGAAATAAGTAAATGAAAGCAAAAGAAAGAGTTTTTAATAATGTAACTGAACAGCGTAGAAAAACGATGAGTAAAATCAGAGGGAAGAATACAACAATTGAAGTTACATTGCAAAAGGCTCTATGGGCAAAAGGATATCGTTATAGAAAGAATTATAAAAAGCTTCCGGGGTCACCAGATATTTGCCTGACGAAATATCGTATAGCTATTTTCTGTGACAGTGAATTTTTTCACGGAAAAGATTGGGAAGTATTAAAAGCTAAAGTGGAAAAAGGAAATAACGGAGAATATTGGTCTAAAAAGATTCAAGAAAATATAACACGAGACAATGAGAAAGATAAGGCCTTGAATGCCTTGGGCTGGACTGTGATTCATTTTTGGGGAAAAGATATTCTTAAGAAAACAGATGAATGTGTAAAAGTGATTGAAGAAACCATTTTTGAACTGGAAATGGAAGAAGTAACATTTGAAGAGGAATAATTTATGGGATATTTGTTAGAGTATGATGAAACCAATCCGATATCGATTGAAACATATGGAAAAAGATTAATTGGGAAAACATTTCAAGACATCTGTGACGAAGATGATATGCGAAAAGTAGCAGTTGTCAGAGAGACAGAAAACTATGAAGTAAAACATGAAAATAAAAAAAGAAAAGGCGGATTGGGAGAACTTGTTGAAGAACGATATTTTCATTATCAGTCTAATAATGATGCCCGACCAGATTTTGATAAAGCTGGTGTAGAACTGAAAGTGACTCCATATAAAATTAATAAAAATGGAAGCATTTCAGCCAAAGAGCGATTGATTTTAACAATGATAGACTATTGCTCAGTTGTAAATGAATCTTTCGAAGAAAGTCATATGTGGGCAAAAGCTCGGTTAATTTTGCTGGTCTATTATTTATATAGGCAAGAAATTAAAAATCGGCTGGATTATAAAATTGATTATGTTCAATTATTTTCACCCCCGGAAGAAGATATGAAAATAATTGAACATGATTTTAATGTAATTAAGGATAAAATATGTGCGGGAAAAGCACATGAATTATCAGAAGGAGATACTCTTTATTTAGGAGCAGCTACGAAAGCAGCAACTTCTGAGGATAGACGTGAGCAGCCATTTAGTGATGAGTTGGCAAAACCAAGAGCATTTGCTTTCAAAAATTCATATATGACATATGTACTGAACAATTATATTGTTCCTGGTAAAAAGACATATGAATCGATTGTAGAAGGAAACATAGAAGAATCATTTGAGGACTATGTAGTAAAGAAAATAGATGAACATTGTGGAAGCAGTGAATTAGAACTATGCTATAAATATGAAGTGAACATTGATAAGAAACCAAAAGATTTAGGAGCTATTCTCGCTTATCGAATGTTAGGCATAAAAAGCAACAAAGCAGAAGAATTTGTAAAAGCAAATGTTGTAGTAAAAACTATTAGGGTTGAAAACAATAATAAAATCAAAGAACATATGTCATTCCCGATATTTCGGTTCAAAGAATTAGTAGAAGAGGATTGGGAAAATTCCACATTTGGAAATTATTTAAGAGAAACAAGATTTTTGTTTGTGGTATATAAATTTGATGAAAATGGAGAATTGAGGTTAAGGGGTGCACAATTCTGGAATATGCCGTATGAAGATTTGGAAGGAAATGTAAGGAAAGTCTGGAAAGAAACCAAACAGATTTTGATTGATGGGTTAGAAGTTGAAAAAGTCAATGGTAAAAACTACAATAATTTTCCTAAGGCTTCTGATAATCCTATATGTCATGTTCGTCCACATGCAAGAAACGCCCAAGATGTAGATGAATTACCGGATGGACGCATGTTTCCGAAACAATGTTTTTGGTTAAATAAAGAATACATATTGTCGCAGTTAGACGAGAATTTTTTGGAGGAGTAAGATGTCAGGAAAAAAGAAAATAGCATATCCCATTGAGTTACCATTTACGATACAGGAACCTATATTATTAAATAATGCAATAGACAAGTATCAACTACATAAAGAATTAATTGATCAATTATTAAATGCTTTGAAGGGGTCATTTCATGTCGGATATGTAAGACGTCAAAAGAAATATATACATGGTATAAGTGCAAACTCATTAAATGAGGCGATACGAGAAAAATTGAAAGGAATTCCAGGAATAGAAGGAGAAACTAATGTTGTATTTGGAACATTTCTTCCACCGGTAAAGGGAAAAGGAGAATTTGATTTTTCTATATATAATAAAGAAACCAATTTTTATAAATTGTGGGATTATTGTTATGGGGAAAATGCTATAAGAGATGGTGATTTAATAGTTGATAAATATATAAAAGATAATAAATTACGGCAAAAGTGGGATAAATTTTGTGTAAAACAAAAAAATGATGAACATAAAATGGACATGAATTCAGCACATAACACATTTAATATCCTTGGTGAAATACAATTTGGAAATTGGGCAATGGTGTATAAAGACATGTTCAGACTTGTGTCTGCGATTAATAAAAATGCTCAAATAGACTTGTATATTTATATTGCAGCCACAGACAATTTGAAAAAAATTATTAGCGATGGCGTAGTGGGAGTCAATGCTGCTAGAGAAAGGTTTCAAGAAAATATTGATAATCATAACATAAATAAACCAGTAATGATAGTTCCTTTGGATATTGATTTTGACTTAGATACGTATGATTTTTCGGAAGCAGAGAAGGGGTATGATGAAATCAGTAGAGAAATACAGGAGTTGGAACAAAAAATCAGTTGGAACAAAAAGAAAATAACAGTTTTAAATGATAAAAAGAAAAATGCAGATAGTGAAAAAGCAAAAATAATAAAAGAAGAAATAAAGGATTTAAGAAATGAAAAAAAACATAATCAACAAGAATTAGATGAATTGAAAAATTTGTATAAAATATCAGATGAGATTGAAGAAATTTAAAAATGATCTTTACAAACTGAAAAAAATAAGTTAATATATTAAAAAGAACGATCGTTCGGCAATAAATAAAAGGAGTAAAACAAAGTGAAAAAGACAGTTTGCGAATTGTTTGCTGGAGTGGGTGGCTTTAGATGCGGACTTAATAATATAAAAACATCAAAAGATTATGGTAAAAAAGAAAAATGGGATACCGTTTGGTTCAGTCAGTGGGAACCAGCGGAGAAAAAGACACAATATGCACATGATTGTTATGTATATAGATTTGGAACATGTTTAGATAAAAATGGAGAGGATACAACTAATTACAATATTGAAGAAGTAGATAAATCAACAATTCCAGATTTCAATTTGTTAGTAGGTGGCTTTCCGTGCCAAGACTATTCGGTAGCATCATCTTTGGCGACATCAAAAGGCTTAGAAGGGAAAAAAGGAATTTTATGGTGGTCTATTAGAGAAACTGTGGAGAAAAAACAACCACCATTTATTTTGCTTGAGAATGTGGATCGCTTGCTTAAATCACCAGCAAAGCAGAGAGGGAGAGATTTCGGAATTATTCTTGCATGTCTCAGAGATGAAGGATATACAGTTGAATGGCGTGTTATTAATGCAGCAGAATATGGTTATCAGCAACGTAGAAGAAGAACATTTATTTTTGCATATAGGAATGATACAAAATATGCAGAAGATGTTGCTGATGCAATTCAATATATAAATAAAAGTAAACTGGAAGAAAACAGACAAAGTATGAACCGAGTTTTGGTTCATGATGGCTTTTTTGCAGAAACATTTCCAGTATATGATGTAGATTCTAAGCAGATGAAGATAGTAGAATTGCCGGAAGGAATTGGTGAACTTTCAGAAGAATTTGAATTTAACTTTGAAAATACTGGTGTTATGAAAGATGGAGTTGTGTATACGACCAAAACTATGCCAAAGTATGAAGGAAATGTAACTACATTGGGAGACATCATGGAAAAAGAAGAAGTGGATAAAAAGTATTTTATCCCAAAAGAAAAGTTGTATTATACAAATTCTAATATTACACATAGTGATGAAACTCATGGAAAATTACCAAAAGAAGAAAGGCAGACTTGGCAATATATAAAAGGTGCAAAGAAATTAGCACGTAAATCATCAGGTGGACACGAGTATATATTTTCAGAAGGTGCAATTCCGATGGTCGATGATGAAGACAAGCCAGCTAGAACAATGTTGACATCAGAAGGAGGATTTAATCGCTCCACTCATATTGTAAAAGATAAAAAAACAGGGAATATTAGATTGCTTACAGCAGGAGAGACGGAACGGATTCAGGGGTTCCCGACTGATCATACAAAATATTGTTTAGTAAATGGAGAAACAGTGGAAATGCCGTTAAATAAGAGGAGATTTATGATGGGAAATGCATTAGTAGTAAATTTGATTGCAGATATGGAAGAAACATTAGATAAGATTTTTGAAAAAGAATAAAATTAGCATAAGTATGAGCCCAAATTCATTATAATGAATTTGGGCATATTATTTAAAGCAGGCTGTTTGTGGTAACAAAAGTGACTTATATATTTTTGAAAAAATAAAATGCAATAATTAGATGGAAGTGGTAAACACCTTAAGAGAAGTTGATTCTATATTAGAATGTAAGCATAATTGGATTAATACATGGTATAAAAGCGGTACTTTGAAAAACTGTATTGAGTAAACTTGATTAAAAGAGTGAGGTAATCGTGGGAACGTAATGTATAGTTCGGAAAAATATTAAAAAGAAGATTGATTGGAGAAATTTACTAATGAATAAAGTGTTGGTTACCGGATTAGGAATAGCAAGAGAATTTGGAATTTGTGATTCCTGTAATTTAGATTTTTCATGGTTGGCAAACAATCCATCTACCATTTTGTGGGCAGACCAATTATATATTCCATATTCGTCTTTTGAAGCACAAGTTAAACAAATGGAACGAAAAGATGAAAAAATTATTAGTTTGTTTTTGAATAT
>ERZ773103.1581-NODE-1581-length-23845-cov-10.950862_pt1 | contig 23845 bp, 20 predicted proteins | sample MGYA00511118_ERZ773103 | MGnify/ENA primary metagenome ERZ773103 (study PRJEB29015, sample SAMEA2737821) | human gut metagenome | biome: human gut; feature: human-associated habitat; material: faeces | place: China | collected 2012 ... | reverse complement strand
TTTCAGACTGTAAGCCTTTAACAACCGTTAAACTCATTTTTAATCCTCCTTATTATCATCCAAACGTGCGCGCATTTCTTCTTGTTTGCGTCGTTCTTTTTCTATGTTACTGACATATTTATCATTTACTTCAGGTCCTAATTGTTCCGGAAAACTCATGTTCCATCCGAATTCCTGACCAACTTTTGGCTCGGTATCACAGATAAACATTCTCTTCGGAGCTTTGAAGAATCCCAAACGACCTTTCAGGTCTATGCTGATGCTGCAATCATCAACGTCAACTACAACACCCTCCATATAAATGATTCTGTCTCCATAATTCAAACGCTCATTATTCATTCACGGTCACCCGGAATTAATCGTATTTCTCTTTACGTTTCTGGCTCATCGGAAGTGCCTGCTCATTGTCAACAAGATCAACTTTCTTGCCATAAGCTTCTTCAATCAGCTCAACGTTTGTAGATTTAACGTTTGGATTCCATTTCTTCTCAGCAGCTTTTACTTCTTCACCAGCCATTGCTGTCTTCAGCATAGCAAGTGCACGGATTGCATCTTCCTGGCAAAGAGTATTGCAACCAAGTACTTCGTTCTCAATACCGGACTCAGATTTGTTGTTATCAACCATGTACTGCATGTGTTTATTACCAACAACAAGTGCTCCCTGTACTGCACAGTAAGACATACCTACTGTCGGAACACCTCTCATACCGATCTGCTCGATATGACTTGCGAAGTCAATGTGGTTATTTCCGAAACCTTCTGTTGTAACGAAAGCTCCATCCGCATCCATCATCTCTACTGTATGACCTACACGACGAGATACATAGAACTTCTCAGCATTGATCTGAGGAGATCCTACAAATACAACTCCGCAAAGGTCAACTTCCGGATCATGAAGTGCTTCCAGTACAAGAGGCTCTCTCCAATAATGTCTGGACATCTCTTTAGATGCAGGTCCGATACATGTTAATGCATGGATACATCCATCCAGTACTTCCAGCGGAGATACGCAGATCGGAACGTTTCCTAAGTCTACGTTAGCTCTTGCGCCAAGGATACCAACAGGTTCTACAGGAAGGATGAAGTTATCATGCATAGCTCCCTGTCCCATGATTTCCTTAACAATTACAACTTTTTTCTTTCCAGGACGACGGATAGATTTCAATTCCTCTGTATCTGTTACAAGGCTTTCATCTAACTCTTTCATTACTTCACGGATTTCCTGTGTAATGATGTCAAATGCTGTATGAGCAGCCATAGGTCCACGACGCTCCATGTTTGTCTTCTCCTGGATTACGATATTACCTTTGATAAAGATCTCTCCTTTATCTGGGCAACCCGGACGTCCCCACATGATGTTCTCATCAAGGTATCCTTCTGAAGAACCGAACTCACCGATCTGAACTCCGCCTTCATCTGTACCAGTCAGCATCATAACAACGCCATCAAGTACTCTTGTAACACCTTCACCGATGATTGAATCGCCTTCTTTTGTAGCGATTGGCTGAACATCCATGATAGTTTCTGAATATGTGTGATATTTATCAGGAGTGATAATTTCCAGATGGAAATCTTTAACTAATTCCTGATCAGCAATAACGTCTGCTTCAATTCCTTCACGGATGTAAAGAGTTGTTCCTTCGATCTTTGTCTCCGGTCCTCTCTTAACTTCTGTGATCTTGAAATGTTTTCTTGTTAATTCACCAGCAACTTTTTCTACGTCAGCGTCTGCTGCAGCTGCTGTGTCTGCTGTAGCTGCTCCTGCTGGAACTTCTGCTACCGCTGCTCCTGATGCTCCAAGAGCTCCAACCGGGATCTCAAGATTGATATCTTTTCCTTCTCCGATATGAATCTTTAATGTTCCACCTGCAACCGGTGCTGCAACTGGTGCTGCTTCCTCTGCCGGTGCCTCTGCAACTTCCTCTGCCTCTGCTGCCGGTGCCTCTGTTGTAGGTGCTTTCACACCATCCAGGACATCATTTGTTAACGGGCAAAGAGAATCACAAGTTTTTGTAAGTTTTGCTCCTAATACCTCTTCGATTGTCAGGCATCCATCCAGAGTTAATAATCCTGAATCTACCAAATCATCAAAGATAGCCGGATCTTCCAGATTAGCTGGTTCAATTGTGATGCCAGCTTCTGCTCTACAGCATAATACCGCAGGATCATGAGCATGTTCTTTAGCTGTTTCAGCTGTGATTGACATATTGTTTCCCTCCTTGTATTGGTTGAAAAAATCTACCTGTGCTTTATCGCACATAGTAATGTATATATACAGCCACGCCCGGCAGAGAGATTAGTCTCTTTTTCCCCAGGCCGAAGAATCGGGGGTCTAAGGCCCTTGCCTGTACGTGACGGTATTACCTAAAATAGAATGTGATTAAAAGTCAATATCCTGACTTACCTGTTTAGAAACTCTCAGAGTTCTGTACAGTGGATGTCCGACTGTTCTCATAACATGGTCTGTCTGATGGAATACTTTCAAGCCCATCTTCGGTCCGGATGCCATAACTGTGTTAGAGCAGTCAGAGCAGTTACCGATGATGATATATTCACATTTGTCTTTCTTGAACTGCAGGTTGTTCTTAACCTGTCCAGGGCAGTTACCAGGTCTTAAGCACTTAAGCGGTGCTCCTGGTTTATTCTCGATTGCCTGTTTACATCTGCACATAGAAACAACGTTTCCATTCATCTTCTTAGCAATCTCTCTCATACGTTCTTCGCTTCCGCCGCAGGCACAAACTAAGATACCTACATTTGCTCCGTGAAGATCTGGGAATTCAACAGTTACAAGAATTGCTCCTGTTGTCTTAGTTATCGGTGCGTCTAATTCTGTAGATTTACCTGTGAAGGCTCCTCCCATAATGATCTCACCGTAAGGCTCTTCAATTCCGCCTGCTTTTTCGATCATCTCTCCAACGCTTACACCGATCGGCACATCCATAAATACGTGTGCTTCGTTACCGCCATTTAATTTTCCACGAACAGTCATGTTCTTGCTGATACATGGTCTCTTCTCATCGATCGCTTCTGCTACTCGACAGGCAGTCTCTACGTTAACAACTACTGCTCTTGCAGCTGATGGAAGCTGAGTTGTATCAAGGTTCACACCCAGACACTCTCTTACTACCGCACGTTCTTCTCCCATTGGATAAATATCCGGAAGCAGATGCATTGTAATAGCAGACTCCTTCTCAAGAGCTTTCTGCAGAGCTTTGATTGCTTTGTGATGTTTTTTCTTAATTGCGATAATCGTCTTCTCAGCATGTGTGATTTCCATGCAGTATTTGATACCGCGGATTACTTTATCTGTCTGTGTCTCAATCTGCTGTGTATTGTGCTCCAGTCCCGGTTCACACTCAGCAGCATTGATCAGGATATATCCACAGTCGATACTGAAATCCTTTGGCAGTTCCGGGTTGATCTCCGGATTAATCTCTCCCATCGGAGTCTCTGCCAAGTTAATGTTAAGCTTAACTCCTGTCGGGAATCCAGCTCCTCCCATTCCAACTACTCCGGCTGCTTTTACCATATCCAGTTTACTTGCATCTTCCGGCACATCGATCGGCACGAATTCATCCGGCTGCTCATCTGCAGCTTCAATGATGATTCTGTCATCTGTAATCTCTGTTACTTTTCCGTATACACTGGCATAGATGTTAGCTCCAAGTCCAGTCGGTGTAGCAATCAGTGTACCTTTTTTTACATCTGCCCCAACTTCAACGCACGGTGCACACGGTGCGCCAACATGCTGACGTAATAAAATCTGTACTTTTCCCATGACACTATTCTCTCCTTTTCTTTTATATATAAGTAAAAAACGAAACCTATACCATGGTTCGTTTACTTATTCTGACTTAACTTCGCTGTTACATTCTGTTCTTCTGACTTTTAAACTTTTAATATAATATGTAGATAATGCATACTCTCCAGCTTTCTGCTGTGAGAATATAAATCGTATAATCATTATTATTCTTTTTTTATCCGTTGTTCAGCTCGCCACATTCCTTTATTCATAGACGCTTTCTATAAGTTATTTTTTTAACGTAACTTAGCTGCACTTCTTCTGGCGGAGGCATGTGGGAATCGAACCCACCCAGGACGCTCTTAACGCCCCACACTAGTTTTGAAGACTAGGAGGCACACCAGTCACCCATCTACCCCCATATTATGCGCTTTTCATTCGCTTGTTAAGAATAGCACAATATTCGTTATTTTTCAACACTTTTTATTTAAATTTATAATATCAAAAAAGCATTGACTTTTCAAGGGTTTTCATAGATAATAGAAGCAAGAGATTAAACGCGGTACTAGAATACGGTCTATTTGTTAATTTTATGTCGTACTTTTGTATAATTATTCGTGTTTATCACTGAATTTGCTCTCATTTTTTTGAGTCTATTTTAAAAAAGGCACATTGCAAACTCGGGGTTTCTATGTGTTTTTATAAAATTTATAGAGGTTTTCTATAAATAATAATTATTCAATATCTCATATTAAGGAGGGACTAATTATGGAGTTAAAAGCAAATGTGAATTTTGCAAACTACGAGGCAGCACTTCAGGTTGTTGACGCACATACAGCCGGAGAATTTTGCCGTATGGTAATCGGGGGATTTCCAGAGCCGGAAGGCAACACCATGATTGAAAAGAAAAAATGGATGGAGGAGAATTACGATCACGTTCGTACAGCTCTGATGCTGGAGCCTAGAGGACACCACGATATGTTTGGTGGTTTCTTATGCAAACCAGTCAGCGACGAAGCAGATCTGGGAGTTATCTTCATGGATACAGGCGGATATCTGAACATGTGCGGACATTGTACAATCGGTTCCGTTACTGTTGCAATCGAAGCAGGACTCGTTGAATCCCACGAAGGTGAAAACGAAGTTGTTCTGGAAGCTCCTGCAGGAATCATTCGTACAACAGCTATGGTAGAAAACGGAAAAGTTACAGGTGTTACACTTACAAATGTACCTGCATTCGTTTACAAAGACAACTTAACAGTTAATATTGACGGAGTAGACATTCCTTATACTATTTCATTCGGTGGAAGTTTCTTCGCATTAGTTGATACAACTAAGCTTGACATCGGAGAGATCAATGCCAAGACAGTTCCGGCATACACAGCTCTCGGAATGAAGATGCGTGATAAGATCAATGCTGAAGTTAAGATTCAGCACCCAACACTTGACATCACAGAAGTTGACCTTGTTGAGTTCTACGGACCAACACCAAATCCGGATCAGGCTACTATGAGAAACGTTGTAGTATTCGGTGATGCTCAGGCTGACCGCTCACCTTGCGGAACAGGTACAAGCGCTAAACTTGCTACACTTCATAAATGGGGTGAGCTTGGCGTTGGAGAAGAATTCATTTACGAAAGCTTCATGGGAACACGTTTCAAAGGTGTAATCAAAGAAGAAACTAAGATCGGTGATTACGATGCAGTTATTCCAATGGTTACAGGTACAGCTTACCTGACAGGTGTTGCTACATATATTATCGATGGAGACGATCCGTTAAAATACGGTTTCCTTATCGGATAATTATTCATCAGATTATATTTACAAGAGAGAACCTGTTTCTTGGTTCTCTCTTGTTTTATTATAGCAGTATGGAAAATGTATCATGACAGCACGGTTACATCTCCACTTCTAACCAGCGATAAATCACATTTCACGGAATTTACCGCTCATATAACAACGAGGAAAGGAAACATCGTATGCCAAGGAAAAGACAATCCACAAAGAGCCGCATTGTTAAAGCTGCATGGAATTTATTTTTCAAAAACGGTTATGAAGATACCACTGTCGAGGATATCATAGCAGCTTCCAAGACTTCCAAAGGTACTTTTTATCATTATTTCAAAGGGAAGGAAGCTTTGTTAAACAGTTTATCTTATCTCTTTGACCAGAAATACGAAGAATTATATGGTGTGATCGATCCTGCATTGTCTGCTTATGACAAATTGCTTTTCCTGAATCATGAATTATTTTATATGATCAAGACAAGTGTGGATATCAAGCTTCTTGCTTACCTGTATTCTTCTCAGTTGATCACCAAAGACCAAAAATCTCTGTCTGATCACAAGCGTTTTTATTTCACATGGATCTCAGAGATTATTCAGACAGCTTTAGATAATGGAGAGTTCAAGAACACCAGCACCACTGAAGAATTAGTAAATATCTATGCTATGTATGAACGCGCCATTCTTTACGACTGGGCATTATTTAAAGGCAAATTTGATCTGACAGACTATAGTGACAAACTGTTACCACATGTCTTAGATACCTTTGTCGAAGGAGTTTAAAATTTTATAACAACAGGAAAAGAGCAGATGGTTTTCCATCTGCTCTTTTCCTGTTGTTAGTTATGTTGTAGTATACTTATACAAGACACTCATGCATATTTTCTTCCTGAATCCCGTTCTTCTCCATCATCGCTTTGATCTGGTCACGTTCATTCAGGTTCGCGCACCAGGAAAGTCCGCATCCCGCTGATATCGCACGCGGCACCGGAATAATCCTTCCCGGAACATTCTGCTCTTTACAAGCCTTTTCCATAGCCATAGCATCTGCTGTTGTATGGAATGTAATTATAAGTTTCATTTCTTTTTTTCTCATGTCAGTCTCACTTCTCCTCTTACTCGTCTTCTGCCAGTTCGTGGATCGCACGAATTGCAGTATCCACTTCCTCGTCTGTATTATAATGGGAAAAGCTGAATCTTACAGCTCCCTGCTCAACCGTTCCAAGTGCTTCATGCATAAGCGGTGCGCAATGCCCACCTGGTCTTGTTGAAATACCATATTCAGTAAGAAGTTCATCACTGACTTCTGCGGAATCGTAATCACCGATATTCAGTGTCACGATCGCGCAGCGCTCCTTCGTATCGAAGTCGCCGTATATTGTTACCCCCGGCACATCTTTTACGCCATTGTAAAAACGCCACATCAGTTCTTGTTCACGGGCGCGTATTGCATCCACGCCTGTTCTCTCCAGATAGTCCATGGCTGCATGAAGGCCTGCAATTCCATGTCCATTGAGCGTTCCTGCTTCAAGCGCAGTCGGCATTTGCACCGGATGTTTTTTATTGTATGTCTGCACACCACTTCCGCCAACCTTCAGCGGTCTGACTTCCAGTCCTTCTCTCACATAAATTCCACCTGTTCCCTGTGGTCCCAGCAGACCTTTATGTCCCGTAAAGCAAAGAACATCGATATGCATCTTCTGCACATCTATCGGAAATATTCCTGCAGTCTGTGACGCATCAACAACAAATAATACACCATGTTCTTTCGCCAAATCGCCAATCGGTTGTAATGGGATATAATTTCCTGTCAGATTCGATCCATTTGTACAAATAATCATCTTCGTCTCAGGTGTGATCGCATCTTCTATATCACGGATATCAAGAGTCCCTTTCGGATTGCTCTTCACAATCGTAAGTTTCACTCCCTTTTCCTGCATCTCATACAGAGGACGTAATACTGAATTATGCTCCAACATCGTTGTAATCACATGATCTCCCGGATTCAGCAATCCTTTGATCGCAATGTTAAGACTCTCAGTTGAATTAGCTGTAAATGCAATCTGCTTCGGATTCTCTGCACCAAAGAAACGGCATAACTGATCTCTCGTATCATAAATCACTCTTGCCGCACTTAAGGACGCTTCATTCGCCCCTCTCCCGGCATTGCCCATTGAACTCATTGCCTGCACAACTGCATCAATCACTTCCTGTGGCTTATGCATTGTTGTAGCTGCATTATCCAAATAAATCATAATCCTTATCCTCTCATACAGGCGGATAACCGTCTGCTCTTAGTATACTTGTTTTTAATTCTCCCGTCTAATAGATATATTACATGTTCGTATCGCTTTATAGATTCCATCTATTAGTCTTGTCATTATACCGCTTTCTCGCCCTGTTCTTTCTTAAGTTCATGGCTTTCAAGCCCATAAACTTCTTTTACAATTTTCACAAAACGCTCTGCACTTCTTGATAGCTGATAATTCTTATTATATACAAGATTGATATCTCTGCCGTCATCACTCTCCGGAATAGGGAATGCAAGGAGAAATCCTGCTGCCACTTCATCTTTTGTTGCCAGCTTTGATAATACAGAAATTCCCATTCCCTGTCTGACAGACTTCTTGATTGTCTCCTGATTCTCAATACTTGCAATGATGTCCAGGTCTGTCATCTTGATTCCGGCATCTTTTAACTGATTCTCTGCTTCTTTACGTGTTCCGGATCCTTCCTCACGCATGATCACATGTTCCTCTTTCATCCAGGAAATATCTTCCGGATCCATCTTCTGCAGTTTCTGATATCTTTCTGTATTCGGCGTAATAATTACCAATTCGTCCTTATAGAACGGAATATATTTGCAATGTTTCTTTTCCAGAACCGTTCCGGTAAATCCGACATCTGCCATATGATCAATAATCTGCTGTACCACTTTGCTGCTATCTGTCTCAACAATTTTAATTTGTTCATCCGGATAACGCGTATTAAAACTCATAAGTGCTTTTGGGAGAAGATACTGTGCCGGAATTGTGGAAGCTGCAATTGTAATTCCATGTTTTTTCTCACCTTTTTCCGTTCCAAAACTCTCTTCTATCTTCTTCTGCAGATCGATCATCTGCTTTGCATATTTGTATAATTCTGTGCCGTCATCAGACAGACTTACTTCTTTTGTATTTCTTACGAATAATCTTGCGTTTAATTCTTTCTCCAGCGATGAAATATGTGCACTGATCGTCGGCTGTGTCAGGAACAGATCTTTTGCCGCTTTCGAAAAACTACCACCTTCTGCTACTTTTACAAACGCTTCTAACTGTTTCAGATTCATTAGTATGCCACCCTTTCACTCTCTGCACCGGTTTTTTTCGTTACTTTGATACTGTCCATATACTCCAGAATCGGTTTTGCACTTTTTCTGCTCGTATCAAAAATGTCTCTTACCTGTGCAATTGTAATGATCGGATCTTCCGACAGTTTTGCTAAGATGATTTCCTTCGCTTTGCCCATATATTCAGCAAGCGTATACATGTCATCTGTAACTTTGACAATCTTTCCTTCTTCCAGCAAAATATTTAATATATCGTCTCCGATCTCCCGACTGACTTTTCCAAGATCAATCTCCGTATATTTCAGGAAATCATATTTTGCTTTGCGGAAGCTGTCAAGATAGGTTCCGGATACTTTCTCATAAGTATCATCTTTGGTGACTTCATAATCAGGTGTACATAAAAATTCATCTACACGTTTGATGTGTCCGTTGTTTTCTTCTTTTTCAATAATTTTATCAAATACATTTGGCTTCACTTTTTTGAAGAAAGTCATCTGTACTTCTGCTTTTTTCATTCCATAACGGTATGGATGCTCTTCTTCGTATTTCTCCAGTGCATCCGTCAGTTTCTTCGCTGCTTCACGCTCAGAATCCGCATGCCAGACATAAGTATCTTTTCTCATCGGGAATGTGTAAATCGTTCCCTCTTCTTCCAACTCTTTTACATCTTCTTCAACTTCTTCCGGTGACAGCGCAGTAAGCTTCGCAAGCTCTGTACAGGAAATCAGTGTATCGCCGTGTGCTTTCGCATGCAATGCAATAACATCTGCGGAGGAACCAGATTCCTTTCTTTCCAGTTCTTCAATGACATCGTCCTGGAATCTGCGCTTAATCTTCGGATTCGGCTCCAGGATCATGCCTCCACCGATCGTCTCCATCGGTGAATAGAAGCGGACAACAAATTTGTCTCCTCTTCTGACTGCAATCTCTTCTTCCAGGCGAAGCTGTACATAACCACTCTCACCCGGTCCGATTTCTTCCTTGTCAAGAAGAACTGCACGACATAAAATCTCGCTTGTTCCTGTGAAGAAATGAAGCCGCGAATGATTGGTCAGCACACGTAACGATGAGTCCAGCACATTCAGTTTTACATCAAGAAGATCTGTATTCTTCATACTGTTGACCGGCGCAAGCACGCATCCTCTCTTGATCTCCTTTTTCTTAACGTTGGAAAGATTGATTGCAACCCGCTGTCCTGCGTAACATTCTTTCTTATCCTCTCCATGCACCTGAATGCTTCGGATTTTACATTCTTTGCCAATCGGATACATCTCCAATGTGTCTTCTTTGGAAATCGTTCCAGATACAAGTGTTCCGGTGATAATCGTTCCAAATCCCGACAGTGTAAATGCACGGTCAATTGGAAGACGCGGGATCGTGTGAATATCCTTCTGGACAATGTCATCGCTTGTCAGATGCACGATCTCATCGATCAGTTTGTCCAGTCCCTGTCCGGTTACGGCAGATACTTCCACCACCGGCGCTCCTTCCAGAAATGTGCCTGCCAGCTCGTCTTTTACATCTTCTTCTACGAGTTCCAGCCACTCTTCATCTACAAGATCACATTTATTCAATACAATAATACTTTTTTCAATTCCCAATAAATTCAGAATATCCATATGCTCTCTTGTCTGCGGCATGATTCCTTCATCCGCTGCAATGACAAGCAGCACAAGATCCATTCCTACTACACCGGCAACCATGTTGTTAATAAATTTCTCATGTCCCGGAACATCGATGATTCCTGCACGATCTCCACCCGGAAGGTCAAAATACGTAAATCCGAGGTCAATTGTAATTCCACGGCGCTGTTCTTCTTCCCAACGGTCTGTATTTCTTCCGGTCAGTGCTTTAATGAGTGTCGTCTTACCATGGTCTATATGCCCGGCCGTTCCAATGATGATATTTTTCATAGCCATTCTCTCCTAACGTACTTCTATCAGACTCTTCTCTTCAAACACCTGCAGTTCCTGTAACTGCTTAGCGAGTAATTTGAAATTCTGTTCATCCATCGTTCTTACGTCGATCAGCACAGTGTCATTTGCTGTTCTCGGAATCAACGGCACCGGCATATGGCGCAGTCTTTCTTCAAGTTCTGTAATGCTGATCTTCTCAGGATTGATCGCAACGCCCATACTTGCGATACGCTCCAGAGGGAGAGAACCTCCGCCAATCTGTGATTCAAGTGGAACCACACTGATCTCGGCAGAAAGCTTTGCCGCTTTTAAAATACGGCATAATTTCTTAGCATCTTTAGTCACTTCGTCTAATGATTTTGTAATCATGCGAAGAACAGGAATGTTCTGAACTGCCTTTTCTTCGGACAGATATTCCTGTAATACAAGTTCCAGCGTTGCCGCTGTAAATTTATCAATACGGAGAGCACGGGTAAGCTGGTTCTTCTTCATCATATCGATGTATTTCTTCTTACCGATAATGATACCTGCCTGTGGTCCTCCCAATAATTTGTCGCCACTGAAGCAGACAACATCCGCACCTTTTGCAATGGATTCCTGTACAGTCGGCTCGTGTGTAAGACCGTATCTTTCCAGATCAATGAGCACACCACTTCCCAAGTCTTCCACTACCGGAAGATCATGTTCCTTCGCAAGCGGGATCAGTTCATCAATCCCTACTGTATCTGTAAATCCAACAATACGGTAATTGCTTGTGTGTACCTTCAGAAGTGCCTTTGTCTCTTCTGTGATCGCATCTTCATAATCATCATAGTGTGTCTTGTTGGTTGTTCCTACTTCCACAAGTGAAGCCCCGCTCTGCTCCATAACATCCGGGATGCGGAACTTACCGCCAATCTCTACAAGCTCGCCACGGGAAACAATCACTTCCCCTCCTTTAGCAAGCGAGCTCAAAATAAGCATAACAGAAGCAGCGTTGTTATTGACTGCCATCGCAGCCTCTGCCCCTGTAATTTTGCACAACAATTTCTCGAAGTGCGAATAACGTTCGCCACGTCTTCCGGCTTCGAGATTATACTCCAGATTTGAATATCCTGTTGCAATAGCCGCTACCCTCTTCATATGTTCCGGGCTTATCGGTGCTCTTCCCAGATTGGTGTGGAGAATGGTCCCCGTACCATTCATTACCATGCGCATGTTCGGCGTATGCATTGCAGACACTGTCCGCTCGATCTTCTCCGTCAACGCTTCAATCTGTCTCTTTGCTTCCTCTTCGTCTTCACATTTTGCAATATAAGCACGCAGACGATTCATCTCCAGATGAATGGATTCCATAACCGTCTCCCGGCTATAAGTCTCTATCAACATCTGGACTTTCTCATCAGCAAGCAGCACATCCACTTTCGGGATACTGCGATACAACATATTCTTGTCCATATTTTTCTTCCTTCCACTTTTTCTTTGACTTAAAACAGTCGGATCAACTTGTCGCTCTTAGGTGCAACCTTTCCGATCACCGAAATCGTGGTATCCATGCTTGCATTCTTAAAATCTGCCAGCATCTCATTCAAATTATCCGGTGCCACACTGATTAACAATCCGCCGGATGTCTGTGGGTCATATAGCAGGTCCAGATAATACTCCGGAATAGAACCTGCGTCTACTTTCCCAATAGAATATCCTCGGTTCTTGTATGCTCCGGCCGGGACCAGTCCCATCTTCGCGAAATCGATCGCATCGGTAAGGTATGCAATGTCTTTAACATTGATTTCAAATGTCACATCACTGGCTGATGCCATCTCGACACAGTGACCGAGAAGTCCAAATCCTGTGATGTCTGTGCAGGCGCTGACGTCATATTTCTCAACCGCCTGTTTTCCTCTCTTATTCAGCGATGCCATAACCGTCTGCGCTTCTCTGATTGCTTCCGGTGATGCCATATCTGCTTTGATCGCAGTATTAACGATTCCGCTTCCTATCTGTTTCGTTAAAACCAGGATGTCTCCCGGTCTGCATCCGTAATTCTTAAAGATCTTATCCGGATGCACAAAGCCTGATACACAGAGACCATATTTCGGTTCATCATCCTGCACCGAATGTCCTCCTACCAGAACAGCTCCTGCTTCCTTCACTTTGTCTGCTCCTCCGGCAAGGATATCCCCTAAAATAGCTGGATCCAGGCAGTTCGGAAATCCAACAATATTCAAAGCTACTGCCGGTTCTCCTCCCATCGCCCACACATCACTCAGTGAATTGGCCGCTGCAATCTGTCCGAACATATATGGCTCATCTACGATCGGTGTAAAAAAATCCACCGTCTGTATCATAGCAATATCATCTGTCACTTTATATATAGCAGCATCGTCCGACGTCTCAATACCTACGATCAGGTTCTTGTCCTCGAACTTCGGCAACTTACCCAGAACCTGGGCAAGGGTCTCAGGACCAATCTTAGCTGCTCACCCTGCCGTCTTCGTCAAGCTTGTCAGTTTTACATCTGATTTCATACTTGTTTTCTCCTCTCCTTGGTATTGGATGTAACTTCCGCTATACATCTATATATATAGCAAAAATAAGCCGGACTTCCTGTGCGACTCACAAGTGTCCGGCTCTATTACCTCTGTTACAAAATCTGTCTGGACAAATGATTAAGGTCTGATGATCTTACCAGCACCCGCCATTGTCTCAACAATACTGTACATATTTGTTACAGTTCCTACCACCAGTTTTTCTTTCAATCCATAATAATCAAGGCATGTTCCACATGTCAGAATCTGAACCCCCTGTGCTTCCAGTGACTTCAAATCTTCCAATGAATCAGAACCTTCTGTGGTCAGAGTCGCTCCACCATTATAGAATAACATAGTTTTAGGTAAAGTATCAAGCTGTGTTATTGCAAAGATGAAACCTTTTATTAATACTTTTCCAAGTTCATCGTTACCAGATCCCATGCGGTCTGAATTAATTACTACAACTGTGTTATCTCTTGCGTCCGGCATACAAGTCTCCTCTCCTTCGCTTACTGTCTCAGGTGCTCCGTTCATCTGGATCGTAACTTTGTATTCTTTGTCAGCGATCTTCTCAGACTTTACTGCACCGCCTGAGCTTTCAGCCATCTTTGTTACGTTCTGAACGGCGATCTCATTGTCAACTAAAACTTCGATCGTCTCCGGGCCTGTGAGTGCCTGCATTGCCTTTTTGGTCTTTATAACCGGGATCGGGCAATTATCTCCCATAGCATTAACTGTAATCATAATGATTCTCCTTTCATGCCTTCCCTTTTTATCTTATATAGATATATTCTATCATTGATGTGCGGAAAGGTAAATAGATTTCTTATTTGTAATTATATGATATTGTCCATCCTTATAAAAAGCCGGACACATCGTTCCTTTTTTAAACACTTCCAGAAATTCTTCCATTGTATGTACTTTCTCCGGAAAATAAGTGGCGCATACACCAACTTTCTCCGGTACATGACAGTCACTGGAACCAAGTGTGAAAAGTCCAAGTTCTTCTGCATATTCAGCAGCCTTATAACATGCTTCAAGCGACGTACTTCCATTCAAGACTTCCAACCCATCCAGTCCGTGCACGGTGCGTAAATTATCTTCCAGTCCTCTGTTATTATTGCGAAATGGATGTGCTGCAAAACACACGCCGCCCTGCGCTTTGACAAGATCAATAAAATCCTGTGCAGGTATCCGTTCTTTCGGATACTCTTCAATTCCAAATGCCACTATATCGCCCTGCAGGGAGAAAAATTCAATTCCTGTAAAGATCGGGAAATTCTCACGTCTGGAATATTCTGCTGCATATTCCTTAAGCCCCATGCTGTCATGATCTGTAATGCAGATTCCGTCCAGTCCTTTTGCCCTGGCGATGCGTACCATCTCATCCAGTTTCAGAAAACTGTCTTTGGAATATGTCATCTCATGCATATGTGTATCGATCAGCATAATCATTTCCTCCCATAGTTGTCTGTTTTTCCAACTGTTCTTCTCTCTCTATTATATAAACTCCTGTCCCGCGCTTCAAATAGAGTTTTTTAATATATATTCATTATTATAGAAGATGTCTATAGGCTTTCTTTTTCTTTTCCGCCATGCTATAATCTTTCATGAATGACTATGCTAACAAATCATGAGAAAGGTTTTTAATTATGTGGATTGCAGATCAATGGAAAGATTATGAAGTAATAGATTGCAGCAAAGGAGAAAAACTGGAACGCTGGGGTGATTTTCTTCTTGTGCGCCCGGATCCGCAGGTGATCTGGGATACCAAAAAGACAAACAGTGGCTGGAAACATCCGAACGGACATTATCACCGCAGTAAAAAAGGCGGTGGCGAATGGGAATTTTTCGATTTACCAAAACAGTGGCAGATTCATTATAAAGAGCTGACATTTAATCTGAAACCATTCAGCTTCAAACATACCGGACTTTTCCCGGAACAAGCAACCAACTGGGACTGGTTCTCCGATAAAATCAAAAACGCCGGACGACCGGTAAAAGTTCTGAACCTGTTCGCTTACACCGGAGGCGCTACTCTTGCGGCTGCCGCAGCCGGAGCAAGTGTTACACACGTAGATGCGTCCAAGGGAATGGTTACATGGGCGAAGGAAAATGCAGCATCTTCCGGTTTATCCGACAAACCGATTCGCTGGCTTGTCGATGACTGTGTGAAATTTGTAGAACGTGAGATCCGCCGTGGCAATCACTATGATGCGATCATCATGGATCCACCTTCTTATGGAAGAGGTCCGAAAGGAGAAATCTGGAAAATCGAGGATGCCATTCATCCGCTTATCAAATTATGTACGAAGATACTCTCTGCTGATCCGTTGTTCTTCCTTGTAAATTCCTACACAACCGGTCTGGCACCTGCTGTTCTGACTTATATGATCGCGACAGAACTTGCACCATGGCACGGACATGTAGAATCCCAGGAAATCGGTCTTCCGGTCAGCAGCACCGGCCTTGTCCTCCCTTGTGGAGCATCTGGACGCTGGTCTAAAGAGATATAGCATTTTTGTCCGATATGATGTATGCTATAACTATAAGATGATGTTTGGGAAAATATCCCGGACAAGGACACGAAAGGTTTCTAACGGAGGAGAAAAGATGGAAAAATATGTATGTCAACCTTGCGGCTATGTTTATGATCCGGAAAATGGGGATCCGGATGGCGGTATCGCTCCCGGAACAGCTTTTGAAGATCTGCCGGACGACTGGCTCTGCCCGATCTGTGGTATGGGAAAAGAAGTATTCGCAAAAGAAGACTAATACGGATACGCCGTGTAAACTTGTCAAAAAAACATGGACATAACAAAAGAAGACCAGCTGTATATTGAGAACACCTCAGCATACATCCAGTCTTCTTTTTATTATGTATGAAACACACCATATTGCATAATTTTCCCATGATATCTCATTGGAAAATATAATTCCAAAGAGTTTTTATAATTGAAAATTATACACTCCCCTCTAAAAACGGAATCACTTCCCCAAGATCAGCAAACTTCCGGTAAATCAGCTTTTTTATCTCTTCTGTCGGCTGGAGCAGATCCGGAATCATGATGGTATGTAATCCTGCTGCCACCGCCGACCGAATTCCGCCCGGTGCGTCTTCAAATGCCAGTCCGTTTTCCGGACGCAGTGCAATACTCTCACAGGCACGGAGATAGATTTCCGGATCTGGTTTTCCTTTTGTTACCATATCGCCAAATACACCGCCGTCAAACCACTGATAAAGTCCCGCATCCATCAGTACACGCTCTGCATACTTTCTGCTTGACGAAGTTGCCACTGCGGTCTTGTAGTCATGCGTCTTTGCATATTCCAGTAACTCTGCTGCTCCTTTTTTCACCGGAAGTCCCTCTGTATCTGTAATCTGATAAAAATATTTGGATGTCAGTTTCTGAAATTCTTCATAAGGAAAATCTGCGCTGATCGCATTTTTAAAATACTGTTTGCGGCTTTTTGCATTCATTCCCAGTGTATGGTAGATCTGCTGCCCCATTCCTTCTATTCCGAGTTCTTTGCCGGACAGCTCCCACGATCTCTGCACAATCCGCTCCGAATCAAGCAGCAGACCGTCCATATCAAATACAAATCCTTCTATTTTATTTCCATTTATTTTCATGACAATGCTCTCCTGTATCTCCAATTATTACTCATGATAGTTATTTTACATCATTTACCTTAGTTCGATTGTTTTCTATTATACACAATTCTAAATCTAAAGAAAACCTTATGTCTTCCTGAAATTTTTGTGATATCTATTGTATCCATTCGATATAGATACTAAAATGTAAATCGTTTTAGGAGGGATTTTTTATGAGTATGAATACTGCAAATAAGGGAAAAGATATCTTCGACAATGATTTTGAAGTGATCTACGAAGGGGATCTTCCTGATATTAACATTGATACAGACGATAATTACAAAGATGTACTTTCCAGTCTTTCCGATCTGGATGCAACAAAGCATATCGATTATGTGGAAGAAAATTATACTACTTCATTCGATGAGATGCCAGAAGAATATATGAAACGGAAGCGCGGCGGCAAGGTATCCGGCAATGATTCTGACAGAAAACGTTCTTCTGATAAAGGCGGGCACAAAAAGGGCGGTTTTCATCTGCCAAATTTTCTGTCTCCTTTGAAGAAAGGCGCAGCAACCGGTGGAAAAATCGCTGCTAAAGCAACACGCAAAACGTTGAATCTCCTGCTCCGTACCGGAACTCTGGTACTCATTGCTATTATTTTCTGCATGCTGGGACTGACATTCTGGAAAAACGCTCCGGCTTACGGAAATATTGCTGCGGCAGTCGCACAGAAGAATTATATTCTGGGTGCTTATCTTGGTGTTGCCTTATTCCTGCTTCTCGTGGAAGCAGTCACATTTTTAATCGTGCTTTTCGGAAGCAGTACTTATGGGAAACGCGAACACCGTTACGATAAAGGCAAAGGCTTGTTTTCTTTTATTTTCATCTATGCAGGCGCATATCTGTCTCTGTATTTTGGAAATCTGATCCCGGCTTCTCCGGCTCCGCTTCAGGGTTTAAAAGGAGCACTGCAACTCTACGGCGGACTTGCTTCCGCTCTTCTGCCACTCTGCGCGCTGGGTGTTGTAAGCTGCTTTGTAAGAAAATATGTGATACGATAGTCAATTGAAAGACTGTCCTTTATTCCAATACCCTCTATGCTGACAGAACATGTTACGCAAGATTGTATTTTTCATCTGTAGAAAATTTTATTAACAGTTTTCTACAAATGTTATAGTTAGGTTATTGAATATATTTAATAAAGCAAAAGCAGCTCCGTATTATATACCAGATACGGTACATAACACAGAGCTGCTTCTTTTATGTTCTGGGGAAACCTCCCCTTTCCATATTTACTTTTATTTATCCTTAATTTCTTATCAGTTAATCAATTGAAATGAGTGTATACTGATTCTGAATTACATTATCATTCGCATCTTTTGCTGCTCTGCAATAAATCGTAAATCCATTATAGAAAAATCTAACCGAGGATACGCCGTGTGTACAACCATTGACATCAACGGTCATGTTATTATACTTTCCGACTTTTTCAGCAATTTCTTCCTTGGAAAGTGTTTGACCAAGGAGTTTTGTTGCTGCTTCTTTCTGTCCTGCAACAGTCTTTAACGGATCTGCCTTTGCTGTTTCAACTTTTTTGCTTACTTCTGCAACCCACTCTTCTACTTCTTCTTTTGCATCCGGAACCATTTTGCGGGTTAAGAGCTTTCCGTCTTCTTCTCCCATTACAACAGAATTTGGAAGTTTAGCTTTCAGGACATTAATTGCATCTCCAAAACCATAACCACCGGCTTTAATCTGGTCGCAGGAAGAGAATGGTACGATTGTCTTGCCATCCAGATTGTTTTCCTTCATAAAAGTATAAAGGGCACGTGGCGGCTGGCCATACCAATTCGGGAATCCAAGATAAACAACATCATACTGGCTTAAGTCTTCCGTACATTCTTCTACGTCGGGAGCAATACCCATAGCCATTTCCTGATCCTGGACAATTGTCTGTGTCTCTTTCTTTGTCTTAGGATACAGACTCTTTGTACGGATGGAATAAGTCTTTGTATTCAATGCGCCTGCAATCCACTCTGCCAGGAGACCATTGTTACCGGTGATCTTACCTGTGCTGTCCTTCAGCACACTTGCAGAAGTCATAGCATCGATCGGTGTCTGCCCTTCGTTCACATAGCCAGATTCCGGATTACCTGATGCCAGTTTGTTGTAAACTTCCTCTGCATCTTCAATATTCTCACCACGCGCGAAATAAATAACAATCGCTTTTTTTGGTTTTGTTGGTTTCGGTGTTGGTGTAGGCGTCGGCTTTGGTGTTATCTTCTTCGGTTTTGCTTTTACCGTAATTTTCACTTTTGCTTTCGCTTTTTTGTTCTTTTTGGAAGTTACAGTAATGGTTGTCTTTCCAGCTTTTTTCGCTGTTACAACTCCCTTTGAGGAAACCGTTGCAATTTTCTTGTTACTGCTTTTATATTTGACAGATTTGCTTGCTTTTTTCGGTTTCACAGTTTTTACTTTAATCTTCACTTTTTTGCCAACCGTAAGAGTCTTCTTTGTTGGCGTTACATAAATCTTTTTTGGTTTCTTTGATGCTGCAAAAGCATCTGCAGCATCAAAGGTAATTGCCATTACAAAAACCAGAGCGAAAATCACAGCTTTTTTCATGATAGCTTTTATATTTGACTTCATAAAAACGCTCCTTTATCTGCTCTTTTCTTATTCTGGTTTCCTATTTTTAGCGTCTGTTACAATGTTTCCGCTTTCATCTACAACTTCATCAAGATATTTGTCGTATTTTACTTTTCTTCCGGCATAGTCGATAAACCAGTTTCCACGGTTAGCCCATACAACCCAGCCTTCGCCCCATGCTCTGACATTGTTGATATCTACAGACTGTGCATTGTAAGCTTCTCTTGCAGCTCCCCAACCATCGCCACAGAACTGGATGATGGATTTATCTGTCGGGATGCCATTTTTCTCGTAACCTGCAAGGATTACTTCTTTCATAGCCGGTGTTCCGTCTGCATTTTCAAAGTACATTCCATTTGCTTCGAATGAGCCAGGAACTTTTCCTAACAAATCGTGATAGCTGTATGTAGAACTGATGCTGTCTCCTCCAACAAGTGTTCCTGCTGTGTGGTTGTTTCCATCTTCTCCATTTTTGCTGATCATATCTTTTACTTCATCCATCCATGCAAGTTCATTCGGGCTTGCGATCTTGTCTGATCCGAAAGAATCTACAGATGTCGGTTTTACAACATTCTTGTTGTCAAGCTGATATCCGTTGTAGTTCCATGCATTCATAAGACCACTCATACCGTAGTATTTTACTCCGAGAGATCTTAACATATATCCAAGTCTTGCGATCGGACGTCCATCACTTGACATTCCGATTACGATAGAATCTTTTGTAATTCCGTATTCCGGACAAATGCTGTCACGCATCTCCTCCAGTGGAATCAGGCTATACTCAATGGAATATTTCTCACGTTTTTCCGGTGTGTATGAACGAGGTCTCTCATATGTATTTGTATTCATATGAACAGCGCCCGGAACATGTCCTGTTGTCAGGTAAGAAGATTCTTTTACGTTTCCGTAGCTTACATCAATCAGAACAATCTTATCCATATCAGCTTCGCTGAATACTGATTTTGTAAGTGAAGATAATGAATCTGTGTTTCCTGTCTTGTAGTCAGAAATATTTTTTACGATCTCTGATGGAAGGAAACGATCGTAATTCTTGTAAGACTCTACATTTGTTCCTGCATCGATCATATCTTTTGCATTGTAAACTTTTACATTCTTAACACCCTGTTTGTAGAAGTATTTTGCTACATTTACAGCTTCATCCTTTTTATCTGTATAATCATATATAATATATGTCTTATCTGCATTTAAGTCGATTGCTGTATTGTAGTTTTTCAAACTCTTCTCACGTTTTGAGCTGGAAATGCTGAAGTCAAGCCATCTTGCAGAATACAGAACTGCATTTTTCAGATGTCCGCCATTCTTAGCGCCCTGAAGTGCCCATCCTGCGTATGCTTCCTGCGGTCTTGCATCAACCAGTTCCGTCTTATCATCAGCATCATTCATCATAGCTTCAACTTCTTCTGTTGTAGCTGTCTCCGGCACAAAATCATCTGCGTCCGGCTGATCCGGTTCCGGATCCGGTGTTGGTGTCGGATCTACTGGATCTGTTGTATCTTTTTTAGCTGTAACTTTAATCTTTACAGATTTCACAATACCTGTCTTAGCATCTGTAGCTTTTACAGTTACTGTTCCGGCTTTCACACCTGTAACTACAACACTTGTAGATTTTGCGGAAGAGAGTTTTGCAACATCCTTTCCTGCTGTAATTGACCATTTTGCGCTGTTGTTAGATTTTAAAGTTACTTTCTTGCCAGCTTCTACTGTTGTAGCTGATGCTTTTACAGTTAATACCGGTAATACTTTAATTGTAACTTTCTTCGTCTGAGAACCTGCTTTTGCTTTTACAACTGCAGTTCCTTTCTTCAGACCTTTCACTTTTACGCTCTTTGCCTTTTTGCTTGTCAGTTTCACGTATTTTGATCCCTTTACTACGGACAATTTACGGATTTGTTCGCCTTAAGATCTACTGTTTTTCCAACAGCAATTGTTTTCGATGCGGGTTTCACAGTAAGTTTGCTTGCCGCTAACGCGCTGGTAGATGACACGCCTAAAGTTCCGACTGAGACGAGAACAGCCAGAGCAACTGCCATTACCCTTTTGAGCAATGATGATTTCTTAAACATTTTGCTTCCTCCTCTAAAGTTTTTACACATCTCTCTAAAGCTCCCTTTCTCATAGTTGCCTCTTTGATTTATGCATTGTTAATATTATATCATTACCCCCCCCCGGTATATCTAATAAATATTACCAATAATTATCAATTTATTATTATTTTCTATAAATATAAAAGCGATAATGATTGTCATTATTGTGCAATATGTACATTCTTTCAAGGATTCATAAATATTCTGTTTTCTGTGTCAAGCGCGATTATTCTCTGTAACCCATTTTCGTTTTGCAACATTTCGTAGCATTTATGTATTAAAATACATTAGTGCTTATATATACAATAATCAAACAATACTCCACATATACGCGTGTACTTTTCATTGTCGTCATACCCCGGGCTCTCCCTCTTTTGTATACTTCGTACACCATCTCGCCTGTTCATCGTATACTCAGCGATAAAACTCCCCTTGTGAGTTTTATCCGCTGATTAGCGGTCGTCAAATGCCGCCATGCACACATGGCGCATTTTCCTCGTCGCTATAACAAAAAAAGACCACCACTTTCGTGATGATCTTCTTCGTAATTGATATTATATCATGTAGCAAATGCGGATGACAGGACTTGAACCTGCACGTCGGGGACACCAGATCCTAAGTCTGGCGCGTCTGCCAATTCCGCCACATCCGCATGCGAACTGCCTAAATAATATACTATATTTTCTGCATATTTGTCAACTGGTTTTTTATAATCATCTGTTTCCTGTTATTTCCGGGACATTTTGAAAATTTTCCTTAAATAACCTGATGCTCCATCCATTTTCCACTTTTAAAGCGGATACTGTAAATAATCGCACGGACTGACCAGTCAGTGAACATTCCGATCCATACTGCAATCGGTCCAAAACCGAGCACTCTCGCAAGAAACATCGCAAGTGTGACACGACAAAACCACATGATGAGCGCCGATGTAACCATCGTAAATTTCACATCCCCGGCTGCACGGAAACCGTATGCCGGTATAAATGCCAACGACCACACAATTGGTTTTGCAATGGTGATACAGCCAACCATGAAAATACACATTTTTGCACTCTTTGCTTCCATTCCACCGAAAATCGTAATTGGATGTACGAGCGCAAAGATCAGCAGACAGCTTGCAATCACGACAACTTCTGACACGGCTGTCATCTTCTTAATATAGTAGGCTGCCTCATCTTTTCTTCCGGCTCCCATACATTCTCCGACTACCGTCATCAGTCCGACACCTATTCCAATTGCCAGAATACCATTCAGATTTTCCAGGATATTTGTCATTCCCTGCGCAGCAATTGCGGCCGTCCCCATCATAGACACCGTAGACTGGATTGCCAGTTTACCAAACTGGAACATACTGTTTTCGATTCCCGACGGAATACCAAGATACAGAATCCGGCGGATCTGTGACCAGATAGGGCGAATACTAAGATACCCCCTCAGGCGGATAATAAGTTCCGGACGACGCAGAAGACACAGCACTGCAATCATCGAAAATGCACGCGACAACATGGTCGCTGTTGCCGAACCGATAACTTCCATATGAAATCCCCATACAAACAGTATATTTAATATGAGATTCAGAATATTTGCACACAGTGAAATCATCATCGGCGTTTTACTGTTTTCCTGTGCACGGAATATGGACGAACCATCATCATACAACGCAATAAACGGATAGGATATCGCTGAAATAATAAAATATTGTCTGGAATATTTCATAACCTGTGGTTCTACTTCTCCAAAGATCAACCGCAGGAGCGGTCCATTTGCTGCCAGACAGATTGCTGCAATCACCACAGACAATACAAATGTGATGAACAGAAGCTGTCTTGCCGCTTCATTTGCTTCTTTTTCTTTTTTGCATCCAAGATATTGGGAACATACAACTGTTCCTCCTGCTGCCAGTGCATAAAACGCCTGAACGATCAGTACGTTGATGGCGTCTACCAGACTGACTGCTGAGATTGCCGCCGAACCCAGATTGCTGACTACCATTGTTCCAACTGTTCCCATCATGGAATTTAGCAACTGATCAAATGCCAACGGTGCCATCAGTTTCCACAATGCTTTATTAGAAAACATGTGTTTTCCCACTTTTTTTCCTTCTTTCTACACAAACAAAAAAACGCAAACCCCAAAGGATTTGCATCTATAATTCAGTGAGCGTGCGGGGATTCGAACCCCGGACAACTTGATTAAAAGTCAAGTGC
>ERZ773103.1576-NODE-1576-length-23930-cov-4.315518_pt1 | contig 23930 bp, 16 predicted proteins | sample MGYA00511118_ERZ773103 | MGnify/ENA primary metagenome ERZ773103 (study PRJEB29015, sample SAMEA2737821) | human gut metagenome | biome: human gut; feature: human-associated habitat; material: faeces | place: China | collected 2012 ... | reverse complement strand
AAGGCAGAGTAAGGGGAGAGCGGCCTTCGCAACTGTGAGCGCCCTCCCCTCGCAAGTTTTTTTTAATTGTCAAATTATTTAACGGGTCCGAGGGCAGTTCCCTTACTTTACAATATATCCCTCTTCATCCCACAGATCATGCCAGTCTTTTGCGCCTTCCCACAGAAATACCTGGCCTTTAACCAGTCTGTTTCCTTTTTCGAGTGTACCGATCTTTGCCATTTCCTCATCGGTCAGCGGATCTTCTGTAACGCATTTCAGATTGCTTACATAGTTATGTACTGAGAACGGAATGGAGATTTCTCCTCTCTGATGAGCCCATTTCAGAGCGATCAGTGCCGGATGAACACCATGTGCTTTTGCAATCTCCTGCATTTCCGGTGTCTGCATATCAGCAACATCTTCCGGGCAGATATCTCTTTCCGGTCTTCTTGGTGAACCAAGTGGCATATATCCTACCGGCTGAATGTTGTGTGCAACAAGATAATCATACTGCTCCTGCTGCTGGAAGCATGGATGAAGTTCCAGTTCACATGCTGCAGGTTTGATTTTCATTAATGGAAGAACTGCTTCTAGTTTCGGAATGGTCATGTTGGAAATACCGATGTAACGGATTTTTCCTTTTTCTACCAGCTCTTCGCACTGACGGTAGGTATCCATGAATTCTTCTACGCTGAACGGTCTGGAATCCGGATTTCTGGAATCTACATCACAGAATGGTGCATGGTAATTCGGAAATGGCCAGTGAATGAAGTACAGATCCACATAGTCGCATTTCAGATCCTGAATGCTCTTTGTGCATGCTTCTTCTACTTTTCTGTGCATGTCATTCCATACTTTTGTCATGATGAAGAGGTCTTTTCTTTCTACGACGCCTTCTTTGATCGCTGCTTCAAAAACTTCACCGATCTGATGCTCATTTCCATAGCATGCTGCACAGTCAAACATACGATATCCGCTGCGGATTGCTCCTGCAACTGCTGCAGATACATCTTCTGCGCTTACCCTGTCAGAACCAAATGTTCCCATACCCATACATGGTACTTCTTCTCCTGACGGAAGTGTTACTTTCGGCACGATTGCCGGATCGATAAATTCTGCCATTTTAATTTCCTCCTGATTTTGATTATATAGTTTTCGTTTTCTTAAAGTCTTTGTATAGCAATCTGCGGTAACAGTTTTTTCATATCTTCCATTACAAAGAACCCGGTCTCTTCACGCATTGCTGCCGCCGCGGAAATTGCGCTTGCTCTTCTTAATGTTTCTTCGAGAGAAAGTCCCTCGCTTAAGCCCAGTGCAAATCCGGCGATCATGGAATCACCACATCCTACAGTATTGACTGCATTGATCTTCGGAACGATTGCACGGAAGATTCCTTCCTCCCCTACTGCCAGCGAACCGTCTGCGCCAAGTGAAACCGCAACGATCTCCACGCCATTTGAGTGAATCGTTTTTGCCGCATCAATGATATCCTGAATGTCATCGCAGTGTTTACCGGTCAGCATACGGATCTCATCAATGTTTGGTTTGATCAGTGTCGGGCATGCCTCGATGCCCATCTCCAGGAGCTTACCGCTCGTATCAAGGATTACCGGTCTGCCGGCTTCTTTTACGATCCTGACCAGTCTCTGGTATGCTGTTCCGTCAAGTCCTTTTGGCACACTGCCGGACATGGATACAACGTCTGCATCTTTTACCAGTTCTCTGAATTTCTTTTCGAATCCGGCAAAATCTTCTTCTGTCAGTGTAAATCCCGGCTCCAGAAATTCTGTCTGCACATGATTTACCTCATCCCAGATATTGATGCAGGACCTGCTCTCTGCATTCACATGATAAAAATCACCTTTGATGCCGAATGGTTTCAGCGCATCTTCGATATAGTTTCCTGCATGGCCGCCCACAAATCCGGTGGCAACAACCTCTGCCCCGTAAATGGATGCCGGTTTGGATACATTCAGACCTTTACCGCCGGGAACATAAGAACATTCCCGGACACGGTTGACTTCGCCTGTTTTAAAATCATCTACCACATATCTTTTGTCGATTGCGGCATTCAATGTCACTGTCAGTATCATTTTCACTCTTCCTCGTTTGATAAGAGAATCTTTCCTTTTACAAGTCCCGGTGTCTTAAATAACTGGAATGCTTCCTGTGCCTGACTCATCGGGATCTTTTTGTAAACGAAGCCCGGATCAAATTTAAGCTGGCCTGTTGCAAAATAATGTGCTGTCAGATCCCATTCACGTCCCGGGAATGGTGCACTGTAGGACATCCAGGAACCGGTCAGTTTGAACTCTTTACGATTCATGTTTTCCCACTGCGCAGGTGTGAAGGTCAAATTCTCATGTGGAGTACCGATAAAGCATACATGAGCTTTGTTTGCAGCAAGTTCGAAGGCCATATGCATGGTCGGAACCTGTCCGGCTGTCTCGAATACAAATCCGTATCCTTTGCCGCCGGTGATCGCCATTGCTTTTTCCATGTAACCTTCTTCTTTTGTATTGATGACTTCATCTGCACCAAGACGTTTTGCAAGATCAAGACGCTCATCGCTGATATCGAATACAACAACTTTCTTTGATCCGAAGATTTTAGTCCACTGCATGGTGAACATTCCGACTGTACCGCCGCCGAGGATTGCTACATACTCTCCGCCATGATAATCGTTCTGGAATACACCATGGATAGCCACAGTTGCAGGCTCAAACATTGCGCCCTGCTCATAGGAAACGCTCTTGTCAAACGGAACTGCATTCTGCTCCGGAACTACAACATAATCTGCATTGCTTCCCTGCTGTCTGGAACCGATAAAGCTGTAATGTTTACAAAGGGAGAAGTTACCCTGCTGGCAGTCGTCACATTTCATACATGGGAGAAGCGGTGCACCGGATACACGGTCGCCGACTTTTACCTTTGTTACACCTTCGCCGACTTCTACTACATCACCGGAAAATTCATGGCCGAGAACAATCGGGTAAAAATGAACGCCATGGTTCAGAACACGCGGAATGTCAGATCCACAGATGCCGGAATATCTGACTCTGATCTTTACGGCACCTTTTGTTACCTTTGGTTCTTCAATTTCCTGATACTGTACATCTTCATTTGCAACTACTACTGCTGCTTTCATAATATATTACTCCTTTCGTGAAAGGAGGAAATACCGAGGGTGCGTGCGCCGCCCCCTCGAGCTCCCCCTGCGTTTTTTTATAAAAACAATCAAGGTTTTTCAGAAAAAACTTCTATTAAACATTCAATTTGCCCAAAATCATTAAGTCACTTTGTCATCATATGTGCCAGAGACTTGTAAAGTTCAAGATACGTCTCATAAGTCTTATCATACACTTCTTTATTCTCCGGGTTTGGCTCATGGCGACGTGTTTCTTTTACAGTGATGGAAACGGCTTCATCATAATCTTTGTAAAGTCCGACTCCGACACCTGCAAGGAGTGCGGCTCCAAGCGTTGTTGCTGTATCGGACGCCGGTACAACGATCGGTTTTCCGGTGATATCGGATTTGATCTGTGTCCAGAGAAGAGAATTCGCAGAACCGCCCATTGCTCTTAAGACTTCTGCATTTGCTCCGGCTGCCTCTGCCACCTCAAGATTGTGGCGCAGAGAAAGTGCCACGCCTTCCATGCAGGCACGTACCATATGGCCTTTGGTCTTTGCAAAATCAAGTCCGTAGAAAACACCTTTTGCATATGGATTCCAGATTGGGGAACGCTCACCGGACATATATGGAAGGAATACGACCCCGTCACTGCCCGGATTGATTTTTTCTGCAATCTCATTGAGCTGATTCAAAGAAGATGCTCCTGTCTGTTCCTTCATCATTCGCTCATAATCGGCAAATTCACGTTCAAACCAGCGCATCACTCCGCCGCCACCGGTCGTTCCGCCCTGCAAAAGCCATTTACCCGGAATGACATGATACCCAAGGATCAGTCGTGGATCTGCTTTGTATTCATCAATGCAGATGCTCATTCCACCTGCCTGTCCGCCCTGTTCCTGTGTTTCTCCCGGATGAATGACACCGGCACCCAGAGTTCCACAGGCTGCATCCAGACCACCTGCTACAACCGGGGTTCCTTCTGCGAGTCCGCACTCTGTGGCTGCTTTTGCTGTCACGCTACCTACGACATGGTCACATTCGCAGATCTCCGGCAAAAATTCCATCGGAATTCCGAGGCGTCTGCACATCTCTTCGTCCCAGCATCCCTTCTTCATATCGAAACAGTGAAGGCCGTATCCCTGAGACATATCCTGTGTGATCGCGCCTGTCAGCTTAAAGGCAATATAACTGTTGGACTGGAGGATCTTGTCGATCTTTTCATAAACCTCCGGAAGATTTTCTTTGTACCAGATGATCTTTGCTGTCGTATAAGACGGCTGAAGTGAATTTCCTGCAACTTCAAAGATTTTATCCTCACCGATTTCCTTATTCAGCCGTTCACAGATATCCTGTGCACGGGTGTCCATCCAGATTGGTGTATTGGTAAGTACTTTGCCCTCTTTGTCGAGCGCGATGGCAGACCAGCTCTGTCCGTCAATGCCGACTCCGGCAATCTCCGCCGGATCAATGCCTGCTTTCTGCACGGTTTCTTTCGTTGCCCTGCATACAGCACTCCACCATTCCTCCGGATTCTGCTCCGCCCAGCCTTCCTGTGGATAGTATACCGGATAATCGCCATTGGCTGCGGCAAGGACTTTGCCCTCTTTATCAAACACTGCTACCTTACAGGCACTTGTTCCGATGTCGATTCCAAGTAAATATGATTTCATCATTTTGCTGCTCCCATTTCTCCGGCTGCCCGGAGTTCCTTCTCTTTATCAGATGTTCATGCTAAAACCCTTACGGATTTTCCGGCAATGATCTCGGTCTCAAGTTTCTCACTGAAAAGCTCTCCAGATGCCTCGCTGGTATTTTCCAGATGATTCAGCATAACCTTTGCCACTTCTTTTGCAATGCCGTCCGTCGGCTGCGCTACGATCGTCAGCTTCGGATTACATGCTCTCGCAAACTGCAGGTTGTCAAACCCGATCATCGACAGCTGCTCCGGAATCCGGATGCCCAGTTCGTTTACTCCGATCATGGCCCCCATAGTCATTTCATAGTTCGTCACAAACACAGCTGTCATCTCCGGATTATTCTGTACAAGTTCTTCAAGTCCCCGGACACCGCCCTGAATCGTATAGTCTCCATGCCAGATCAGAGATTCACTCACCGGGATCCCGGCACTTTCCAGTGCTTTATAATATCCCGCCATACGCTCCTGTGCAGTAAAAACTTCTTCCGGTCCGCCGATGATCCCAATATTTCGGTGTCCTCTCTCGATAAAATACCGGACTGCATCTTCGGCGGCTTTTTTATTATCAACCAGCACACTGTCACAGTTGATACCCTGAATCTTTCGATCAATCAAAACGATCGGTTTACCCGTCTTCTGAAACCTTTTCAGGTGGTTTCCCTCTTCATCAACCGGCATGTTGATGATACCGTCCACACGCCTGCGAGTCAGGAATTCAACTGCCTCCCGTTCCAGTTTCTTATCGGTTCGGCAGTCGCAGACGATCGTCGCATAACCATGACTTCGCAGGATATCCTCCATACCGGTGATGATCTCGGCACAGAAAGTATTGTTCAGCTCCGGAATGACAACGCCAATCGTTCTGGTCGCGTTCGTCTTTAAGCCTCTTGCCACCTCATTGACTTCGTAATGAAGTTCTTCGATAGCTTCCTCAATCTTTATTCTGTTTTTTTCGCGGACATTTCCTCCGTTAAAATAGGAAGAAATCGTAGCCAGCCCAAGTCCTGTCCGTCTGGCTATATCCTTCATGGTCGCTGCCATTTCGCCTCACTGCCTTCTGCTTTTATTCTGCTTTACCGTCGCATCCGCAGACTTTCATTCTTGCCATAACCAGTTCTTTCACTGCTGCGATTGCTGTCTTGCCATAAGCTTTCGGATCAATGGTATCCGGTTTTTCTTCAAGAAGTTCTTTGACTGCTTTGGAGTAAGCTGCACGAAGTTCTGTCGCAAAGTTTACTTTGCAGATGCCACGTTTTACGCAGTCGCTTACATCTTCGTCACTGAGTCCGGATGCTCCGTGAAGAACCAGCGGAATATCTACAACTTCGCGGATCTCACTTAAACGTTCTTTATCAAGAACCGGTGTACCTACATAGAAACCATGTGCTGTTCCGATTGCAACTGCCAGAGAAGTAACACCTGTACGCTCAACAAATTCTTTTGCTTCCTGCGGATCTGTATTGGTGTCAGCTTCTGCTTCAAGATCATCTTCCTTGCCGCCGACCTTGCCAAGCTCTGCTTCACATGGAATATCCAGTGCGTTTGCTACATCTGCTACACGTTTTGTCTCTGCAATGTTTGCCTCGAAGTCCAGTTTGGATCCGTCGATCATTACGGAAGTATATCCTGCATGGATTGCCTGCATAGCCAGTTCAAAGCTGCTGCCGTGATCAAGATGAAGACATACCGGAACAGATGCTTTTTTAGCTTCTGCTGCAACGATTGCTGCATAGGTATCCACTGTACCATACTTTATAGTAGATGGAGTTGTCTGGATCATAACCGGTGCTTTCAGTTCTTCTGCTGCCTGAATAATGGCTTTCACCATTTCCATATTCTCTGCATTAAATGCTCCGACTGCATATCTACCTTCCTGAGCTTTTAACAGCATTTCTTTTGATGTAACAAGTGGCATAACTTTTTCCTCCTTAATGATATATGTATATTTTTTGTTTTACTACTTGTGATTGATCGGAAAATTCCAAAACCGAAACGTTTCCGTTTTGAGTTAATCATACATCGCCTCCCGCATTCTGTCAACCGTAAAATATTTATCTTTTATCGGAAAATTTTCCCTTGCATTGTACAGTAATTACAGGTAAATTGAATATAGAAAGGCGTATTTTAAAAGACTGCGCCGGCGAGAAATCAAATTATCTGAACGGAGGCATAAACGACATGTTAAAAGGTATTCCTGAAATCTTATCACCAGAATTATTAAAAGTATTATGTGAAATGGGACACAGCGATCGTCTTGTTATCGCTGATGGTAACTTCCCGGTAGAATCCATGGGTAAAAACGCTATCACAATCCGCTGCGACGGACATGGTGTTCCGGAAATCCTGGAAGCAATCCTGAAAGTTTTCCCACTGGATACTTATGTAGAACATCCGGTAAACCTGATGGAAGTAATGCCTGGCGATGATGTAGAAACCCCGATCTGGGATACATACAAAGAAATCATCCGCAAATATGATGACAGAGGAGACGCTACTGTAGGAAACATCGAGCGTTTCGCATTCTATGATGAAGCCAAAACAGCTTACTGCATCATTTCCACAAGCGAAAAAGCTCTGTATGCAAACATTATGCTGCAGAAGGGTGTTGTCATCAACAACTAATTATCGGCCATCTTTTTTCAAAAACCCCGGGGATCTTTGGAGACCTCCGGGGTTTTATTATTGCCTGTTTTAATCCAGCTCGAAAAGCTGACGCTGTTTCAGGTCGATGGATGACCATACGGTACTTGTATGTTCCTGACCGTACAGATATACAGTACTGGAAACTTTCGCATACAGCTTACAGGACTCTTTATATCCATTGCTGCCATTCTGGTTTCGCAGATACTGTTCGATATCAGAAACTTTCAACGCGTAGGCACTGTTCTGGGACAGATGGAATTTGCCATCACTGCCACTCTCAATTGTACCGATATTTCCATAACCGCTCAGACTTCCGATCTGCGCTGTAATATCAGATACATTCTTCGTGGTCGGGCATCCGTCTTCTACACTGCCATTTTCATCTTCAATGTAAAACTGAACAGTCATCTCCTGTTTATCGAGTTCTTCCTGACTTAAATCAGCACTTACCATATTGTAATCCCTGACATTGATGTAGAAATCCATATTTTCTTCCAGTGTATTTGCTTCATCAGAATTCCATGATGTCTGGTCTGTCATATAAAATCTGGTGCTCTCTGTCTCTGCTGCCGGATTCAGTGTTTTTACAAAGTTTACTTCCGGTTTTACCGCAGTAACGTTTGCCGCTGCCACGATCGTATTGATAAACAGTTTGATTTCATCATCATTCTGTACCCGCCGATGTCCTGCTCCGGTATAAATAACATTCCCCTTACTGTACAGATAATAATTATTTCGAACATCATTTGGTGAATTATTATAATAGTTATCCGTCAGACAATACCAGTCAACCACATCGTTCATTCCATCGCTCTGATCATTGATATCTCGATCCTGCTCCATCCCAAGCTGATAATACTGTCCGTGTGTCTCTGCAATGGTAATACTGTCGCCAATCACATAAGGATACTGCGTGATCGCACCATCATTTACCTTTGTTGCCCTTGTTGTCAGTGTATCTCCCGTACCGAGCGTTTTACCGTCCAACATTGCATTTGTATATCCCTGTGTCTGTGCATAGCTCTTTGATTTATCACCGTTTTTATATGCCACATCACCTGCCAGCGTAAGCAATGTCTTAAAGTCCACACTTCCATCTGACAATGGTTTGCCTTTTTTGAGCAGTTCAGAAACCGTCTGATTTCCAATCGTTGCATCAGAAGTAATACCATAGCGGTCCATACCTACTACCGAACGGAGAATTGTATTCAGCGACAGTCCCCAGTTTTCATTTCTTGCAGTATTCCACAGCCAGCTGTCGTCATAAAGACCAATGCTTCCGCCGCTGTTTACTGTTCCATTTGAATTGTAACCGTCCCTTGCGATCTGGCCGTATATTTTTTGATGATCAGTATTGATATAAGAAGTCGTGTCATGTGCAAAAATAACACTCTTTCCGGATCGGATAAATTTCAGGATCTCCTGCACCGCATCTATGGAAATATCCTGATACACATCCTGGAATCCTATGATCAGCATCTGCTGATCATCCAGCAGATTTGCAAAGGTTGTTTTCTGTCCGTTTTTATCCAGAACATTTCCATTATTAATGTCTGTAACATTTCTGGAAATTACATTGATATTGAAGTCCTGCACTCCGGCTATCAGATTCTTAAAAGTGCTGCTATCCGCAAGTGTCCATGTACATGGATTTGAACGATTTACTGAATTATCCTGTGGAACAAGCTGCAGAACATTGATCGTCTGTTTCGCAACCCCATCCGGTTTCTGCTGTTTTGCATAGCCAATCTCAGAAGTATGGATATAGGTGTTACGGTTGCTTGTCAGTTCCAGTTTCCAGGTAATCAGCTTATAGTAATCTGACGGAATTTTTCTGGTAACGGTATATTTCTTTCCAAGCTTCAGTTCATAACGCATATCTCCGCTACCATAATCTTTCTGTGAAAGGACATTTCCGTCTTCATCCTGCACGACCATATATTTGTCCTGCGATTCTTTCTTTGAAAGATTACCGTCAAAGTTCAGATCCAGGTAAAGTTTACAGTCATAAGTTGTCGTTGCCGGGGCTGCATCAGAATCATTTTCTACCGTAAAAGTATATTTCAGCTCCCCGTCAATATATCCTGTATCACTGAGATCCACAGGTGTCTTGAATGTGCCGGCAGTTCCCAGCCGCTGCGGTTCCTTCGGTTTGCCTCCGTTCTCATCAAATTTGATTACCGGCTTTGCCAGATTCATAAAGAAGCTGAGATCTTTTGCTCCGCTTTCCAGTTCTTTATTCGTAGCTACATTTTCATATTTCAGTGCGTCCTTTATGAACTGGTAATAATACGAAGCAGAATCTACTTCCTTTGCATTCGGCTTATCACCATCTACAAGTCCGGATGCCAGCACCACCGGATAACCACTCTTTACAAAATCCATCAGTGAATTGTACTGCTGCTTTGTTATATCATTTCCGGATCCGCGGAAATATCCGGATCCATCTTCATTGTATGTACTGAGCGGTGCGTACCGGAGTTTCCCATCGGACCATGAACCCTGCGCATAATCTGTATCAAGCTGACCCAGCATTTTCGCAAGATTGTTATTTGCAATAATACTTTTTGAATCACCTACATGAGCATATCTGTACTCTCCACTTCCCGTAATCAGGCTGTTTGCATTTTTTTTCTGATCGCCGATGAACACCATATCGTATTCCGAGCCGATATCATCAATATGTCCGACAAATTCTGCTGCTGTCATAGGAGTAATTGTTGCTCCGATATTTACATCTGTTCCACTGTCTGCATAAATGACTCCGAATTCTGAACAGGAACCATACTTGGCATTATTTCCGTTTCCTCCATTACTATCCAGCGTTCTCAGAAATGTGATTTTCATACTCTGTACTGATCTGATCGTCTTTCCGAACTGTAGCGCAGTCACTTTACCCTGATTATCTGTTGTAATGTTCGTTAATCCGGTTACCGTATCAATCAGCTTCTGTCCGTTCACATCTGAGTATAACTCAGCTTTGTACTCCACAGGAACACCATTCTGGCTGCCATTTCCCTGATATGTACGGTTCTGATAAAAGAATCCCCGAATATCCTGAGCCCCGTCAAAAGTTACCGTAAAATACGGCGGATTATTTTTGCTGTGACCATCTTCATTGTTCCACAAAGTATGCCATCTCGTGTTTGGATCTCCGTCAATCATATTCTCAGCTTTATCATCTTCCTTTGCAGTCTCACTGCAGCAGGCCGTTACACTTTTGATCTTACGGTCTGGACCAGCCACCCATTTCTTCACATTTTCTTTATCCAGCATCTTATTTCCCGTATATGGCATAATTTCCAGTACTTTGAGGTTTTCTTTTACCAGGGTACTTCTCTGATATTTGTAATTAATGATGTATTCAATTGCCCGTGCCTGTGAGATTTCTCTTCCAAGAGGCTCTATTTTCTGTGTAGAAGTATCGCTTCCATCATCCAGATTCGTCTGTTCTGAATTATTATTTTCCAGCTTACGGTACTGGTTTTCGCTATTGATGTATTTGATAATCTCTTCAAATCCATGCATGGTATCGTCAGGATCATAAGTAATGTTTTCCTCAGAATCCAGATTTCCATTAAAATTTGTATGGAAAGAAGTATTTACAAGATTGTAATCCCCATCTGTTCCCGCAAACATATTTTTGAAAAAATACATATACATATTTACGTAATGTCCGTCTGCATCTTCTGTCTCATTCCTCACAAACTTCGAAAAAGCATCGGTAAATGCTTTCTCATTCACTCTGGAAGCGTTGACAACACACGGAATGGAAGTCGCTGCAATCGCAGCTGCCACATCAGCCGAAAGAATACCGTTTACATAGATCAGGTCATACTTATCAAGTGTATCTGCAAAACTGTCTGATACACTGACTCCGTCATCCTGTGTCTGCACATCAACAGATTCATCATCCTGTGTATCAATGTCTTCTGCATCAATGTTCTCTGATTCATCTGTATTCTCCTGTACATCGATGTCCGTTTCATCCTCACCGGCACCATCTTCTGTATCACCGGATTCCGGAACTTCTTCGCTGACATCTGTCTGCTCTGTCGTGTCATCTCCAAATGTATCTTCCGGTTCAAATGTAATCGCCTGCTCTTCATCCTGCGCGAAATTTGCCGCAGTATCATTTCCGCCTGAACTTCCCCCGGAAACTGCCGGTGCATATACATCTGAGGTACCATCCGAAGCCAGCTTTGTATCAACTTCGATGCCAAAATTCTCAAATTCCCCATCTTCACTGTCAGCATCAACTTTTGGATTCAGATGGAAAACATATTTTTTGAACCAGTCATTGTTTGTATAGCCGCCCTGATAATAAAAGCTGTTTACCTGAACAGAGACAGCGGTATCACCGCCAGGTGCAAAATCATAGTTTCCGGTGCCCGGAGTCAGACTGTAAGTTGCCGCTGACACATAATGCGTTGCCACGTCTCCATCAGAAACCGGAAGGTACACATCCTGATTGTCCGGATAGTTTGGATAATACCATCCAAAATAGCTGTACGGAAGCGCAGCCTCACCTTCTGTGTCATTTGATTTACAGCAGAAATATACTTTTGATACGCGGTAATAATAGTTATAGGAAAGTTCATTTGAAATTTCCTGAATTTCATTATAAGGAACGGCACTTCGACCGGTTACAATAGAGATTTCAGATCTGGTAAGTTTTCCGTTCACTTCCTGATAGTACCAATACTCATCATTGTCCAGCACAATACTGCCATCAGTAAGTTCCGCATCCGGGTTCTTCGCAAGATCTGTCGCATTTGCTTTTACATAAGCAAGATCACCGATAACTGTATATTTGTAGTTCGGATACTGGTCAATATTTTCACCGAGATATACGTACGGATCTGCCTGTGTTCCTGCTTCTTGCGCATTTGTGATATCGCCGAGAATTGACTGGAAAACAGCGTCGGCATCCATACCGGTCTCATCTGTATCCTGTACAGAAACATTGTCGGAAGTATCTGGCTCACTGTACTCGTTCCACTCTTCTCCGCTGTCTGACTGAACATCCGCAGAAGAAGATCCATCATCTGAAATCCCTGATTCAGAATCTGAGAATGCATCACTGTCACGGAATACATCTGTATCTGATAATTCCACTGTTCTTACATAAGACTGTTGTACAAATTCCGGCTGTCCGCCGAAAGACTGTGCATCGACGCCACTTTTATCACCTGAAAAACTGCCGTTCTCATTGTTTTCATAGGAATTGTCAAACGTAATATCTTCGGAGCTGTCCTCACCGGAATCATATGTTCCCCCATCACTGCTGCCATAAGAATCACTTCCATCAGCTCCAAACGCATCTTCTCCGCTGGAAAAATCATTATTCCCGGAACCTTCTGTACCGGAATTCTCTTCATCAGAAATCACCTGGCCTGATTCACCGCTAAAACCGCTGTTTTCTGATACAGGATCGGCTGTTTTCACAGCTTCATCCGGAATTTCACGTACCAGAACTGCATTGTCTTCTGTTACTTCATCCGGATTTTCTCCCGGGAACTGATATTTTTTTGCTTCTATCTCATCTGCAATTTCTTTTGTCAGAGACGTGTAGACATTCTCATAATATCCGTATCTGCCACTCGCATAGTCATATTCCGGAAGAAGAGATTTCTGTCCTTTGTCATTCTCATCCGCAAGTGCATTGTTGATTTTGGTATTCGGTACTTCTTTAAACTCCAGATAATAAGCACCTCGCGCATCGCTGCCTGTCGATTCTTCAAAGCTCTGGATGTTTTCGCGGAATTTTTCTGACTGCCGGTTATCAGCTTCAACGTCTTTTCGGATCGGATAATATTCCTGATCACCTTTTGTGTAATCACCGGTACCGGAAGTATTCTCGACATAAGAACCTTTTACCTGTACTGTATCGGTACGGGAATTGCCGTCAAAATCCGTCAGATCTACCTTCGTCCAGTCTGATGCATCGTCACTGTCTGAAAGGAAATATTTTTCCTGATAATCAGACACCGACAACGGATACTGACTCGCGTCATCGCCTGCCGCATCTCTGATCTTTTTGATTCCGGTGCTTATACTTTCATCAATCTGTCCGGAGTCATTCAGACGGACATTCATGACAAATTCCGTTCTCTGCTTCTCCGGCAGCTTACTCAGTGCATCTTTTATTGTAGAAAAATGTACTGTGTGCGTATTCCCATCCGCATCCGTGTATTGATACTGATATAATTTCAGACTTGGTTCCTGCCCCGATATGTAATAACCGATTTCCGCATCATCACTGGAATCAACCAGTTCCAGTATACGAAAAGGATCCTCCTCGGTGCTTTCGCTTACAATGGTTTCAATACCGGGCATCATCTCAGATGACGCCTGCACCGAAAGGACAGACTGCAAAAGAGTCCCCACTCCCAGTACACCGGCGGCAGCCACCGCCGTGCCGGAGATCAATAGTTTCTTATGTTTGAATTTCATGTATAAAATTGCCTCCTGATTTTGCTCTAACGCCTTGAAATATGCTGTATTTATCAAGAAACTACAAAATTTAGTGTTGCTTCAAATCCGTAATTCCAATCATTTCCGCAGATTCTGTCTTCTACCCTGTAGACTCCTACGTTCAATGTCAGATTTCCTGCTGTACGTGGTGTATAATACCATCCCAGATTGTCTTCAGTAGCTTCAGTAGCCCCATTCATATAATCCCTTATATGATAGTTGGTAGCATTTGTCGGAGTTACTACAATTGCATCTGCATTTCCCTCAACATCATACATGTTTATAGAAATTGTTGCCCTGTATTTCTGGTCTTTTGTGAGCCTATCGCCATCCTGAATCTGCCGGTTTCTTCACTTTTACTTTATTTCGAAGGCTGACACTGTGCAGTGTCTCAATCTCTTTTTTTCCGTTTTCCGTGCTGAGCTGAAAACGGACAATATTATCTGATTCTACTTTGGTAACATCTGCACGAAAATCAAGAATACCTGTCGCAAGGACAGAACGATTCACCTTCGTTCGGGCATTACGCACATTTTGTTCTCCACTGTCTTCTTCATCCGTAGAAAATGCTGATACATCTCCCTCATCCTCAGAAAATGCTGCTGTCTCTGTTTCATTCTTTCCTGAATCATCAGAGCTGCTTGTCGCGGTATATTCTCTCTGACTGTAATAGACAGTTGCATCTTTTTTGTCCCAGTCAATCACATCACAGATATACTGGCTGGTGTTTCCATCGTTATTTTTGTATTCGTTGCAGACGATGAAAGTTTTGTTTCCATCACTGTTTCCTGCACCGCTCTGTTTGATATCATTTTTGATCGCGGATCCGATATTCTCACCTGTACCATTCGCATAATAAAGACTTCTGTTGGTATCAATGATCATATCTTCCATCCTGTCAACCAGTTCCTGTGTCTCCATCTGTACCTTCGCACTGCTGGATGTACTTCTGTATGTATTGCTTCCGGTCGTAATAAATGTCAGTACCACACCGGAAAAAATCGCAATGATCGCAACCGTAATAATCAGTTCTATCAACGTCAGTCCACGATTATCCGTCTGTATCTTCGCGATTCGATTTCTGAATTTTTCTGCTGTATTTTTAATTCTTCTTATCTTCATGGGATCTTCTCCTCCAAAAAATAACAAAATCGCAATTCATACAAAATGTATCTGCTTCACACAGAATTAATTATGTCCGGAAGTTATCTCATACTTGCCGGTCTCCTGAATCAGACTCAGTCTCTTGTAACGGCTGCCGCCACTGACTGTAATCTGTGTACAGTACTCCCCTGTTCTTGTAAGTGGAATATCCTCGCCTGCTTCCAGCACAGAAAGAATTTCTTTCTGCGTCCACACTTTTTCCTGCAAAGGTAGAAACGCACCGGTTGCCCGGTCATATGTGAGCACAATGCTGTCACCGACAGCAAGCTCCTGTTCTGAACCGGAATCCGTCGCGTAACTGATGATCGTACGTGCCGGAGCAATCTTTTCCGGCTGATCCTGCTTTACGTTTGATTCACCGCTCACTTTGCCGCGATCCAGATAATAACTGATATAATAACCGTCTTCTCTTTTTTCCAGCTTCATCTCGCCGACCAGACGATTGGAAGCCTCTGTCTTTGTCTTATCCAGAGCTGCCGCGATCGAATTGGCAGCCCGGTTTACCCGAAAGCCCAGAATCGAATTAAGAGAAGGCACGATGATTCCAAGAAGAATGGCAAAAATACTGATGACAATGATCAGCTCCACCAGTGTAAAACCTTTGTTTTTTTGCTTCATAATGCCCTCACCTCTTTCTATTCTGTATATTTATTCTTTTTTCCAGTTCTCATAAGTCACGCAGTCCGCGATGCTGTACGTGTCAGAACCGTTCAGCGTGTCTTTCTTTCCTGATGAAGATGAATTTCCGAGAACATATTTGTCGCCTTCCCAGAAGAAATCCTGCGGTTTGATACTTGTTCCGTCTCCATAGGAACGCATCTGCGCCTGAAATACTCTTGCGGCCTCCAGAGGAGCAGATTCAAGCTGTGCACCTGCTTTCAGCGTAATTGTGCCTTTTGCCATGATAATACCCTGAAATTTCACACCTGCCTCAATCTCCACATCACCGGTACATACCACGAGACGAAGTTTGTCAGCATCACTTTGGCTGATCTTAAGAATCTGCTTCACTCCGCTTTCTCCGTTATGATACATGATCGCCGTGAGTCCGCCATCCTCAGCACTTGCCGTAAATACATATTTCTTTGTACCATCCGTCACATTATCATTAATATAATTGATCATTTTCTTTTCATTGACGAGATTATCATATACACTGCGGTCACCGTCTGTCTCATCATGTGTTTTACCTTCGCCATCTTCTTTTACTGCTTTGTTCAGAAGATCATAGCTTGTGATCATCTTGCGGTTCAGTGCATACCAGCTGTTCTGATAACCAACCTGCTCCTGAAGGATCTTCTCTCCCGGATTTACGCTGGTTGCCTGCCGCATATTTCCCTGTGCGTCTGCCCCGCTGTAAGAAAGTGCATTTCCGTTGGTGATATAGCGCAGATAGGAATCTGCATCTTTGACCGTAATTCCTGAATCTTCCCCTCCGAAATAGAAGGAAAGATATTTATCCATATTTGCTTTAACCGTTGGATTGTTCTGATAATACATCTGCATAAAATCCGCTGATTTCTGTGCATCTGTAAAATTCAGATAAAAATAAACAAATCCATCATTATAAAAAACAGTCTGCACCGGTTTCTCGCTGTCGACACCGATATCACGAAGAGACCTGCCACCCCACGCCTCAACTGCAGCATCCCAGTTTACGGAAATATCTTCGGCTCCGTTTAAAAGCGCCAGGTAAGCATCGTAAGTCAATGGATTACCGGATGCCCCGAGTACCTCTTTCGGCACAAGATACGCAAGCTGCGTACCTTTGACAGTCAGACTCTCACCTGTGGCCACATCATTGGTATTGCTCCTGTTATTTGCCTTTACCTTCGAACTTGCAATATAATTTCGACCGGCGATCATCAGTTTCTGTGTATCAGAAAGATCCAGTGTTGTGTTTTTGCCATTGATCACGATCGCGCTGCTCAATGCAGCTCCCGTCAGTCCGGATTTTTCATACTGGTCTTTTGCCACACAGTCATCCGAAGTTGCCGATTCATAAGAACCATAACCATAATAATTGCCGCTGATCTTTACGTTATTATTTTTGCCTGTGACCGTAAGGTCATCCGCAAAATAAGTTGAACCGGAAAGACTCACATTCTGTACAGAATCTGCATTCAGTCCACGTGCCCACAGATTCACACTTCCGGCACTCGTAAAAGTAGAATTCAGACCAACACTGATCTCCCCTTTGCATACAACCTTATCTCCGGATTCCACATTGAGGCTTGCACCCGGTATTACCTTAATGCTGGTCTCAGAATCCGCAGCCAGTGCAGATGGCAGATTACCTGCATAAATACTTCCATTGATAGAAGTCGGTGTGCTTTCGCTTCCTTCGCATACGATACCCTTGTCCGCTACAACGATCATATTCATAAGATCCGGAAGTGTGGACGGTGTCGGGAACTGTACTTCCGGAACAAGCAGACGGATATCCGTACAGATGATTGATGCTCTTCCTTTTTCATCTACATAGATTACCTTAAGATTTTTCAGAAGGACTCCATTATTCTCTGTATTTTTGCCGACATTTTTGACTGCTTTCATCAAAGGGGCACTTCCGGCCGGATTGGTGATGATCAGAGATTCTTTTGATTCGTCATACTCCAGATCCACATATCCGCGGAGTCTCTCCATATTATAAATATTATCTTCTGTCTTCGACACACGGAGAGTGCGCATAAGTTCTGTGATAAAACAATCCTGAAACTCGCTCTGGCGCTGCCTGTCCATAGAAGAATCCTGTGAACGGTTCTCTACGTTGTAGCTTTCAAGAACCTGCGTATAGGCCTTTGACATGGCATTTCCCACATCCTCCTGCAGTCCGGTACGGATTTCCTCCAGCGCGCGCTCTGCCGTATAAAAGCTGTCCTTGCCCTTCAGGTCTGTGATTTTCATATTAAAATTCGAAAGTGCGATATAAAGTACAAGAAGTCCAAGGATCCCCACAAAAGAAACCGCGATCAGTACGGTAAAAAGTGAAAATCCCTGATTCTGCTGTCTTTTTGTTTTTGTGATGTTTCTCATTGCTTCCTCCCCGGAGGTTTAATCTTCTTTTGCTCCATCAAGTGTCACGACAAGATCACTGTCCGGAAAATTCTTTGCAGCTGCTCCCGCTTTGTACACGCTCACCTTCGCCGTATAAATGCGGTCCTCTGCGTCCCGGTCATCCAGACTGTTGCAGTCCAGTACTTTCTTTGCCGATGCATTTGTCACCTTTGCCCCATTGATGCCCTTATCATTAACCGCCTGATAAGTCAGGGACATCTGGCTGATCTTCGGACGGTTCAGCACTTCGTCCATATCACTGATGTTGTAATCAAGATTTGTACGAAGTTTCGTAACCGCCTTATAAAGGCTCGGGTTTGTGTTCCAGTTGCTCTTGTTTCTCGCAGCCGGATTTTCATTGATGATCAGAGACATACGATACTGCGCTTCCTGTGCGGAAGTCGGCTCATTATTGGTATCGTCCCTCTGCTTTGTTACATAGAAACTGACTTCATAGTTTGTCGTGTTATCCAGTATGATCTTGTCATATGGATTTGTCGCACTGGTTGAATTGTAGTTCGGATAATAAAAAATAAAAATATTTTTCAGTGCTTCCCCCGTCTCAGAGCTGTAAAATGGTACATACGCACTCTTGTATGTACAGAAACATCCCGGAACATCTTCGTCTTCACCTTTGCCGCCACATGGGCAGAGGCTCATGGTTTCATACTTTGTTCCACCGGATTTCTTATAGTCGTACGCGCTTAAGACATATCTTGCCTCAGCCCTGACCGTTCCGCCACTCTCCTCGATCTTGATATTCAGCGTTCTCTTTGTATATTTGTAGACATCTTTCCAGTCCAGCGGCTGATAGGTATCGCTGTCTGTCACATTATTCCCGGCATCCGTATTCATTGCCTCGATCGCAGCACTTTTCTGTCCTGCCACCATCTGCTGCATAGCCTCTTCATCCCAGTTACGCGGCATGATCAGAAATGCATTTGTCTTGCTGTCCATATCAGAAATCTTCGGTGCAAGATAATCGTTCTTTCCGGTTCCTGTACCGGTGACAGTCTTTTCTTTGTATCCGGAACTTTCGCTTCCATCAAACTCTACCAGCGCATCAAAACTCTCATGATTCACTGTCACATTCGTTAATTCGAAATAATATTTCGATGCATTGGAACCTTTTTTTCGCGGATTAAACTTATAAGTCTTGCCGCCATCTGTCGAGATCACCGATGCCGTCACTTTGGATTCATCCATTCCATCCCTGTACTGACTGACGGAATTATAAGTTGTTCCGCCATTTCCGGAAGCTTTCAGGACTTCACGTATTCCAAGTTCCCCGCTTTTTATCTTATCTTTCTGTGGATTCAAAAAACTGATTCTTGTATCACCGTTTAAATCAAACGGATAGTTAAATGCCAGTGAAACTTCCTCGAAAGTTTTTGCCTTGACTTCCTCCATGATGTTCTGCGCTGCTGTCGTCGCTTCCAGATAAAGGTTTGATTTGCGGTTGATCCGGCTGGAAGTAACAAATCCCTGCAGGAGTACAATTGCCGTTATGGAAAAAATACTGACTGCGATAATGACCTCAAGAAGCGTCATTCCGGCATTCGGATTTTTTCTTTTTTGCTCATTCATAGGGCTGCTGCCACTCCTTTCCAGAATGAAGTATCGATATATAGACAGATAGAGGGGCTTATATTTTCCCCTCTAACATACATGCATATTATGACTGACCCTGATCGTCAGCAGGAGCTGCTGTTTCGTCTGTATTTTCTCCTTCCTGACCGTTATCACTCTGGCCGTCACTGCCATTTTCCTCAGATGTCTGAGCTGCATTTGCTGTTGCCTTCTCAAGCGTTCCGAAAAGGTTGCTCGTTCCGTATGCCACCTGACCGGCATCCGGCTCTGTATAGGTATTTCCGGTTCCCGTCATGGAAAACATGTTGACTACAATACTTCCTGTCAGATAACCAGTAGATGTATCATAGGATGCATTCATATTGTCTATTGTAAGTCTTCCTGTCTGCTCCGCAAGATATGCAACTACATCTTTGAGGTTCGCATATGTTCCGGTGAATTCCAGTGTATCCTGTGTACGGTAAAGCACCGGTGTCTGAGAAGTGCTGTCAGCCTGCGCTGCAGCTATATCAGAAGCATTCTGCAATTCCTCTGCCGCCTTGCTGTCCGTACCTTCAATCTCATCGATCTGCTCACGTGTCTGTGAATTTGCCTGTTCCGACATTGTCTCGTTTTGCTCTGCAATCTCTTCTTCTGTACTTCCGTCAATGGAAGCTACAAACTCTTTTGTCGCAATTCCGACATTTGAAATCTGCATGCCAAGAGAGTTTTCTATATTCTGAGCAAGTACGATTCCGTTTTCTTCCTTAACATCAGAAGGAAATTTTGATACATACTCGTTGATCTTATTCTGTGCATTCTCGGTTTCACTGATATAAAAATCCCTGTTTCCTGCAAGCTCCAGAAGATTGGAAAGTCTTTCTTCGAGCGGTTTGTTGGTAGCTTCGATATTTGCTGCTTCCTCCATCTGCGGACGATATCCGAAAAACCATCCAAGTCCGAATACCGCTACACCGGAAAACATCAGTAATAATTTTTTGTCACGCATTGAAATGTTCATATCCTGTCTGCCTCCTTATTCTGCGGTAACATCCATCGGTGCCGGATTTGCATAGGTACAGATCACACTCATGGACACTGTTCCGTCATCTTCCGTTTCCAGTCCTGTCGTCGTGACTGTCGCAAGACTTTCGAAGGTACGAAGCTGTATCAGGGCATTCGCTGCTGCAGATTTACTTGAAACACGCATAGTGAAGCTGACCTGTGAACCGTCAGAACTGAATGTCTCCAGTGTGATGTCGGACGGCATCTTCTGTTCCATTTCTTCAAGAAATTCCTTCAGTCCTTCATTCGGGGTGTTGGTGTACTGGTACATATTCTGATAGTTATTAAACTGCTCCTGCGCAGTATTGTATGCATTGTAAATTTCTTCAATAGAGCTTTCCTCATCGATTCGCTGATTGAGGTAATCCTGCTGATGCTGCTGATATACACGGCTTGCCACACCTGCCACCGTCAGTGCCACACCGGCTGCCACACCTACTGCGCAGATCAGGATCGCACCACTTAAAGAATCCTTGTTTTCTTTCTTTTTGCGGCTTACCTTTTCCATAAGGTTTACACCGGAACGTGTTGCCGCAAAAACGGATGTATAAAGATAGATTCCCTCTCCTTCCGGGAAATCCGGACATGTACAGCCGCGGATCGCGTAAAGTATTTCCACGTTCTGTCCGAGTTCGTTGGAAAGCAGACGGTTCATTCCCTTGATTCCCGCACCAAGACCGCAGATTGAAATGGAAAGAAATATCGCATCTGCATTACGGGAAGTATAATAATCCATAATTCGTGAAACGTTGCCGATCAAATAACGGAAACTCTCAGTCACTTCTGCGCGGGCATTTTCGAGCAGTTCTTCCTGCGGATCTGTTCCTGTGTAGCCTGCCCAGTTCAGCGTGTCCTGAATACAGTGCTCATCGTGCAGTACTGCCAGCGCATCCTGCTGACTCAGATCTTCACCAAACTGAGGAAAGGAACGTACTGTCTCGACCGCACTGTCGACACCATAGTTGATGTTTCGCTGCAGTGTAAGTTCTCCGTTTTTGATGATACTGATACTGGTTGAATCAAACTCAATCTTGACCAGCATATGTAATCCATCTGCAAAAGTCGTCTTGACTGCGGAATAAACGCTGTCACCGGTAAATCCGATACCTGTCATATTAAGGCCTGCAACCTCTGCAAATTCACGGAAGGCAGTCGAGATCGCCGTCGGTGCCGCATAGACCATCAGATGATACTGGCGAACAGCACCTCCTGTCTCCTGTTCCTTTGATTCAATATCAATAATACTGTAGGAAAGTACGTAGCCGGAAATATCAATCGGGAAATAATCCGTTGCATTTTCCTGAATAATGTTTTGAATCTTGTCTTTCTTGACAAACGGAATACGGACCTCCCTGCTGGCTATCCTTGAAGAACCTGCCGCAAAAAATACCTTTTTGGTTTTGATTCCCCGTCTGATAAGTTCTGCTTTCAGAAGCTTTCCGAGGCTTTTTGTATCACGAATCTGTCCGTCATCTACGGCTCCCTGCGGAACAGGCAGTACAAAACAGTGATAAATATGCTGGCCGCGGCTGTCGACCTCTGCCACACGAAGCTGTGCTGTATCAATTTCTATCGTCAAAATTTTCGCCATTTTCAGGTTTCCTCCGTTTATACGATTAAAATCCGAAGATTCTTTTTTATTCTGACATTCAGTTGCAAAAATATAATTTCTGAATTTTGCAGAAAGTATATTTTTATAACCGAAAGTATTTCTCTCAGTTATAAATAGCTGTTACAGACCCAGAAGGGAAAGATACCAGCCGATCCATGCATTGCCCCATAGTGCCGCCAGAAAGATTCCGGCAGAAAGATACGGTCCCATTGCCAGCATATGGCCGGCACCGCTTACCTTAATGCGGATCGTATGTACGACTGAACCAATGATACATCCAAGCAAAAATGCAAGAATAATCTGTTTCCATCCGAGGATCAGCCCGCAGGCTGCCATAAGCTTAATATCACCGCCGCCGATCGCCCTGCCGCCGCTTAACAGGAACAAAATTTCCAGAAAAGCGCTGACGCAGACAGCACCGATCAGATGGGAAATCAGATTTCCCCGGTCAAGTGCGGTCACCGCGATACCAATAAGAAACAGAAATACATTGATTCCAAAGGGGATTTCATATGTACGCCAGTCAATCAGACTAAGGGTCAGCAGAGCTGACACCATTAAGCAATACAACAGGCTGACCCATGTCAGTCCGTTGACTGCACATACCAGTACATAGAGGATGCCGTTCAGCGCCTCTATGATCGGATACTGCACAGAAATCTTTGATTTACAGTTACGACATTTTCCACCCAGTACGATCCAACTGAATACCGGAACCATATCGTACCATCGAAGCTTCCTCCCACATGTCATACAGTGGGAGGGGGCCGTAATGATGGACTCATGCAGCGGAAGCCTGTAAATGCAGACATTCAGGAAGCTGCCGATCACGATTCCAAATATAAATATTATGATGTACGGAACAGAGTCGAGGAAAAGAAGCATAGGGAATTCCTTTCAGGGTGTGTTTGTTGATAATATTGATAATATTGCTAATATAATAACTAGAACTAAATTTATCTAGTTGCCATATAATCAGCAAAGGTCTGTGGTGTATATGCAACAGAAACACCACCATCATCTGCAACTTTAACTGTCGCGCTAATATCACCTGATTCTCCAGCTTTCCATTTTTTGGATTTTGTTGTCAACTTCGTTGACCAATCTGGAACTGCTTTATTTAATTCAGTAGTTAAACCAGTCGGTGCATTCTCAGAAATCCCAGTAGTAGTAGCATCTGCTGCTCCAATAGTAATTGTATAATCACCTTTTGGAAGTTCACTGTCAGTATCTCCTGCATATACTTTTACAACTTTTACAAGTTCATCCATATTGGAAGCATCTGCAGCTTTTCTTGATTTCTCAACATATTTTGTATACTGAGGTGCAAGAAGTCCTACCAGGAGTGCAAGGATAGCGATTACGATTACAAGTTCTACAAGTGTAAAACCTTTGTTGTTTTTCTTTTTGTTAAGAAGTTTAAACATTTTTGATACATCTCCTTCGTTTATATTGTATTTCCCGTAAAACCTCATTCAGCCACCGGGAAATTTATGATGAACACAGGACCCCCATGCAATTCCTGCGCCACA
>ERZ773103.1565-NODE-1565-length-23997-cov-3.618536_pt1 | contig 23997 bp, 27 predicted proteins | sample MGYA00511118_ERZ773103 | MGnify/ENA primary metagenome ERZ773103 (study PRJEB29015, sample SAMEA2737821) | human gut metagenome | biome: human gut; feature: human-associated habitat; material: faeces | place: China | collected 2012 ... | reverse complement strand
AGGAAGATGTCGAAAATTTCTGGAATGGTGGATTTTTGAATCCATATTCTAATGTACAATTTGGAGAAGGCGGAGCTGGAACATTTTCAGATGGGAAACTGAACACGCTGGTGCATGATCCAAAAGGAAGAAATCAGAAAGTATTAGAGATTTTTGTAAAGGCTGGTGCTGATCCGGAAATCCTTTATCAGCAAAAACCACACGTGGGAACGGATGTGCTTTCTAATGTTGTTAAAAATATAAGAAATGAGATTATCTCACTGGGCGGTGAAGTCCATTTTTATCAGCAAGTGACGGACATCCTTTATGAAGAAACAGACCAACGGATGTTAAAAGCGGTGGAAGTTACCGATGTGAGAACTGGTGAAAAAGAAGTTTTGCAGACGGAAGTCGCTGTTTTAGCAATCGGGCATAGCGCAAGAGATACATTTTCAATGTTAAAAGGACATCAGGTTCCAATGGAGGCAAAATCATTTGCCGTAGGTGTGAGAATGGAACATCCGCAGACGATGATCAATGAATCCCAGTATGGTCCGGGGCATGAAGATCTGCCTGCGGCGGCTTATAAATTGACAGCAAAAACTTCATCCGGACGTGGTGTATATACATTCTGTATGTGTCCTGGAGGATACGTTGTAAATGCTTCTTCCGAAGAAAAGCGTCTGGCGGTGAACGGGATGAGCTATCACGGAAGAGATGGAGAAAATGCAAATAGTGCCGTGATCGTAACTGTTACGCCGGAGGATTACGGAACAGAGGATGCACTGGCAGGAGTGGCATTTCAGAGAAGACTAGAAGAGAAAGCCTGGAGCCTTGGAAATGGAAAAATTCCGGTACAGACATTTGGCGACTTCCAAAAAAATAAAAAATCTGAGGGTGGGGGAGCAGTAATCCCTCAGATGAAAGGAAGTTATGAGTGGTCGAACGTCAGAAGTATTTTCCCGGAAAATCTGGCTGAAGCACTGGAAGAGGGCATTTTAGCGTTTGATCATAAGATCCATGGATATGCGAGAGAAGATGCTGTGATATCTGGAGTGGAGAGCCGGACATCTTCACCGGTACGTATTTCACGAAACGAATTTTTCCAGAGTGATATCTCTGGGTTGTATCCTTGTGGGGAAGGCGCAGGATACGCCGGGGGTATTACATCAGCTGCCATGGATGGACTGAAAGTGGCAGAATCTGTCATGAATGAGTACCGTGCGTTCGACAGAGATAAAAAAGGTTAAGAATTTTTTAATAACGAAAGTCTATACACTTTTTAGGAAATATGATAAAATGTAGAAAGTTTTTAGGTAGATAAAAACGAGGAGGAGTACATATGAAGGGAACAGGAAGCAAAAACGCCTGGGCTTTATTTTTGATGCTATTAGCAGGAATTGTACTTGGTGGCTTCATAGGGATATTGGCCAAAGATGTGCCGGCGCTTAGTTGGCTTTCTTACGGACAGTCTTTTGGATTGGAGAAACCGGTCGTTCTGAATTTTGGTGTGCTTGTCATCACTTTTGGCTTGTCGATCAAGATTACAATAGCAAGTATTGTAGGCGTATTTCTGGCAATTATCATTTATCGCTTCTTATAAGTTCTGTCATAAGTGTCGTACGAATCTAAAGATAAAAGATGAATCAGTCGAATACAATTAAAGAATTACCAGAGATGGAACGTCCATATGAAAAATGTGAGCGGAAGGGCGCCGGCAGTTTAAGTAATGAAGAACTGTTGGCTGTCTTGCTACGCACTGGTACAAGAGGCGAGAATGCAATAGATCTTGCAAGGCGTATTCTTTATAATGCGGGAGAACCTGGAATTTTGGGCATACATCAGTTTAGTGTCAGCAGATTGATGCAGATAAAAGGTGTAGGGAGAGTCAAAGCGGTACAGATATCTTGTATATCAGAACTTGCCAAAAGGCTTGCCAGAAGCTCATATGAAGATACGCTATGCTTTACAGATCCGGCGTCCATTGCCAGATATTATATGGAAGAATTGCGACACGAGAAACAGGAAGTAATGAAGCTTTTAATGCTGAATTCGAAAGCAAAGTTGATCGGTGAATCAGATGTGTCCAAAGGTACAGTGAATGCATCTGTGATCACACCGAGAGAACTTTTTATAGAGGCATTGCAGAAAAATGCCGTATCCATAGTTATCATGCATAATCATCCGAGCGGTGACCCGACTCCGAGCAGAGAAGATCTGCTGACGACGAAAAGGATTCTGGAGGCAGGACTTTTGATTGGAATTGAATTATTAGATCATATCATTATTGGAAATAATTGTAATGTGAGTTTTCGTGAGAAGGGGCTGTTAGAGAAAGGATTGTAATTTAAATGGCAAAGAATATATACGGAATTGACCTTGGCTCTTATGAGATTAAGGTTTACGATAAAAAAGAAGATACCATATGGAAAGAAAAAGATGTTGTTGCGATCAGGGATCAGAAAGAAATTTTTGCAGTAGGTGATGAAGCCTATGAAATGTTTGAAAAAACTCCGGCGAATATCGAAGTGGCTTTTCCTATGAAAGAAGGAGTAATCTCCAGATTTAATGATATGCAGTTTTTATTGCAGAGCCTTTTAAAGAAGGGAAGACATTTCTCAAGAGGAGCAGAATATGTGATCGCAGTTCCAACAGATATCACGGAAGTTCAAAAAAAAGCATTCTTTGACCTTGTGGTACATTCCAATGCAAGAGCAAAAGAGGTAAATATCGTAGAAAGATCAATAGCAGATGCGGTAGGTCTGAACCTTGATGTTCAGAATACCAAAGGCGTGATTATTGTTAATTTTGGTGGAAGTACTATTGAGCTTTCGGTATTGGTAGGCGGAGGCCTTGTATTCAATAAATTATTAAAAATCGGAGGAGAGACCTTTGACCAGGCGATCATTAACATGATCCGTAATACTCACGATTTTTTGATCGGTATGCATACTGCAGAAAACCTCAGAAAGAATTTTGGGGTTCTTACAAGCGACGCGGACGAAGTCCAGACGGTTGCGGGAAGAGATCTGATCACGGGAGTCCCGATGCAGAAGACGATCTCCATCAGTTTAGTCAGAACTGCGATGAAAGAGCCACTGCTAGAATGTGTTAGAGGAATACAGTCATTGCTCGGAAGAATCCCGCCGGAAGTAAGAAAAGCTGTACATGAAAATGGTATCTTTCTTACGGGCGGAGTTGCCCATACTGCCGGATTGGAGACTTATATTGAGGAGATGACGGGGATTAAGACCAGAACATCTCTGGAGCCAGATATCTGTGCGGTTATTGGTCTGAAGAAGATCATGGAATCAAAAGAATTAAAGAAACTTGCTTATTCAATGATAGAAGAAAATTATAGGTGGATGAGATAATATGAAGATAAAGAATCAGTCATCACTTCCAAGTAAATATTGGTTATTGATCGTGGTTGTTATATGCATTATACTGGCTGGCATAGGTCGCGTTGTCGGCGGAACCGGGCCTCTGGGACTGGTTGCAAACTATACGGTGATTCCAATGCAAAAAGGAATCAGTTATATAGGAAGATACATCAGCGATGTGTCGGAGAACTTCAAGACAATGGAAGATATGAAGAAAGAGAATGAGGATCTGCAATCGAAAGTTGATGAACTTACGATTGATAATACCAGACTGAACCAGGAACAATATGAACTGGAGCGATTAAGAGACCTCTACAAATTAGATCAGAACTATTCCGACTATGAAAAGATCGGAGCACATGTGATTTCTAATAATGGAAGCAACTGGTTTGATGATTTTACGATTGATAAAGGAAGCAAGGATGGTGTACAGGTAAATTCAAATGTGCTTGCGGGAAGTGGTCTTGCCGGAATCGTAACAGAAGTCGGACCAAATTATGCAAGAGTTCGTTCGGTAATCGATGATTCCAGTAATATCAGTGCTATGATGCTTTCTACTTCTGATACATGTATTGTCAGAGGAGATTTGAAATTAATGGATGACGGAAAAATCCGTTTTGAAAAACTCGCCAATAATGATAATGAAATAAAAGTAGGGGAACAGGTCGTGACTTCACATGTCAGTAATCGTTTCCTTCAGGGTCTTTTGATCGGATATGTCAGTGAAATTACTGTGGATTCTAATAACCTGACACGTTCCGGATATATTACGCCTGCAGTTGATTTTACGAAGATTCAGGAAGTGCTAGTTATTACCAGCACAAAGCAGGATCTGGTGGGAGATAAAGATAAGGAGTAATCTTATGAAAAGAAAGATTATTACATTTGTAATTATCGTCGTTTGCTTTTTACTGGATTGTACGATTTTTACGAAACTGGCGTTTGCATCTATTAAACCGAATCTGTTGCTGATTGTAACATGTTCGCTGGGATTAATGCGTGGACGCAAAAAAGGAATGGCGGTTGGTCTGGTTTCAGGATTTTTTGTAGATCTGTTCTGGGGTGGAACAATCGGATACAATATGTTGATCTATGCAGTGATCGGCTATCTGAACGGAACTTTTCGGAGAATGTTTTTTGACGAAGATGTTAAATTACCGATTGCGCTGATTGCAGTGAGTGATCTGATCTTTGGATTGGTAAACTATGTATGTCTCTATATGTTACAGGGAGATTTTGCATTTGGAACATATCTGATCCATATTATTTTGCCGGAAGTAGTATATACGGTATTAGTCACATTGGTTTTATATCAGATTATTTTACAGATTCACAAAAAACTGGAAATCGAAGAACAAAGGAGTGCAAGTAAATTTGTCTAGATTATGGAGACGGATAAAATCCGGAATATCAGAATTAGTACAATCAAGAATATTTGTTGTTATTGTTGTATTTTGTGTGTTGGCTGCGATTCTAGTACAGCGTGTGTTTTATCTGCAGATCGTGAAGGGCCAGTCGTATTTTGATGATTATAAATTACAGATACAGAAAACGAAAGAAGTACAGGGAACCAGAGGTAATATTTATGACCGTAATGGAAATCTGCTTGCTTATAATGAACTGGCTTACTCGGTAACAATAGAAGACAGCGGTGATTACGATACGATTGCACAGAAAAATAAAGAGATAAATAAAGTGATTTCTACTGTTATAGATATTGTGGAATCTAATGGAGATTCTATTATTAACAGTTTTGGAATTATCTTAGATTCTAATAATGAATATAAGTTTGTAAGTGAGAATAAGACTCAGAGACTTCGTTTTATTGCGGATGTATATGGAAAACAGACAATTGACGAGCTGTCTAAGAAACAGTCGAATATATCTGCAGATGGTCTGATCAATTATTTGTGTACAGATGATCTGTATGGGTATGGACTTGATCAGAAAAAACTGGACAAGACGCAGATCCTGAAGATGATTAATATTCGTTATGCACTGGCATTGAATAGCTACCAGAAATATATCACAACTACGATTGCTGAAGATGTCAGTGATGATACTGTAGCTGATATTATGGAGAATCTGGATACACTTCCAGGTGTAAATATAGAAGAAGAATCGTTGAGAAGATATAATGACAGTTATTGTTTTGCTAATTTGATCGGTTATACCGGTCAGATTTCTCAAGATGAATATGATGCACTCAGTAAAGAAGAACAGGCAGAATATTCAAAGACGGACACGGTTGGAAAGTCTGGTCTGGAGCAGATTATGGATAAACAGCTCCAGGGTAAAAAGGGAGATGTGAAACTTTACGTTGACAGTGTAGGTAAAGTTATTGATACCGTAAAAGGGGCAGATCCAGAGGCGGGAAATGATTTGTATCTGACAATTGATGCTGATCTCCAGAAAGTTGCTTATCATGTGATTGAGCAGGAACTGGCAGGAATCCTTCTAACGAAGATACAAGACACCTTAGATTACGACCGGACAACGGTGGAAGACGGGTCTGACGTCATTATACCAATCGGAGATGTATACGATTCTTTTATCGAGAACAGTCTTTTGGATACCAGTCATTTTTTTGAAAGTGACGCTAAGACTGCAGAGAAAGAAGTTGGTCAGGCATTTTCAACCAAAAAGGAAAATGTAATAAATACAGTACTTTCTGTGCTGCAGGATTCAAATGCTGCGGCATACAAAGACCAGTCGAAAGAAATTCAGGCATACCTGAATTATATCGTATCAGATCTGCTGACCAGTCAGCAGGGGGTTCTGATGAGTGATGCGATTGATACAAATGACAGTACGTATAAAGCATGGACAGATGATGAATCTATTAATGCTTATAAGTATCTGACGTATGCAATCTCACAGAATTGGATCGATACTTCGCTTTTAAAAGAGTATGTTTCTTCAGAAGGAAATTATTCCGACTCAAATGAGACTTATCAGGCTTTATTAAAGTATGTCAAAGAAGAAATCAGTGGAGACGATAATTTTGATAAATTAGTTTATCGTTATATGATAAAATCCGGAGAGATTACCGGAAGACAAGTATGTATGATGCTTTATGAGCAGGGAATCTTGGATAAAGACGATGAACAGTATAATAATTTGAGTTCCGGAAAAACAGATGCGTATAGTTTTATGCTCTCGAAGATAGAGTCTTTGCAGATTACGCCGGGACAACTTGGCCTTGAACCGTGTACAGGATCTTTTGTTATGACAGATCCTACGAATGGAGAGGTACTTGCGTGTGTTTCATATCCGGGATATGATAATAACCGTCTGGCTAATACGATGGACTCTGATTATTATAATCAGTTAGTGACGGATTCTTCGAGACCGTTTTATAATAATGCTACGCAGGAGAAGACGGCACCGGGATCCACGTACAAGCCATTGACTGCAATTGCGGGACTGACAGAAGGTATCATTAACACGAATACAGTAATTGACTGTACAGGTATTTATGATAAAGTAGAGCCAAATCCAAAATGTTGGATCTATCCGGACGCGCATGGAAGTCTGGATGTCACAGGTGCGATCACAAATTCATGTAACATATTTTTCTACGAAGTAGGATGGGAGCTTAGTCAGGAACCTGTTGAAACAAAAGATGAAAATGGAAATACAGTAAAGACCACGCAGTATTCCAGTGAACTTGGTCTTGATAAGTTAAAAAAATATGCTGAGGAGTTTGGATTTGGCGACAAGAGTGGCTTGGAGATTCCAGAATCAGAACCACAGATTTCGGATGATTCTTCTGTACCGAGTGCAATCGGACAAGGTACGAACAACTATACAGTAAGTCAGTTGGCAAGATATGTAACAGCTCTTGCGAATCGAGGAACCATCTACAATTTAAGCCTTTTAGATAAAGTGACAACTGTCGATGGAAAAGTCGTAAAAGATTATACTCCGGAAGTTAAGAATGAAGTAAAAGGTGTATCTGCTTCTACCTGGAATGCGGTAGAGGAAGGTATGCGTGGAGTGGTTACAGTTGCAGATGCAACAGCTTTCCCGAAAATTAATGCAAGTGATGTTGAGGTATATGGAAAAACGGGTACTGCACAGGAGAGTGCAACACATCCGGACCATGCATTATTTGTGGGATTTGCAAATGAAAATAACCAGAATCAGGTGGCGTTTGCAACGCGTATCGCAAATGGTTATTCTTCTTTATATACTTGCCAGATTGGTAATGATATTCTGGAATACTATTATCAGATAACAGATGCAAAGAAGATTGTTACAGGAAAGGCTTCCAGCGTTTCTACAACTTCAGGATCACACGATTAATTAAAAGGACTATTCTAGAAGAGTACATTAAGAAGAACAGATTCCTAATCTGTAATAATTTTATAATAAAAACCAGTAATAGGAGGAAGTTATTCATGGGCGAGGTTATTGTAATTACTTCAGGAAAAGGCGGTGTCGGAAAGACGACAACAACAGCAAATATCGGAGCTGGATTGTCACGACTTGGGAAAAAGGTAGTCGTGGTAGACACAGATCTTGGGCTTCGAAATCTCGATGTTGTTCTTGGACTTGAAAATCTGATCATATACAATATCGTAGATGTGATCGAAGGAACCTGTCGTTTGAAACAGGCACTGATCAGGGACAGCAGATATGAAAATTTATATTTGCTGCCATCTGCACAGACAAAAGATAAGTCTGCAATTTCACCTGGACAGATGAAAAAACTGACATCTGAACTCAGGGAAGAATTTGATTATGTATTACTGGATTGTCCTGCCGGTATTGAACAGGGATTTCAGAATGCGATAGCAGGTGCGACAAAGGCAATCGTAGTAACAACTCCGGAAGTTTCAGCTATCCGGGATGCAGACCGTATCATACATTTGCTGGAGAAAGAAAAGATGCCGGATATTTATCTTTTGATCAATCGTATTCGTATGGATATGGTAAAAAGAGGAGATATGATGTCGGTAGAGGATGTGACGGAAATATTGGCCGTACCTTTGATCGGTGCACTTCCAGATGATGAACATGTAGTCATAGGAACAAATCAGGGAGAACCAGTGGTATCCATTGATTCTACGGCTGGTAAGGCCTATATGAATATCTGTAAGAGAATCCTTGGAGAAGAAGTTCCGTTTTTGAATCTGGAAGGAGAAAGTGGAATCTTTTCAAGACTGTCTCATTTATTCCACCGGAATTAGGAGGAATTATAGATGCTAAAAAAGTCTTCTGTAAACATTGCAAAAAGTCGGATACGAACGTTGATCACGTCCGACCGCATACAATGTTCGGCGGTTACTTATGAGATAATATATAAAGAACTATATGAGACATTAGCAAAATACATAGAATTTACAGAGGATGATTTCGAAGTGTCTATAGACAGACATAGAATCATCATAACATTTGCAGGAGAAAAATTGTGAGAATATTAAAATCATTTACAAAACCATATCGTTTAAAAGATTATAAATTTGGTTTGGTGATTTCGGTCATTGCATTATCGATCATAGGAATTTTTGTGGTCGGCAGTGCGAAAGAAGTTTATCAGTCCAGACAGATGGTGGGAGTTATCACAGGAATTATTATGATGATCATCGTATCGCTGATTGATTATGTGTGGCTTTTGAATTTTTATTGGATATTTTATGGGATTGCAATTCTGACTTTAGGTGCGGTACTTGTGATCGGTACAAATGTAAATGGTGCAACCAGATGGATCGATCTGGGATTTACAACGTTTCAGCCATCAGAATTAGCAAAGATCTTATTGATATTATTCTTTGCAAAATTTTTGATGGAACATGAAGATGATATTAATGATAAATGGACAATCATTAAATATGCTATTTTTTGCGGAGCTCCACTGGCACTTATTGTTGCAGAACCAAACCTTTCAACAACGATCTGTACGGCCTTGGTGTTGTGCCTGCTTATATATGTGGCGGGTCTTAGCTATAAATTTATAGGAACAGTCCTGATTATATTGATTCCGACCGCGGTTATCTTTTTAAGTATCGTAGTACAGCCGAACCAGCCGTTTCTAAAAGATTACCAACAGGCTCGTATTCTGGCATTTATTGAACCTGAAAAATATGCTTCGGATGAGGCTTATCAGCAAAAGAACTCAGTAATGGCCATTGGTTCAGGGCAACTCACTGGAAAAGGGTTAAAAAATAACACGACGACTTCTGTAAAAAATGGTAATTTTATTTCAGAGCCACAGACTGATTTTATTTTTGCAATCGTGGGAGAAGAATTAGGTTTTATTGGCAGTTGTATAATTATTGCGTTACTCTTATTAATTGTGATACAATGTATTATAATCGGAATTCGATCGAGGGATTTGGCAGGTAGAATCGTCTGTTGCGGAGTAGGCGGCCTGATAGGATTTCAGAGTTTTATTAATATCGGAGTCGCCACCCAAATATTGCCAAACACCGGTGTACCGTTGCCGTTCGTCAGTTATGGACTTACATCTCTGGTAAGTTTGTATGTCGGTATCGGATTGGTATTAAACGTTGGATTACAACCGAAAAAATATCAGTAAGGAGAATAAAAGGATGAATATTGGATTAATTGCTCATGATTCAAAAAAAACACTGATGCAAAATTTTTGTATTGCTTATAGGGGCATATTAAGTAAGCATAACCTGTATGCGACAGGCACAACGGGACGCTTGATTGAAGAAGTGACGAATCTTAACATCCACAAATATTTAGCCGGACATTTAGGCGGTATGCAGCAGTTAGGGGCTCAGATTGCACAAAATGATATTGATGCTTTGATCTTTTTAAGAGAGCCTACGAACCCAAAGCCACATGAACCAGATGTAAATGATGTTGTGCGTTTGTGTGACACATACAATATCCCGATGGCAACGAATCTTGCAACGGCGGAGATTATTATTTTAGCATTAGATAGAGGAGATCTTGACTGGCGTGAAATGTACCGATAATCATTCAAAAAATAGAACAGGAAATAGATCCGGAAAACGAAGAAGAAGGAAAAAGATCATATACAGGCGTATTTTGATCACATTGGTGTTAGTTTTTATAATAGTATTAGGTATTGCAGCTAAATTGTTGGTTCCGAAACTTTTAAAGCATGAAGAAGTTGCAAAGGCATATGAGGCAGCACAATATAATACCTCTGTATATACGGGAGATCTTCTGGCTAATTCTTATTGTGTGACAACGGAAGATGTTGCGTTGGAAGATAGTGAAGAAACACTTGATACAACTGGATTTACGGAGGCCGCATTATTTGATGTAGATAATGCCAATGTGGATTATGCTCAGAATGTTTTTGATAAGTTGTATCCGGCGAGCACGACAAAGATTTTGACTGCTTTGATTGCTCTGGAGAATACAGATTTAACCGATGTGGTTACGGTGGCGGACGAGGCAGGTGTCGATCAGTTTGCAGCGGATGAGTCGACTTGTGGTATTAAAGCAGGTGACAAGCTGACGATGAAAGATTTGTTATATGGAATGCTATTAGAGTCGGGAAATGACAATGCGGCAGCCATTGCATATTACATCAGCGGAAGTATGGATGGTTTTGCAGATCTTATGAATCAGAGGGCAAAAGAACTTTTAGCGACACATTCACATTTTGTCAATTCGAATGGATTGCATGATGAGGATCACTATACAACAGCTTATGATCTTTATTTGATTTTCAATGAATGTATCAAACATAAGGAGTTCGTTGACATTATTAATACGAATTTTTACACTGCGACAATTACTTCGGCGGATGGAACAGAGCGTGCAATGGAATGGGCACCGACGAATTATTATCAGCAGGGAATTGCAGAGGCACCTGAAGGAGTGACTGTAATCGGAGGAAAGACTGGAACGACAGATGAAGCCGGAAGTTGCCTGATTCTGCTTACAAAGGACGCAGAGAAACATTCCTATATTTCGATTGTGATGGGAGCTGATACGAAAGATATTTTGTATCAGGATATGACGACAATTCTAAGTTCGATTCCAGATAAAAGTGGATCAAATAACAATGAATAATGATACAGGGGGCTCTCTTACTTGAGAACCCCCTGTTGTAATTATAGTGACGGACGAGAAAGCCATATGTTTGCTTAAGGTCTGTCAAACACTTACTGTTATTTTATGAAGTAGAATTAATTCTGCCGTATAGACTGATCAGGTACAGGCCGCACAGACCGACAATTGCATAGATGATACGGGACAGCCAGGAAAGATTTCCAAAAAGAAATGCAACCAGATCAAAACGGAAAATACCGATCAATAACCAGTTGATCGCACCGATAATGACAAGTGTCAGTGCAGTATTGTCAAACCATTTCATGTATGATTCCTCCTTTTTTGTGCTATCTTTAGTATGTAAGGAAGAACATGGTATTATACATTTTGAAAGGAATTATTTTAATGAATAGAGAATTACCATATTATGCATATTCTGAATATTTGAAAAAAAGATATGGAGAAAAAGTATATAAATTACCAGTAAATCTGGATGTTACATGTCCGAACAGGATATCAGGACATGGCTGCTCATTTTGTGCAGAATCAGGCACGGGATTCGAGGCTTTAGATCATAATCTTTCGGTCAGTGAACAGTTGAACCGCAACAGAGAGCATATTGAAAAAAGATATCATGCACATAAATTTATCGCATATTTTCAGAATTATACCAATACGTATCTGCCACTAGAAAAATTTCGTATTTACATGGAAGAAGCTGCAAAAGTTCCAGATATTGTAGAAATAGCTGTATCAACCCGTCCGGATTGTATTCGTCTGGATTATCTGGAAATTTTAAAAGAAATTCATGAAAAATATCAGGTAGAAATTACGATTGAATTAGGTTTACAGACAGTAAATTATCATTCACTGTTAGAAATCAATCGAGGTCATACATTAGCAGAATTTATAGATGCGGTACTTATGATTAAGTCCTATCCTTTTGATATCTGTACGCATGTTATCTTAAATCTTCCGCATGATACGATCACAGATGTGGTAGAAACGGCAAAGATTTTATCTGCATTAAAGGTAGATGTTGTAAAGGCACATTCTCTTTATATTGCCAAAAACACAAGCTTGTGTGATGATTATGAAAATGGTACAATAACTCTGTGTTCCAAGGATGAGTATATTACACGTGCTATTTCATTTTTGGAATATTTAAATCAAAATATTGCAGTGGAACGTCTCTTCGGAAGAATCCCGGAAAAGGATGCGGTGTTTTGCAATTGGGGATATAGCTGGTGGAAACTCAGGGATGAATTAATTGAGAAGATGGACGAGATGGAAAGCTTTCAGGGGAAGAAGTGTAAATATTTAAATGGAGCTGCATTAAGGGGGCTTGCTTAATTGAGTAGTACAAATAATCATAGATCCAATATTCAGGTGTATCGGAAAAAATGGAATTTTAACATAGGTGTTATTATATTTGGAGTTATTTTTATTTATCTGGTCGTGACCGTGTTAATGTATCTGACGAAGACGCACGTGACACCGTATGAAGTGCGGGAAGGTTCTATTTTAAAGGATAATGCTTATACCGGATTTATTATAAGAGATGAAAAGGTTATTAATTCTGATAAGTCGGGATATATTAATTTTTTTGCTTTAGAAGGAAGTAAAGTCGGAGCGAAGACGTGCGTATACACACTATCAGATAGTAAACTTGATCTAGAAAGTACAACCTCGTCTGATGCGAAGACTTTATCGTCCGAAGAGCAACAGGCTGTTTATATGAAAATCCAAAGTTATGTGGATGGCTTTGAAGAAAGAAAATTTTCAGATGTTTATAATTTAAAAGATAATGTTTCAAGTACTTTATTGAACCAGGACAGTCAGGAAAAGCAAAAGCAGTTAACATCATTGTCTTCGGATAATAAATCTGGCGTTCAACTTTGTTATGCGGCTTCAGATGGAGTGATTTTGTATTCCATTGATGGATATGAGGATGTCACCGCAGATACTGTGACGGAAGCTATGATATCCAAAGATGGTTATAAGAGTACCACGATTCAGGACAATACGAAGATTACGGCAGGTACAGCGATCTATAAGGTAGTATCGGATAATGACTGGAAGATAGCAATCCTTGTCAGTGATGACACTGCGAAAGAATTAAAAGAAGAGAACAGTGTAAAAGTACAGTTCCCGGAAAACGACGAAGTGATATGGGCAGAAGTATCTCTGAAAAAAAGTGGAAATACCAATATTGCAATACTATCTTTTGATAATTCAATGGTAAGTTTTGATACCAGCCGCTATACGGATCTGGAGCTGATTACTACGGATGAGAGTGGACTGAAGATTCCAAAATCGTCTGTTACCAAAAAGGATTTTTATGTAGTACCGGTTGACTATCTGACGCAGGGAGGAAATAGTAATTCTACCGGAGTGTTAATAGATAAAGGCAAGGATAATGCGGAGTTTCAGAATGTTACAGTATTCTATGTTGATGAGAAGAATCAATTAGCATATCTGGATCCGGATGTTTTTGGTAAGAATACGATATTACGTAAAGAAGACTCTTCTGATACGTATACTCTTGGAGAGACAAAATCTTTAAAAGGTGTTTATAACATAAATAAAGGATATGCTGAATTTAAGAAAGTGAAGATTTTATGTGAGAGTGATGAGTATTACATTATTGAACCAGACAGTGTATATGGACTTACCAATTACGACCGTATTGCGTTAAACGGAGCGGACGTCCGGGAAGATGACGTTGTATTCTAAGGTATTTATTTTAGATATTTAAAAGGAGTGATATAAAATGCTGAAAGATAATTTAGCAAAAGTAGAAGAAAATATTCAAAAGGCCTGTGACAGGGCGGGAAGAGACCGCAGCGAAGTTACGCTGATCGCGGTCAGTAAGACAAAACCCGTAGAAATGTTGCAGGAAATCTATGATGAGGGAATCCGTGTATTCGGGGAGAACAAAGTTCAGGAACTCACTGATAAATATGAAGTTATGCCACAGGATATTCATTGGCAGATGATCGGACACTTACAGAGAAATAAAGTAAAATATATTATTGATAAAGTAGATCTGATCCATTCCGTAGATTCTATCCGTCTGGCGGAGACAATTGACAAAGAAGCAGCTAAGAAAAATGTGATTGCCAATATTTTGATCGAGGTCAATGTAGCAAAAGAAGATACAAAATTCGGACTTATGCCGGAGGAAGTAGAAGATTTTGTGCGTGAGATAGCAAAGTTTGAACACATTCGTGTAAAAGGACTTATGACAATTGCTCCATTTGTTGAAAATCCGGAAGAAAACCGCCCAATTTTCGCACGTTTACGTAAATTATCTGTTGACATCGCGGCAAAAAACATTGATAATATTATTATGAGTATTCTGTCTATGGGTATGACCAATGATTACCAGATCGCCATAGAAGAAGGTGCCACGATGGTTCGTGTGGGAACTGGAATTTTTGGTGCACGCGATTATACTCTAGTATAAACAGAAGATAGGAGATATATAACAATGGGAGTATTGGATAAGTTTCTTGATATCATGAAACTGAACGATGATGATGATTTTGATGACGATTTCTTTGATGATGATTTCGATGATGACATCGATGAGAAGCCGAAGAAGAGCAGTGGGTTATTCCATAAAGATAAAGTAAAAGAAGACATCGATGAAGAAGATGAAGTCTATGATGCACCTGCGAAGTCCTCAAGATTTAATAATAAAGTAACACCGATGCGTCAGACATCTTCAAGAAGAAGTCAGGTTAACATGGAAGTTTGTGTTATCAAGCCGGCATCTGTAGATGACGCAAGAGAGATTACAGAGACACTTCTCAGCGGAAGAACTGTTATTCTGAATCTGGAAGGGTTAGATCTTGAGATTGCACAGAGAATTATTGATTTCACATCTGGTGCAACATTTGCTATCAGTGGTAATCTTCAGAAGATTTCTAACTACATTTTCTTAGTAACACCGACGAATGTAGATATTTCAGGAGATTTACAGGATCTTTTAAATACATCTTTTGATGAATCTTCTATGAGATCAAGATTCTAATATATAGAACCAAATATATTACATATTCAAAGAGCATCATTTAATGATAGATTTGATGCTCTTTCTTTTGGTATTTAATAAGTATATTGAAAGGACCTGAGCATGATGCAAAAAAATGAAAGATATTTCTATTATTTAAAAGCGTTGATCTTGACAGCAATTCTGATTGGCCTGGATCAAATAGTTAAATATCTGGTTGTTCTGAAGTTAAAAGGGAATCCGCCGTTTGACATTATTAAAAATGTATTCCAATTAGAATATCTGGAAAATCGAGGCGCAGCATTTGGAATATTAGAGAATAAGCGAATCTTCTTTTACCTTTGCGCAATTTTTATACTGATTGTAGTGGCTTACTTTTATACAAAGGTACCTATGGAAAAGAAATTCCTTCCGCTGCGTATATGTGCGATTTTCATAGCCTCCGGAGCAATCGGGAATGTGATTGATCGAGTAAGGCTTAACTATGTTGTTGATTTTCTATATTTTAAGCTGATAGATTTCCCGATATTTAATGTTGCCGATATCTATGTGACCGTTGCAGCAGTTATGCTAGTAATTTTAGTTTGCTTTTATTATAAGGAGGAAGACCTTGAACGAATATTCAGTCACTCAGGAAAATAAAGGAACTCGTATTGATAAGTTCCTTGCAGATCATATGGAGGGTGCCTCCAGATCTTTTCTGCAGAAATTAATAAAAGAAGAACACGTACTTGTAAACGAAAAGCCTGTAAAAGCCAATTACAGGCTTTCTTTGGACGATAAAGTAACAATTACGATACCAGAGGCAAAAGAACCGGAAATTGAGGCAGAGAACATTCCTTTAGATATTCTGTATGAAGATTCAGACATTATTATTGTCAATAAGCCAAAGCAGATGGTCGTGCATCCTGCACCGGGACATTATAGTGGAACACTTGTAAATGCATTGATGTACCATTGCGGAAAGGATTTATCCGGGATTAACGGAGAGATGCGTCCGGGAATTGTTCATAGAATTGATATGGACACGACAGGCTCTTTGATCGTGTGTAAGAATGATATGGCGCATCAGAGCCTTTCAGAGCAATTAAAAGAACATTCTATAAAAAGAGTTTATGAAGCGATTGTTCACGGCAATATCAAAGAGGATGAAGGTACTGTAAATGCACCGATCGGAAGACACCCAATTGATCGGAAGAAGATGAGTACGCATGCAAAGATTTCCAGAAATGCTGTAACGCATTATAAAGTATTGAAACGTTTTGGAAACTATACTTATATTCAATGTGAGTTGGAGACAGGCAGGACGCACCAGATACGTGTCCATATGGCAAGTATCGGGCATCCGATTCTTGGAGACATGGTATATGGACCGAAAAAATGTCCGTATCCGAATCTTCAGGGGCAGACTTTGCACGCGAAAACACTTGGAATTATACATCCAAGAACAGGAGAATATTTAGAAGTAAATGCTCCATTGCCAGACTATTTTGAAAAATTATTGAAAATTCTATAATATTTTTATAATAAAACTGTACTTTTTCTGCTTATTATTGTATAATATAGACAAATAATAAGTGGCAAGGAGTGTGAGTTATATGAAGAAAACTAACACGATCATCACGATAGGCAGACAATTCGGAAGTGGTGGACATGATATCGGAAGCAAATTAGCAGAAGAATTGGGAATTGAGTTATACGATAAAGAGATGCTTGATCGAGCTGCTAAAGAGAGTGGCATCTGTCAGGAATTATTTGAGAGTAATGATGAGAAACCAACGAACAGTTTCTTATATTCACTGGTCATGGATACATATTCCTTTGGAAATGGTTATACTTCCGGATATTTGGATATGCCTTTGAACCATAAGATATTCTTAGCACAGTTTGATGCAATTAAAGGTATTGCAAAAGAAGGCCCTTGTGTATTGATCGGAAGATGTGCAGATTATGCATTGGAAGATTATAATAATGTACTCAGAGTCTTTATACGTGCAGAGATGGATGACCGTATTCGTCGTATTGCGAAGTCTTATGATCTGACAGACGCAAGAGCTAAAGACTTAATCATTAAGACTGATAAGAAGCGCGCCGGATATTATAACTATTACAGCAACAAGAAATGGGGCGAGGCAGAGAGTTATGATGTGTGCCTGAACAGTTCTATTCTTGGAATCGATGGAACAGTAGAAGCTATCAAATCTTTAATTGAGATCAAAGAAAAGAATATTGGTGTTAAAATTTAACTTGTAAATAGTATATTATTCTAATATAAATCGCCAGCAGATAATCATTCCCGGTTATCTGCTGGCGGTATTTTTACTTTAGTAGTTAATTAAATTTATAGGAAATTATAGTGCAACAATTTCTCTGCAGATTATGATTTTATGATTGCTTAGGATTCGCGTAATTTGACAATGCCAGCAGCTTTCTTTCTACGGTCGTCATCAATGGCTGCATAATGTTTCTTTGTCGTATTAACGTCTTTGTGTCCGAGCACATCAGCTACAAGGTAAATATCGCCGGTTTCCTTGTATAACGCTGTGCCATAAGTACTTCGTAATTTGTGAGGGGTGATTTTTTTATTCGGTGTTACCTGGCGGGCATATTTTTTAACCATGTTCTCAACCGATTGAACTCCCATACGTTTGCGCTGTGTAGAAAGAAACAGTGCATTCTCATGTCCTGGAAGTGGAGTAATCGCTTTACGATCACCTTCGATATAATTCTCCAGAGCGTCGGCAACTTCATCGCCAAAATAAACTACCATCTGATTGCCACCTTTTCTGGTAACTGTAATTCCATAATTTTTAAAATCAACATCCGTAAGATCCAACCCAACACATTCAGATACTCGAATACCTGTACCAAGTAGTAAAGTCAGGATTGCAATATCGCGATCTTTCGTCTTTTTATAATAATTAAGAGCCTGACCGGTCAGTGTTGCACCACAGTTCTCTACATAATCTAGTAACATTGCAACTTCATCCGTATCCAGACGGATAATCGCTTTGTTATGTATCTTTGGCATATCTACTAATAAAGTCGGATTTTTCTCAATTGCCTGTCTTGTGTAATAGTAATTATAAAAACTTCTGAGAGCCGACATCTTTCTCTTTAATCCGCGTTCGCCATTTGTAATATATTCTTCATCGTGATCTTTCTTATAAACCTTTAAGTATTCCATATATTCCTCGATATCAACAGGCTCAATGCGGTCAAGATCCTGAACTTTAAATTGCTCAATAGAATAATCTTTATATACAGGATTAGATTCCATCAAAAAATGAAAAAATACGCGGATATCATAAGCATAGTTAATTCGCGTTCTAACAGATGAACGAGGTTCTATAGCTCTGAAATAGTCCCGTGCAAAAGGCGGCAATGTATTCAAGATATCACGCAAACGCAACGTATAATCCATTTCAATCTGTTCATGATAGGTTTTGTTATTATTATTATTTGGCATTTATTAGATACTCCCTTCAAAATCAATACATCTCTTGGAAAAATCAGGATTTGTCGTATAGATTTATCTAGGTTTATATTATATCCTATTTCGGAATAAAAATCAAATGAATCATCAGAATGCTTTTATACAAATAGGCAATGGCTTTTTATGCCATTGCCCTGGGGTAAGTATAATATATATAAGATGATGATTCTTATATAGCAAAATAAGTATATGATAATATATGGTACAATAAAGTCAAAGATTATAAATAGTATGCAACTGTCAGATACTGACCATCTTGAATTGAATCGGAATCTAAATGATTAATATCTTTTAATTCCTGAACATATTCTTTGACTGAATCGTAATTATCATCTATGTAAGTCTCGGCGATATCCCATAAAGTGTCACCGGAGGTAATCTCAATAGTCTTATAATATTTCGTACTATTATGATCTACTGTATGCGTATCAGATTGCATGCCGGACTGTGACTTCATATCCTGTGCATAACTGGTATTATAAAAGATAACAAATCCAAGAATAAATACAAGCATGAACGCACCTGTAAGTAAATGCTTGATATGACGTCTCTTCATATTAAGACTGCTTCTACGCTTCTGTTCTGATGGATATCCATTATATTGATATTCGTTGTTATACTGATACTTCATGATGACCCCTCCTATGTTCTTAAACAAATGTTCGTGAACAACTGTTCTGTTTGTATTATATATGCAGAACAAGTGTTTGTCAATGTTTAGAAAGAAAAAATCGAACATATTTTCTAAACATTTGTTTGCTATTTAAAGTAGTCTATGCTAGAATGAATTTATAAACTTAATGAGGAGGAGTTTCCTTATGCCAGGAAAGATAAGCGATAAGCAACAGGAAATATTAGATTATATCAAGTCGCAGATTATTGAACGTGGATTCCCGCCGTCTGTTCGAGATATCTGTACGGCAGTTCATCTGAAGTCTACTTCTTCTGTTCATTCTCACCTTGAGACACTGGAGAAGAACGGATATATACGTCGAGATCCGACGAAACCGAGAGCAATTGAGATTTTAGATGAATCTTTTAATATGATGCGCCGTGAGATGGTGAATATTCCGCTTCTGGGACAGGTAGCTGCAGGTGAACCGATTCTTGCAGAACAGAACATTGAAGAATATCTTCCATTCCCAGCAGAGTTTGTGACGAAGAATCAGACGTTTTTACTGCGAGTACACGGGGAAAGTATGATCAATGCAGGTATTCTGGATGGAGATTTAGTGCTTGTAGAACAGCGTAATACCGCTCATAACGGAGAGATGGTCGTAGCGATGATCGATGATGGTGCTACGGTTAAGCGGTTCTATAAGGAGGAAGGAATCATAAGACTTCAACCGGAGAATGATATGATGGATCCGATTATTGTGAAGGATTGTGTGATCGTTGGAAAAGTAATCGGAGTATTTCGAATTTTCAAGTAGTGTAATTTTGAGTAATATTGAAATTTGAAATATTGATAAGATGCAATAATTTGATGATACGCGTACATAAGAAAAAGGTTAGATGCTGTAAGTTTTAATTTGATTTGAAACCACATATCTAACCTTTTTTGTATAGAATGATGTCTATATAAATAATAATAATTTTACTTATAACTCTTCGATATTTTCAACTCGGATTCCATCATTCCAGATACGTTCCAGATTATAGAATTCTCGGTTTTCTTTATCAAAGATATGGATGATCACATCTCCATAGTCTAACAGTACCCAGGAACTGCTGCGCTGTCCTTCACGCTGTCTTTGCTCGTAACCGGCTTTGTGCATCTGCTCTTCTACGTTGTCTGTCAGAGCATGAACCTGACTGTCACTGTTACCATCACAGATAATAAAGTAATCAGCAAGAATGGATACCTGAGAGATATTGATCACACAGATATCATGCCCTTTTTTGTCTTCCAGTGCAGCGTACGCTGTCTTTACCATGTCTTTTATCTGGTTCAATTTTCGTCCTCCTTGTGAGCCTCTAGAAGTTCTTTATAATATAAATATGTCTGCCTGGTCATTGGATCCACGGCTTTGTTGGTACGTTCAAGGTATGTAAGAGAATCATTTAACATTCGGTACAGACATTGATCGATATCTGTAAATGCCAGTTCTCTCACGACCGGCATATTAGGAAGTTTGCGTCTGCCAGGTTCAATATAGTCTGCAATATATATAATCTTTTCCAGTAGAGACATTGCCGGTCTTCCGGTTGTATGACTGGCAATTGCATTCAGAATATCTGAATCCTGAATCTTGTATTTATGCTCCGCAAGGTATGCACCAAGTTTTGCATGTAAAAGTCCGGGATTTTTGCGTTCTGTGTCTGTTACTTCCAGATGATATTTTTTACAGAGCTTTAGTTTATCGCTATCCGAGATACATTTTGCACAGTCGTGCAACAGACCGGCGTACATCGCTTTCTCGATATTGGCTCCGTGGCACATTGCCATAGAAGCTGCCGTGTACATCACGCCCATAGTATGATAATAACGATCTTTATCTAATTCTTTATATAGAGTTTTACGAATCTGGTTTAATTTTTCATCCATAAAATTCACTTCCTGATCTATCTTGATTATGCACATATTACGCGCCAAATAGTCGATGTTCTCTGATATACGCTTCCACTACTTCCGGAACATCTTTTTGAATGGATTCTCCATTTTTAATCTTTTTTCTGAGTTCATGTGAAGATACATGAATCAGCGGTGTTACCATCAGTCTGATGTCGACAGATTCATAGCTAGATTCTAATTTATGAATCTGCTCTAACATTTCCCCGGAGGTATCGATTTCATCCCTGTAAGCGGCAAGAATCGTGCATATCGGGAAAATCCGCTCCGGATGTACCCAGCTGTCCAGTGTAAAAAGAGAGTCTGCACCAATGATAAAGTAAAATTCATCATCTGGATTACAATTGTGAAAATGTTCCAATGTCTGATAAGAGTATGATGTATTCTCTGAAAAAGCTTCATAAGTTTCCAGATGGTATTCCGGATGTCCTTCTATTGCAAGCTTTACCATTTCAACGCGATGGTGAACATCAGACTCTATTGTTTCGATATTTTTATGTGGCGGCCGCCCGTTTGGCATGAACCAGACTTCATCCAGATGGTAGATCTTATAAGCCTCCCTTGCAAGCATAAGATGACCATTATGGATCGGGTCAAAAGTACCGCCCATGATTCCTATTTTGCGCATATTTATCACCCTGAATGTATTGGTATACAGGTTCTATTGTATTTCTTTAGGATGGTTCTCCTAAGGGAGTACAATTTTTTTATTTTTGTCTTTGCCTTCTTTGTATAAAACGATTTTCTTTCCAATAACCTGAACAACCTGTGAACGTGTACGTTCTGCAACCAGTTCAGCAATCTCTCTTGGATCGTCAATACAATTTTTTAAAACACTGATCTTAATTAATTCTCTGGCCTCTAAAGCTTCGGCAATCGCATTTGTAAGCTCTGGAGTAATGCTATTTTTCCCTACCTGGAAAATAGGATCCATTGTCATTGCCAGACTTTTAAGATAAGCTCTCTGCTTTGTCGTCATATCTTTTACTCCTTTTTATCCGCAATCAAAAAGATTGCCTTTCATCTTATTTATAGTAATCAAACTGAAGATCATACATACGAACGGTATCGCCCTCTTCAATGCCGGCTTCTTCCAGTTGTTCCAGAATACCAGTCTCTTTTAAAAATCTCTGGAAGAATGCAAAACCTTTTTCTGAATCCAGGTTCGTATATCCAAGCATCTTCTCGATACGAGGACCTTCTACTACAAACATATCATCTTCTTTCTCAACGGTATAAGGAAGATCTTCATATAAAAGTTCATCCTCAGGGAAGTATTCCTGTTCGAATACGACCGGTGCCTGATCTAATTTAGATAACTGATCAGATACATAATAGAGAAGTTCCTTGATTCCCTGGCCTGTGACTCCTGAAATCGGAAATACTTTTATTCCTTTTGGCTCAAATTCGTTCTTTAATCGTTCTACAGGGTCTTCTTCTCCTTCGGCAGTATAGATTGCATCAATCTTATTTGCCGCGATCACCTGTGGTCTGCCTGCGATTTCCGGATTATAAGCTTCTAATTCAGCGTTGATCTTATAAATATCTTCTACAGGGTCACGTCCCTCTGTTCCGGCAGCATCTACTACATGGATCATAAGTTTTGTACGTTCGATATGACGTAAAAATTCGTGACCAAGACCGATTCCTTCAGAAGCTCCCTCAATGAGTCCCGGTACATCAGCCATTACGAAACCATTGCTGCCGTCAAGATCAACAACACCGAGATTCGGATTTAATGTCGTAAAGTGATAATTGGCAATCTTAGGCTGCGCATTGGTCACTCTTGATAAAAGTGTAGATTTTCCGACATTTGGAAATCCAACAAGTCCGACATCGGCAATTACTTTCAGTTCCAGGCTAACCCACAGTTCTTTGGCAGGCTGTCCCGGCTGAGCATATTTTGGAATCTGCATAGTTGCAGTTGCAAAATGCTGATTCCCAAGACCGCCCTTACCACCTTTTAAGATGATCTGACGTTGATTATCTCCTGACATATCTGCAATAACTTTGCCGGATTCTGCTTCTTTGATTACGGTTCCTTCCGGGACTTTTAAGATGATATCATCGGCATCTTTTCCGTGACATCTCTTCTTGCCGCCAGGTTCTCCGTCCTGGGCAGCGAATTTTCTGCGATGTCTGAAGTCCTGTAAAGTGTTAAGACCTTTGTCGACTTCGAAAATAACATCTCCGCCGCGTCCTCCATCTCCGCCATCCGGGCCGCCGTTAGGTACATATAATTCACGGCGAAAACTAACATGGCCATCTCCGCCTTTTCCTGATCTTATAAATATCTTTGCTCTATCTGCAAACATATACTTCATCCTTTCATATAATAAAAGAAATTCTCAAATGATACAAAAAGTGCTGCGTTATAACTGAAACTCAGCTACTCTGCAGCACCTTAAAATACTTTACTTATTATTCAGCTACCGGATAGATAGAAACCTGTTTCTTATCTCTACCTTTTCTCTCGAATTTTACAACACCGTCAACAAGTGCGAATAATGTATCATCTCCGCCACGTCCAACGTTGATACCCGGG
>ERZ773103.1553-NODE-1553-length-24077-cov-5.481642_pt1 | contig 24077 bp, 26 predicted proteins | sample MGYA00511118_ERZ773103 | MGnify/ENA primary metagenome ERZ773103 (study PRJEB29015, sample SAMEA2737821) | human gut metagenome | biome: human gut; feature: human-associated habitat; material: faeces | place: China | collected 2012 ... | reverse complement strand
CCGGATCTGGAATTATAATCTGACTGAAGGACAGCGTTGGAGCCTTGTTAAATAATTAAAAATGATTGATTGGAAAAGTCAAAAAGATATTTTGAGATAAGCAATAACAGAAAGCGAGCGACAGAGATGAGTGATACATACTATAAACCACTGAAAATTGCAGAGAATATTTACCATATCTATGAACCGGGCAATGTTTATACAACATTGATTATAGGCGAGGAGAAGGCATTGCTGATTGATACGGGTTATGGATTTGGTGATCTGGCAGCATTTGTGAGAACGCTGACAGACAAACATCTGGAAGTAGTGCTGACACATGGACATACAGATCATTGCGGCGGCAATTATGAATTTCCGACGGTTTATATGAATCTGATGGATGTACCAACTTATCTCTGGTATGAAGCAACGCAGAAACAGCTGATTGTGGACAAATTCAAAAGAGACCGGGCGGCAGCAGGACTTCCAGATGTCTGGCCGGAAGTATTTGACCAGACCAAATGGGTACAACAGCATACAAGGCATTTTGAACCACTCAAAAACGGACAGATTTTTGATCTGGGTGGTCGTCAGGAAGAGATCTTTTTTATGCCTGGTCATACAGTTGGATCGATTGTTGTGTTTGATCATCAGACAGGGTTACTCTTTTCCGGGGACAATATCAGCGACAGTTTGTGGATACTGTTTGATACGAGTGCACCGTTGGCGGAATATGTAGGGCATCTGATGGATATCAAATTACTTCCGTTGACGGGAATTGTGGCCTCTCACAGAGATATTATTTTCCCGGTAACTATCATCAATGATCTGTTGAGAACCATCAGCTGCATTAATCCGCAGACGGATCGGGGCTTTGTTCATCCGAGAACAGGACAGAAGGCATTGAAGCATCGTGAGCCATGTGAAGCCATTGAAAATATTCAATATATCTATGTCGTTTATGATGAGAATAAGCTTCAATAAAATGCCGGTTTACGCTTGACTAACTGTGTACCCGCGTACTATAGTATAGATAATCTCTTTGCACTGCATATATACAGTACAAACTGATCAGGCGGGGCGCACTTTTTATAAGCGATCGCAGCCGGGCCCTTTCGGGCAGCAGATGAATGAAATGGCGAAGCATCTGCGGGACAGTTGGTGTTCCGCAGGTGCTTTTTATGTTTATAAGCATCTGCCGCAGAATATGGAGAGAGCGAGTATTAGAATCGTTTCATTTCAGAACGGAGGGTGTTATTGATGAAGAATGTAAAAGCAAAGACAAATGAACAAATTGCGATGCAGGTATCAGCGAATAGTATTGCTGTGAACCTGATGTTATCTATTTTTAAACTGATTGCCGGCTTGATGGCATCATCAGGAGCGATGATCTCAGATGCCATTCACTCAGCATCTGACGTGTTCAGCACAATTATTGTTATTATCGGAGTTAAGATTTCTGGTAAGGCATCGGATGAAGATCATCCATATGGGCATGACAGATTTGAATGTGTTGCTTCTATTATATTGGCTATTCTTTTAGGTGTGACCGGTGTCGGCATCGGTTTAACCGGTGTTCAGAAACTGACGGCTGGTCATTACGACACACTGGCAGTACCTGGAGTGCTGGCACTGGCGGCAGCCGTTATTTCTATCGTTGTCAAGGAGATTATGTATTGGTATACAAGAAATGCGGCCAAGAAGATCAATTCAGGGGCATTAATGGCAGATGCATGGCACCATCGTTCAGATGCATTATCATCTGTAGGCAGTTTTGTGGGTATATTAGGAGCCAGAATGGGATTTCCTATGCTGGATCCTTTGGCCAGTGTTGTCATCTGTCTGTTTGTTGTTAAGGCAGCTGTCGATATTTTCAGAGATGCCATCAGCAAGATGACGGATAAATCATGCGATCAGGAAACCGTGAATGAAATGCATGACTGCATTATGAATATTCAGGGTGTAGAAGGCATTGACCTTCTGAAGACAAGAAGTTTCGGGTCAAAGTATTATGTAGATATTGAGATCAAAGCGGATGGTGATAAAAAATTGTGGGAGGCACATGCCATTGCTGAGAATGTCCATCATGCCATAGAGCAGCAGTTCCCATTGGTCAAACATTGCATGGTTCACGTCAACCCGGCATAAAATAATAAATGCAAAATGCTGTGTTGTTTAAATGCGTAAGAAATGATAAAAAATTACTTAGACAGAGGTTTAGGTGAAACAGTATTGAAAATTTAATAGCGTGCGGTAAAAAGCTTTAGAATAGGTTTCAAAAAGGCCATTCAGACACAGGGGCTTCAACGGCGGCTGGTACTTAGGCAGTGTATTGTACTGCCTTATGTACCATTGCCAGACGTTGGCAGCAGAAGCAATCCTGTGACTGAATGGCCTTTTTGAAGCCTTTTTATGTCTGGGGCCGCACGCCCTGAATTTTCGTATTTTTTTCATGAATTTTACATAACCCTGGTTTTAGATTTTACATGGAAGTTTTATCTTTAATAGCGACACGAGAAGTTAAAGAGTTAAAAAGGAAAATCTCAAAGAAGGAGAAATGAGAAATGAAAAAATTTATTTGTACAGCATTAACCCTTGCAATGGTTGTAGGAAGCCTTGCAGGATGCGGAAGTTCATCATCTAAAGAAACAACAGCAGCAAGCGGTGCCGCTACGGAAGCTGCAACAGAAGCAGCACAGACAGAAGTTGCTGCAGCAACAGGCGATTTTGATACAAGCAAAGAAATCAGTGTTAACTCACGTGAAGATGGTTCAGGTACAAGAGGCGCTTTCATAGAATTGTTTGGTGTAGAAGAGAAAGCCGCTGATGGTACAAAGGTTGATAATACAACAGTGGAAGCAAATATTACAAACAGCACATCTGTTATGATGACAAGCGTAGCTGGTGATCCATATGCAATCGGTTATATTTCACTTGGTTCGTTAAACGATACAGTAAAGGCTGTTAAGATTGACGGCGCCGAGGCAACAACAGATAATGTTGCAAATGGCACATATAAAGTAGCAAGACCGTTTAATATTGTAACAAAAGACGGACTCAGTGATGTGGCAAAGGATTTTGTAGATTATATTATGAGTGTTGAAGGTCAGGATATCATTGAACAGAACGGTTACATCAAGATTGATCAGAATGCAGCAGCTTATGCAGGCAGTAAGCCTGAAGGTAAAATCGTTGTCGCAGGTTCCTCAAGTGTATCTCCGGTTATGGAAAAATTAAAAGAAGCTTATCTTGCAGTGAACACAAATGCCGATATTGAAATCCAGACATCCGATTCCACAACAGGTGTTACATCTACACAGGAAGGTATCTGTGATATCGGTATGGCTTCCAGAGATCTGAAAGATACAGAAACAGGTGTAACAGCAACAACAATTGCACAGGATGGTATCGCAGTTATTGTCAACAATGAAAACCCTGTAGAGAACCTGACAAGTGACCAGGTAAAATCTATCTTCACAGGTGAAACAACAGTCTGGGCAGATGTTCAGTAAGCAGTATTCGAGTCAATGAATTGGGGGCTGTCTCCGGACAGTCCCCATGTTTTAGGATGCAGGAGTATTTATGAAAGTTAAAGAAAAAGTAATGGAAATCGTTTTTCTGGTGGCGGCCTGTGTTTCTATTCTGGCAGTTTTACTGATCTGTGTTTTCCTCTTTTCAAGTGGTATTCCGGCCATTGGCAAGATTGGACCGTTGAATTTCCTTGGAGGAACTGTCTGGAAACCAAGCAATAACTTATTTGGTATTTTACCGATGATTCTCGGCAGTATTTATGTTACAGCAGGGGCCATCATCATTGGTGTTCCAATTGGTATATTTATGGCTGTTTTCATGGCAAGGTTTTGCCCGGGCAGCCTGTATAAAATTTTGAAGCCGGCAGTAGAACTTCTGGCGGGTATCCCATCGATTGTTTATGGTTTCTTTGGTATGGAAGTTTTGGTGCCACTGCTCCGAAATACATTTGCGGCATTTAACTGCAAAGGTAATTCTATGCTGGCAGCATCCATTCTGTTAGGAATTATGATACTTCCCACCATTATCGGTGTTTCTGAATCCGCGATTCGTGCAGTGCCGAACAGTTATTATGAAGGATCTCTGGCATTGGGAGCAGATCATGAAAGAAGTGTATTCTTTGCGGTGCTTCCGGCTGCTAAATCCGGCATTCTGGCCGGTGTTGTCCTTGGTATTGGACGTGCGATCGGTGAAACAATGGCGGTTATCATGGTAGCAGGTAATCAGCCGGCGATGGCGCACAGTATATTTAAGGGTGTACGAACCATGACAGCCAATGTTGTCATTGAAATGGGGTATGCAACAGGTATTCACAGAGAAGCATTGATTGCGACAGGTGTTGTATTATTTGTATTTATTCTTCTGATCAATCTGTTGTTCTCAGTTATTAAAAGGAGGGAGAAATAATGAGTGAAGTAGACGGCGTTAAAGCAATTAATAAAGTCACTTTTGGACAGCGTCTGAAAGCTTATAAAAGAAGCAAATTATCTTTCCTTCTGGCAGCACTTGTTTTACTTTCAGCGATTATTACGATTGGCGTGCTGGGTTACCTGATATTTTATATTTTGATTAAGGGCGTCCCAAATCTCAGTCCAGACCTGTTCTCATTGACTTACACATCAGAAAATGTGTCTATGATTCCGGCGATCATTAATACGTTGATTATGACGATTCTGGCTCTTCTGATCGCAGTACCGCTTGGTATTTTCTCAGCTATTTATATGGTTGAATATGCTAAAAAAGGAAATAAGCTAGTAGGTGTTGTCAGTGTGACAACGGAAACACTGGCAGGTATTCCTTCTATTGTCTATGGCCTTTTCGGTATGCTGTTTTTCGTTACCTATTGCCATTGGAAATATTCTATACTGGCCGGTGCATTTACTCTTTCCATTATGATTCTGCCTTCTATTATGCGTACGACGCAGGAAGCCCTTTTGTCAGTGCCGGATTCATTCCGTGAAGGCAGTTATGGACTGGGAGCCGGTAAATTGAGAACCGTTTTTAGAATTGTTCTGCCGTCAGCAATTCCGGGTATACTGGCAGGTATTATTCTGGCTATTGGTCGTATTGTAGGTGAGACAGCAGCTTTAATCTTTACAGCCGGAACTGTACCGGATATTGCAAAAAACCTGATGTCATCAGGACGAACACTGGCGGTTCATATGTATGTGTTATCCGGTGAAGGACTGCATACGGATCAGGCTTATGCAACGGCGGTTGTGCTGCTGGTCGTTGTTATCATTATCAATGGATTATCCACACTGATCGCCAAGAAATTTACAAAGGCCTAGAAGAAAGAGAAAGGAATAGATATGGATAAATTTAATGTAGAACATCTTGATTTATATTATGGTGATTTCAAGGCGCTCAAGGATATCAACCTAAAGCTTCCGGCCAACGAGATCACCGCATTTATCGGACCGTCCGGCTGCGGTAAATCAACATTTTTAAAATCACTGAATCGTATGAATGATTTGGTGGAGGGATGCAAGATTACCGGTAAAGTGACGTTGGACGGTGAGGACATTTACGGATCGAATATGGACGTCAATGTGCTGAGAAAAAAAGTAGGTATGGTTTTTCAGAAACCGAATCCTTTTCCGATGAGTGTTTATGACAATATTACATATGGACCGAGAACCCATGGTATCCACAAAAAATCCCAATTGGACGAAATTGTGGAACGTTCACTGAGAGGAGCCGCAATTTGGGATGAATTAAAGGACAGATTAAATAAGAGTGCCCTTGGACTTTCCGGTGGTCAGCAGCAGAGACTTTGTATTGCAAGAGCACTGGCTGTGCAGCCGGATGTCATCCTTATGGATGAACCAACGTCTGCTTTGGACCCAATCTCAACTTCCAAGATTGAAGATCTGGTTTTGGAATTGAAAAAAGATTATACCATCATCATGGTCACTCATAATATGCAGCAGGCGACCCGTGTTTCAGACAGAACCGTCTTTTTCCTGTTGGGTGAAGTGATTGAAGATGGCAAAACAGAAGAACTCTTCTCTATGCCGAGAGATAAGAGAACAGAAGATTATATCACAGGGAGGTTTGGCTAATGCGCAATCGTTTCGATTTACAGTTAAAGCAGCTTAATGACGACATTATTGAGATGGGCAATATGATTGAGAGAGCCATCGAAATGGGTGTTTATGCCCTGATTGGTCACGATACGGATAAAGCAAAGCAGACCATTGATTATGATATGGATATTGATCACATGGAACGCGATATTGAAGCACTGTGTATGAAGCTTCTGCTTCAGCAGCAGCCGGTGGCAAGAGATTTGAGACAGATTTCCTCAGCATTGAAGATGATCACAGATATGGAGCGAATCGGGGATCAGGCCTCGGATATTGCGGAGTTATCGCTGCAGCTGGGAGATGTATCTGATATTGATGAAATATCACTGATTCAGAAAATGGCCAATGAGACAATGATGATGGTTGTCCGTGGTACAGAGGCGTATGTAACAAAAGACCTGGATGTAGCCCACAATGTTATTGATAATGATGATGTGGTCGATGATCTCTTTGATCAGATTAAAATGGCACTGGTTAAGCGTATCCAGGATAATCATGTGAAGAGTTTTGAGGCGGCGGATCTGTTGATGGTGGCTAAATACTTTGAACGTATCGGTGATCATGCCACCAATATTGCTGAATGGGTGATTTATTCTATTACAGGCAAGCATGTAGATGAGGCAGATAATTAAGCTGTGCAATGAGATTGCAGGAGAGATAAAAGAAAGGCGGGAGAGAATGATGATGAAGCGTATGTGGTATGAACTGAATATTCTGGCACTGAGAAAACATGTGCGTCCTGTCAGCTTGTTCCTGCTGGTGCATACACTTCTCTGGTGTGATCTGACATGGCTGATTTGTCAGATTGGATGCGATATCCTGGAGATACCAAAGGCATTATATCAGATGAATATCCTTCTGATCACAGCCTATGCAGGTGTCTTTGGCGGACTGATTGGCGGAATGATCTATCTGATGCATGAAAATCTGACCTGAATACAGGAAGGATGTCTGTAAGCAGAAACGAATTCTGTATTAGGATATGCGAGCGAGTCTTGAAATCATAAGAAACACGCTTCGCGAGTTTCTTATGATTATCGCGACAGTCGCCAAGGCCTCATGCAAGCATGGGCTTTGGATCATTGCTCGCGTAAATAAAAGTGACCCGTATGCTGTGGAAATCACGGTATACGGGTCATTTTCAGATTGTTTGTAAAACACGGAAATCTGCGGAGCCTGCCATAAACCGGCCTATGATTATTCATTATATCCGTCCGGCAGAATGTACAGAGAATCAATGGAATGTTGTATGTAAGTGGCAGGAATAAAAGCATTCCTGGTTCCCGTGATATTCTGCACACAGCCGACAGCATCTGCCGTATCGCAGACAGGTACCGTAGATTTAAGCGTTAGTATGATTATAACATTTTGCATAGTAAATAGCAACGATTAAAATCATGAAGAATTATGAAAAATAGCCATATATCTGTGAAAATAGGTTGCATTTAGATGGAGCAACTGGTAAGCTAGAATAGGAAATGATAATGACAGATATAGAGACAACAAAGGAGTAGAGGAAAATGAAAAAGTTTATATCTGCAATATGTGTCATAGCGTTGATGATGCCGTCGACATTATCAACTTTTGCAGATGCGGGAACAGCGGACAATCTGAGCGGACAGCAGGCTGTTGTGGTAGATGTCGCTGACAGTACGGAGGATGCCGCAGAAACGGAGACAGAAACAGTTGTTGAGACAGAAAGTGCTTCTGTTGTATCAACAGAGAAGGCTTCCGACACAAAAGCGACGTCAGATACATCAAAGGCATCTGAGACAGAGACTATGGATGAGACGGAGGATGAACCGGAAGTAGACCCGCAGTATGCAGATGATCCGCAGTATTGGAAGGAAATGAAGAAACAGTATGGTGTTGCAACAATGAGTGCAGTACCGAGTGGCTATATTCATGACTCTCGATTTAATAAAGGATATAAAATTCATTATGGTGTGGATGTTTCCAGCTTTCAGCCAAATATCGATTGGGCAAAAGCAAAAGCAGATGGCGTAGAATTTGCGATTATCCGTGCCGGTTACAGAGGATGGGGAACAGGCCGCATTGTTGCAGATGAAGATATTATCAAGAATATCAAAGGTGCAAAAGCTCAAGGTATAAAAGTTGGCGTATATATTTTTTCACAGGCAATTACAGAAAAAGAGGCAAGAGAAGAAGTAGATAAAACAATTGAGTTTATTGGCGGACAGAAAATTGATTTGCCTATGGTGTTGGATTATGAATATGCAGAAAGTTATAATCAGTTGACTGGACGACTTTATAAAGCAAATCTGTCGCGACAGGCAGCAACGAATGTATGCCTTGCTTTCTGTGAATATGCAAGCCAGAAAGGCTATGAACCGATGGTTTATGCCAATAAAGATATGTTGACGAACAAGCTGGATGCAGATGCAATCAGCAGTAAATACAGTATTTGGCTGGCAAATTATACAACACAAACTTCTTATTCTGGAGACTATGATTTTTGGCAGTATTCTATAGTTCCGGTTGATGGCATTTCAGACTCAACAGATGGAGACTTCTGGTATGAGAAGGTGACAAATGATATATCGATAAGAAATAGTAACAAACCTGGGAATATAAATCAGGGAGCAAGTTTTTCAATCAGAGGGCAGTTATTATCTACAGCTGAGATGTCTTCCGTAACGGTCGGAGTATATGATATTGATGGAAAACAGGTGATTGGAAAAACGGTGAATCCAAATAGTAAAGAGTATGATATTGCGGATATTGACAGCTCGATTGAGTTTTCTAAACTTCCAGTGGGAGCTTATCGATATAAAATAATGGCAACGGCTGGACAGACAAAAACGCTTGTCAATAGCGCATTTATGGTACTGAGTAATGGAAGAACGGTAGCAGACGGAACATACTATATAGAAAGTATGAAGAACAACGGATATGGACTGAACACCAGCGGGAACAGCAATGCCTCTGGAGCAAATGTAGTCCTTGGAGCGAAGAGCAGTTCAAACTACATGAAGTATGTATTCAGCTACCAGAGTAATGGCTACTATAAGATCAAAAATGCCGCATCGGGCCAGTATCTGGGAGTAACAGGTCAGAAATCAGCATCAGGAAGCAATGTGGAGCAGGCCTCCGGAGGGACAAGGTGGCAGGTGATCCCGGATGGAAAGGGAAGCTATTATCTGGTACCTGAATGCTCGAATACGGCAGCCGTGGATCTGACGAACGGCACCGTGGCCAACGGAACGAATATCCGGATCTGGAATTATAATCTGACTGAAGGACAGCGTTGGAGCCTTGTTAAATAACTGTTCAAAACTCACTTCCGAAATGCTATACATTTTGGAAGTGAGATACTTTGTCAGAGAATCAAAAGGATGGTGGGCAGATGATTACATCTGATGATATTTTATCCCTGAATTTTTATAACTATGGCAACCCTTTTACGGGAAGTTATCAGGGAATGCGATACCGTATCATCAAACAAAAAGAAGCAAAAGACGAAGAGGGCAATATCCTGAAGGAGGAAGGGCTTTTGGCAGTAATCTGGCCAGAGCCCTTTGCTTATGAAAAGACACAGGATGCCCTTAAGACAACACAGCTTTTTCCTTTTAGTGAAGAGGGAAAAGCGCAGGTAATTGAATGGTTGAATGCGTCATGGGAAGAGGGGATTTATAAGAATGAAACAATATGATGTGATTATTATCGGCGCAGGTCCCGGCGGTATTTATTCAGCCTGGGAAATGGCCATGAAGAAACCGGAATTGAAGATTGCCGTTTTTGAGAAGGGCAGAGAACTTGAGAAGAGAAAATGTCCGATTAATGGGGATACTGTCAAGAACTGTGTAGGATGTCCTTCCTGTGCCATTATGAGCGGTTTTGGCGGAGCCGGTGCATTTTCCGATGGTAAATACAACATTACCAATGAATTCGGCGGAACACTGCATGAATACATTGGCAAGAAGAAAGCCATGGAACTGATGCGGTATGTAGATGATATCAATATGAGTCATGGCGGCGAAGGCACCCGGATGTACTCAACCGGCGATACAAAGTTTAAGAAGATTTGCATCCAGAATAACCTGCATCTGCTGGATGCTTCGGTCAGACACCTTGGCACGGATGTGAATTATATTGTGTTGGAGCAGCTTTTTGCGGAGCTGAAAGACAGAGTGGATTTCTTTTTCAACTGTGCTGTGGAGCATGTGACAAAAGAAGGCGAGGGCTATGGCGTTCATACTTCGGATGAGAGCTATTTTTGCAAACAGTGCATTATTTCCGTTGGACGAAGCGGCAGTAAGTGGATGGAGACCGTTTGTCAGGAGATGGATATTCCAACGAAATCCAATCGTGTGGATATTGGTGTCCGTGTTGAATTGCCTGCCGTTGTATTTTCGGATTTGACGGATGAACTCTATGAGAGTAAGATTGTATACAGAACAGAGAAATTCGAAGACCTTGTACGTACCTTCTGTATGAACCCGAAGGGCGCAGTTGTAGCGGAAAATACCAACGGTATTGTCACAGTGAATGGTCACAGCTATGAAAATCCGGAACTTCAAACAGAGAATACGAATTTTGCGCTTCTTGTGGCCAAACATTTCTCAGAGCCATTTAAAGACAGCAACGGTTACGGTGAAAGTATTGCCCGCCTCTCCAATATGTTGGGCGGCGGTGTGATCGTACAGCGTTTCGGTGATTTGATTCGGGGAAGAAGAAGTACAGAAAAACGTATCAGAGAGAGTCTTGTTGTACCGACATTGTCGGCTACACCGGGAGATTTGAGCCTTGTCCTTCCGAAGCGAATCCTTGATGGTATCATTGAGATGATCTATGCACTGGACAAGATCGCTCCGGGTACAGCTAATGCAGATACGCTGCTTTATGGCGTGGAAGTTAAGTTCTACAACATGGAAGTCTCTATTGATGAGAATCTTGAGACACGGCATAAAGGGCTGTATATCATTGGCGATGGCAGCGGTGTGACACACTCACTGTCCCATGCATCAGCCAGCGGCGTATTTGTGGCAAGATGCATTATGGAAGGCATCGAATAAAAATCATATACAGAACAGTTCCGGCGGCCACGCTTAACAGCGTATTGCGTTTCCAGAGATGGAGGATGACAACACCTGCAATGGCGATGACGGCGGCAATGGTTTCGGTGCCGAGGACAGTCAGTGGACCCTTCAGGCAGTAGATAACCAGAACAGCAATAATAGCAGGCGGCAGTTTGTCGGCGATTTCTTTAAGGAAAGCCGGCATCTGCCGTTTTTTAAATACCAGAAACGGAAATGCGCGGATCAGAAAGGTGATACCGGATGCGATGGCGATCAGCAAAATGGAATGTCCTGTATTCATTACGGCAGCTCCTTTCTTCTTTCGGCCTGTGCAAAGGCTGTGACAAATAAAACGGTGATGATCAGTGCCGGCAGAAGGAAATTGCCTGAGCCGAAAATGAACAGACAGATAATGCCTGCCAGAAGCCCTGTAACGGCGCAGCGGCCGGCGGCTTTAGGATGGGCCAGCACCTGGTCCAACAGAATGACAACAAATAGTGCGGTCATGGAAAAATCAATACCGGTAAAGTCAAAGGGCAGTACCTGACCAAGCAGAGCGCCGATGACAGAACCGATGATCCAGTAGCTTTGGTCAAACAGGTTGATGAGAAACCAGGCTGGTCGGTTCTTTTCTTCCGGATCTTCGTTTTTGCAGCTGCAGAGGACGGAATAAGTTTCATCCGACAGAGAAAAAATCATGTAGAGCTGCGTCTTCATTTTTTTGAAGGATTCAATAAACGACAGACCGTAAAAAACATGGCGGCTGTTGACGAAAAGTGTCGTGACGGCGACGGTCAGGGGCGAAGCGGCTGAAGCCAGCAGCGGCACAAGGACAAACTGCATGGAGCCGGCATAAAGAAAAAGACTGATGCAAAAAGCCCATATAAAATTAAAACTGGCCTGCTGAAGCACAATACCGAAAGCGATACCGAGAAAAATATAGCCGAATAGGACGGGAAGGGTCCTGGAAAAAGCGTATTTTATATATTTCTTCATTTCTCTATTTCCTTCCAAATATACTTTACTTATCATAGCAAGTTAATGAGAAAAAAGCAAATAGATACATCTGACGATGGGGGAGATTGTCTCAGTTCATTTACAGAAGAAAGGGCTTTTTTTTATGCCCGGGGACTGGTACAATAGATACAAAACGGTATAAAAGAAAATGATATGGAGAGATAAAGAATGAGCGAAGCAGCAGAGATAACGATTAAAGGGCTTTCTGATCTGGCGGTGGGGACTTACCTGCTGGTGGATGTCAGGGATGCCATTTCTTTTGGCTATGGGGCCATTCCGGGCGCAGTCAGTATGCCGGATATTGTTGAGCAGGCTGAAGTCGGAAAGTTGGCAAAGGATAAGAAATATATATTATATTGCATGAAAGGCATGAACAGTGCGAGGCTGGTGCCGAAACTGCGCGAACTGGATTATGATGCCGTGAGTCTGTCGGGCGGTTACAGTGCATGGCTGATGGCAAGTTTTGGCGGTGATGACAAGCAGGAGGAGATTGAGAAGAGTCTCCGTAAAGGCCGTTTTCACAAAGCACTGTTCAGCAAGTTTGCCAAGGCAATCAATACCTATGATCTGATACAGCCGGGGGACAAGATCGCGGTCTGTATTTCAGGCGGCAAGGATTCCATGCTGATGGCGAAATTATTCCAGGAATTGAAACGCCACAACAAATTTCCATTTGAGCTGGTGTTCCTTGTGATGGACCCGGGATACAGTGAAGTTAATCGAAAGTTAATAGAGAATAATGCCCGGATTATGGGTGTGCCGATTACAGTTTTTGAATCCCAGATTTTTGAAGCAGTATATGATATCCAAAAGTCCCCATGCTATCTGTGTGCAAGAATGCGCCGCGGCCATCTGTATAATAAGGCAAAAGAACTTGGGTGCAATAAGATTGCATTGGGGCATCATTATGACGATGTCATTGAGACCATTTTGATGGGGATGCTTTATGGTGCTCAGGTACAGACCATGATGCCGAAGCTGCACAGCAGTAATTTTGAGGGTATGGAACTGATTCGTCCGATGTATTTGATTCGTGAGGAGGATATTAAGCAGTGGCGTGATTTAAACGGTCTGCATTTTATCCAGTGCGCCTGTCGCTTTACAGACACCTGCAGTTCCTGTCGTCCGGACGGCACATCGGCCTCCAAGCGCATGGAGATTAAGCAGTTAATCAGTGAACTGAAGAAAGTGAACCCTTTTGTAGAGGGCAATATTTTCAAGAGCGTGGAAAATGTCAATCTCAGCACGATTATTGCCTATAAGCAGAACGGACAGGTTCATCATTTCCTTGATACTTATAATGACCAAAAGGAATAGGAGGAAGCAGGATGGCTTATAAAATCATATGTTACGGTGACTCCAATACTTATGGTGCCTGCGGTTTTGCCGGCGGACGACATCACGCAGATATCCGATGGACTGGCATCCTTCAGAATTCTGGTTTATATGACGTTGTGAATCTGGGGGAGAACGGACGGGAGATTCCGTCGGATCAATGGGAACTGAATGAATTGACGGAGATTCTGCGCCGGGAGGGTGATTTCGATCTGCTGACAGTGATGTTGGGAACCAATGATCTGCTGACCATGGTTCGCTCCGGCAGTGCCAAGGTGGCCGTGCGGATGGAACAGTTCCTGACAGAATTTCTTCAGGTACAGCCAATGGTCTGCAGACCGGAACAGGTGCTTTTAATTGCGCCGCCGTCTACAGCTCTTGGTGAGATGGCACCGTCATCCACCGGTTTGGATGAGGCTTGTCGTGAGCTTGGGGATTATTATGCGGATATTGCAGAGAAACTTCATCTTCATTTTGTTAATGCATCTGTTTGGCCTGTCGAACTGGGGGCTGACGGGGTACATATGACGGCAAAGGGGCATCAGATTTTTGCCGAAGAATTGAAAAAGGTATTGGCTGACATTTTCTAAATACAATACCCCCGCTGTCCGGTGGGCAGCGGGGGTATGAATGTCGGTCAATACCTTTTTAAACGACTATAAATTTATTGCATCACACCAACTTCATCAGGAACGATGACGTCAGCATCTGTGCATGCCAGAATATCTTCGACTGTATATCCCGGCGCAACTTCGCGGAGAACGAGACCTTCCGGTGTGACTTCAAAATAACATCTTTCAGTAACGATATCTGTGACGCACTGATAGCCTGTCAGAGGCAGTGTACATTTCTTAAGAATCTTGGACTGACCGTTCTTCTCGCAGTGATCAGTTGCAACGATAATCTTCTTGACACCGGCACAGAGATCCATGGCGCCGCCCATACCAGGAACAAGTTTGCCAGGAATCGTCCAGTTGGCAATGCTGCCTTCCTGATCGACCTGCAATGTACCAAGAACAGCTGCGTCAATGTGACCGCCGCGGATGAACATAAAGGAAGTTTCGTTATCATAAACGCTTCCCCCAGGAATGATGGAAGCAGGTTGACCACCGGCATCGATACAGTCGATGTCAACGTCGTCCCAGCTTGGAGAAGGACCACTTCCGACCGTTCCGATTTCGGCTTCAAGCCAGAGCTCTACGCCTTCAGGAAGATAGTTCACACACATCAGAGGAACACCGATACCAAGATTTACAAAATCACCATTTTTAAAGAATTTCGCGCAGCGGGATGCAATGAGTGCGCGTCCGGTTAATTCTGCCATTACTTATTCCCTCCTTCTGCCTTTTCTTTTGCTTTGGCTTCTGCCTTAGCCTTTGCACGCTGCCACATTGGACACAGTGGGCGTTTCTCGCCTGTGCGCACATAGACCATATCAACAATAGGTGCAGGTACGTGAATCTCTTCAGGTCCGAGTTCACCGACTTCTACGATTTCTTCTACTTCGGCAATGACAAAATCACCGGCGAAAGCCATTGTGCTGTTGGTAGCTCTGGAATTCAGATGGAAATAGAGATTGCCGGCTGTATCAGCTTTCGTTGCCTTAATCAGGGAAACGTCTGCATGGAGCGGCATCTCAAGGAGATATTCCTTACCATTGATCGTCAGTTTCTGCTTGCCGTTCTCAACTTCTGTGCCGACACCGGTAGGTGTCAGGCAGCCGCCAAGGCCGGCGCCGCCGCAGCGGATACGTTCGGACCATGTACCTTGTGGGCAGAACTCGATATCCAGTTCGCCTGCAAACATCTGATCGCGGGCAAGTGGATTGAGCGCAATATGTGTTGTTACAAGCGATTTCACGCGTTTTTCACGGATCAGCTTACCGACACCCTGATCCGGCATACCAGCAGAAACAGCAATAGCATGGATATCTTTGATACCTTTCTCAAGCATACCGTCGATAATCTCATCAGCGGCAAATTCACCGTGCCAGTCACCAAACATAATAGTCTGGCCGTCATGGATTTTGGTAAGGGCTTCTTCTTTGCTTACAACTTTAGACAGCAATTTGACAACCACCTTTCTTAAATAAAATGTAACTGTTCAGAGCCAAGCAAAATTTCAAAAAACAGGTGTAAAATGCTTGCATTTTTAAGACTGTTTTTGAAATTTTATTTGCCTTCAAAATGGGCTTTGCGTTTTTCCATAAATGCTTTGCAGCCTTCCTGGAAATCCATGGATGCAGCACATTCGCGCTGTGTCGGGATTTCAGTTTCAGCAAGCCACTGCTTGTAATCGGAATAAGCAGCGTCATAAATCTGTTTCTTAATATTCTTATAGGAAAGAAGAGGACCAGCAGCCAGTTTCCTTGCAAACTTCATGGTTGCTTCATCCAGTTCTTCTTTAGCAACAACCTTGTAAGCCAATCCGAGCTCTTTTGCTTCCTCTGCACTGACTGGGCGACCAGTAGCAGCCAGCTCCATTGTGCGGGCGGTACCGAGGCTCTTCGTCAGAAGATAAGTTGCACCTGTGTCAGGAACAAGACCGATATTGACAAAGGCCAGAATGAATTTGGCATTGTCAGCACAAATCATAAAATCACCGCCGAGAGCGAGGCTGACACCGGCACCGGCTGCTGCACCGCAAACAGAAGTGATGACCATCTTGCTCATGCGTTTCAGGCCATCTGCAACCACACCGACTTTGCTGATCAGGCCATCCATATTCACTTCGCCGCCTGCCTGAATCAGTTCATAGAAATAACCGATATCACCGCCGGCGGAAAATGCACGGTCTGTACCTTTTAATACAACAACTTTTACATTCGGGTCCTTCTCAGCAGCATCCACTACATACATCAGTTCATCAGCCATCTGCTCATCGATGGCGTTTAGATTCTTCATGTAGTTCATTGTGATCACAGCGATACCATCTTCGTTAACAGTGTAGATCAGCTTTTTCAGTTCCATAAAAAAACCCCCTTTAAGATAATCGGTTGACACATTATCACAATAAAGAAATGACGCATTATTGTGCAAAATGCATAATGATTATATATAATATTATATATGTTTACAGCAGAAATAGCAATATAATTTCCGGATATTTCCAAACATTTACCAGAATAATGCTTAATTATTCGACAAAATCCGAAATAATGTATATAAAATAAACAAAAGCATAGTAAAACACTGGGAATTTATAAATGCGTATTGACAATTAGAAAAATATACCATATAATTCCTACTAAATCGCTAAGATAACGGGAGAATATGAATTCTCATAGTTCTTTAGAAACGAATAAAATTTCAGTATAGAAAAGAAGTGAGTCAGTTGATCAGATTTGAACATGTTTCCCGCGTTTTCCATAATGATGGGCGGGAGTTTGCAGCAGTGAATGATGTGAGTCTTGAGATTGAGAAAGGCGAGATATTCGGCATCATCGGTTTCTCCGGTGCCGGCAAATCCACATTAGTTCGATGTATTAATTTGCTGGAGCGGCCGACTTCAGGAAAAGTCTTTATCGGTGACGAGGAACTGACTGCCATGTCACCGGCAGAACTGAGACAGCACCGCAAGAAAATCGGTATGATTTTCCAGCAGTTTAATCTCTTTGCTTCCAGAACGGTTTATGATAATGTGTCATTTCCGTTAAAGGGCAGCAATCTGACAAAGGAACAAAAGGATAAGAAAGTCCGTGATTTGCTGAAACTGGTAGAACTGGAGGAGAAGGCTTCAGCGTATCCGTCACAGTTATCCGGCGGACAGAAGCAGCGTGTGGCTATTGCCAGAGCTCTGGCTAATGATCCGGAGATTATTCTCAGCGATGAGTCAACCAGTGCGCTGGATCCGAGAACAACAAGAGCGATTCTTGACCTTTTGAAGAAAGTCAACAGAGAGCTGGGCATCACCATTGTGGTGATTACCCATGAGATGCAGGTTATTAAAGACATTTGTGATCGGGTAGCGGTTATGAAAGATGGTCGTGTTGTTGAGACAGGAACAGTATTTGATATTTTTGCCAATCCAAAGGAGCAGATTACAAGAGAGTTCGTTGAGAACACATCCAATATGTCCCGGATTTATGAATTGGTGGAGACCAAGAGCCCTGTGGTGGAGTTAAAACCGGGAGAGGCTATTTTGCGTTTCAGATATCTGGAGCGAAATGTGTCGGAAGCCCTTGTTTCACAGTTATCAAGAAAATTTGATCTGGATTTAAATATTATTTTCGGAAGTATCGAATTGATTGGTGAAAATCCAATCGGCGGTCTGGTGGTTATTGCCCAGGGAACATCGGACAATATCAATCAGGCAATTCAATACCTGAAGGACAAGAATGTAGGAGTGGAGGTGATTCTGGATGGTCGAACTGCTTAATCAATGGCTGCCGAATGTCATGGACAGGCCGGATGTTTTTATCAAGAGCATTCAGGAAACCTTTATCATGGTGGGCTGGTCAGGAGCTATATCATTTGTGGCTGGTTTATTTCTGGGAGTTCTGATTACGGTAACGAAGCCGGGAAATATTCTGGAACACCCGCTGGTTTATCAGATTACCGATAAGGTGGTCAACCTTTTCAGATCTGTCCCCTTTATTATCCTGCTGGCTTGTCTGGTACCCCTTAGCCGTCTGATCATGGGAACGGCCATCGGTGTCAAAGGTGCCATTGTGCCTCTGGTATTTGGATGCGCACCGTTTTTTACAAGACAGATTGAATCAGCGTTGGCGGATGTGGATCCGGGTTTGATTGAAGCCGCCCAGTCCATGGGACTGGACAATAAAGATATTATTTTCAGAGTGTATCTGAAAGAGAGTATTGCAGGCATTGCCCGCGGTACAACGATTACGATCATCAGTCTGATCGGTCTGACAGCCATGGCCGGAGCTATCGGCGCAGGCGGTCTGGGCAACTTTGCCATTATGTATGGTCATCAGAGAAACATGCCGGATATCACTTATACAACAGTGGTTGTGCTGGTTATCATTGTTACGGTGGTACAGCTCATCGGCAATTATATAGCGAAAAAAAATACACATTAAATTTTTACAACAATGCATTAGGAGGAAAATGACATGAAAAAGAAAGGTATTATTGCACTTGCAGTAACAGCCGTACTGGCACTTGGCGCATTAACAGGCTGCGGAAACACCACAGCAAAGGAAACAACAGGCAGCACAGATGCGGCTGCTGAGACAACAAAAGCATCCGAAACAGCAGGTTCAGAGGCAGCAGGAAGCGAAACAGCAGTTTCAGGTGAGACACGAGTGGTTAAACTGGGATTAACTGGCGTTATCTATGAAGATATCTGGAATCCAATCAAAGAAGAACTGGCAAAAGAGGGCATTGATTTGGAATATGTTCAGTTTTCTGATTACTCCCTGCCAAACGAAGCTTTAAATGCCGGTGAAATCGACATCAATGCTTTCCAGCATCACGCATATTTCAACAATGATGTGGAAAAGAACGGTTATGATATTACACCAATTGCAGATACATTTATCATTGCCATGAATCTTTATTCTGACAAGGTAAAATCCGTAGATGAAATCAAAGACGGTGACGTTATTGCTATTCCGGATGATGCATCCAACGGCGGCCGTGCACTGAAAGTACTGGCATCCGCAGGGCTGATCACACTGAAAGCAGAAGCAGGTGCTAATCCGACGGTTGCGGATATCGATACATATAATGTAAAAATTGAAATCAAGGAAATGGGCGCAGCAGATATCCCATCTGTATTGCCGGATGTCACAGCAGCCGTTGTCAATGGTAACTATGCATTGGATTATGGTATTGATCCGAGCACAGCTATTTTTGAAGAAAAAGATTACGATGACGACAGCTATTTCTGCCTGATGGCTGTTCGCAGCAGTGACGCAGACGATGCCGTTTACAAGAGAATTGTAGAATTATTCCAGTCAGAAACAACAAAGCAGATATTCCAGGATGAATTCAACGGCTACTTTGTTCCTGCATGGGAAGTACAGAAATAATCGATATACAAAATAAATATAACGATTCAGTTTGGCTTTAGACCATTGTGGCTGAAGGCATGAGAAAATGATTTAGAGATGCAAAATCCCATCAGCAAAGTCGATTGTTGATGGATTTTGCATTATAATCACCTTGAACATAATGATAATGAGTAAAAACTTCAAAGTGTGTTTTATCGTGTTGTGAGAAAACTGAATCGCTGCGACAGAGAATAGGAGAGTAAAAGAAGCCATGAAGGAAGCACTTTTATCAATTATAAAAGATGAAAACAGAATCATTACAGGCCAGATTGATCCGCAGTATCTTTCTGACAATCTGGGACGTAAAAAAGGAACAGCCGAAGCGGTTGTTTTTCCGGTATCCACAGAGGAAATCAGCGGGGTTATGCGTTATGCCTGGAAAAATAACCTGCCGGTGACACCGAGAGGTGCAGGTACGAATCTTGTTGGCTCTACTGTACCGTCAGGTTACGGGATTGTGCTGGATGTGTCTTTGATGAATCATGTCCTTGAGCTGGATGAGGAAACCTTCACGGCCACTGTTGAGCCGGGGGTTGTACTGGAAGATTTTCAGGCCTATGTTGAAAGCAAAGGTTTATTCTATCCACCGGATCCGGGCGAAAAGAAAGCCACCATCGGCGGAAATATCAGCACCAATGCAGGCGGCATGCGTGCTGTGAAATACGGTGTAACGCGAGATTATGTCATGGGGTTGGAACTGGTTCTGGCAGATGGCACCGTTGTCATGGCGGGCAGCAAGAACCGTAAAGATACCTCCGGCCTTGATCTGAAAGAGATTGTTATCGGTTCCGAAGGAACACTGGCGGTGATCACCAAATGTATACTGAAGCTGATTCCGAAGCCGGAAGACAGTCTCAGTGTCCTTCTCAGCTTCGACAGTCTGAAAGCAGGTATTGAGAGTGTCAGACAAATTATTCAGGCTAATTTGAATCCGACAGCCATGGAATTTATTGAGCGTAAAGTGATTCAGCTGGGGGAAGATTATCTGAAAATGTCATTCCCTGAACCGGAGGCCAGCGCCTATGTGCTGACAACCCTTGACGGCAGCAGAAATGAAATCAATGACCACCTCGAAGGACTTCGTAAAGTGGCAAAAGAAAGCGGTGCCCTTTCTGTTCTTCCGCTGGAGGATAAGGAGGAGGCAGCCAGAGTATGGAAGATTCGCGGTATGCTGGTGAAAGGTGTGGAGGCTGTTTCAGAGCAGGAGCCGCTGGATATCGTTGTGCCGATTAACCAGATTGATGCCTTTGTCAATTTTGTCAACGCCTTTGAAAAAGAATGTGGTATGCGCATGATCAGTTTCGGACACGCCGGAGACGGCAATGTGCATTTGTGTGTTATCAGAGGTGATAGAGACGATAAAACCTGGGAAAAAGAGCTTGACGCTAATCTGACTGTTCTTTATGATAAAGCTTATGCACTGGGTGGTTTGGCCAGCGGCGAGCACGGCATCGGACTGAGCAAGCAGAAATATCTGCTGAAAGCATCAAAGCCGGAAAACATTGCATTGATGAAGCGTGTGAAAGCAGCTTTTGATGAGAAAAATATTTTAAATGCAGGCATTTCCTACAATGTCTAAAGGAGTACAGATATATGAAACCGTTAAGTGATAAAACTGCCGGATTTACAGATTCGGTGATCAGAAGAATGACAAGAGTCTCAAATCAATATGGTGCTGTGAATTTATCTCAGGGATTTCCGGATTTTGACCCGCCGAAGGAAATCACAGACAGACTGCGTGAAATCGCACCGCACGGACCGCATCAGTATGCCCTGACATGGGGCGCACAGAACTTCAGAGAAGCCCTTGCGAGAAAACATGAACATTTCTCGGGTATGAAAGTAGATCCGAATAAAGAGATTGTTGTCACATGCGGCAGTACGGAAGCGATGATGGCGTCCATGCTCACTGTCTGCAATCCGGGAGACAAAGTCGTTGTCTTTTCCCCATTTTATGAGAATTACGGTGCAGATGCGATTCTGTCCGGCGCACAGCCGATTTATGTGCCGTTAAATCCGCCGGAATTTAACTTTGATGCCAATGTACTGGAAGATGCCATGAAGCAGGATGGGGTGAAAGCCCTGATTCTCTGCAACCCGTCCAACCCATGTGGCAAAGTCTTTACACTGGAAGAACTGCAGATCATCGCTGATCTGGCCATTAAATACGATCTGTATGTTATTACTGATGAAGTGTATGAGCATATTTTGTATAAGCCGAATAAACATATTTATATGGCCACGCTGCCTGGAATGCGTGAGCGTACAATTATCTGCAACTCCCTTTCAAAGACTTATTCCATTACAGGATGGCGTCTGGGTTATGTCATTGCACCGCCTGAAGTCATTGACAGAGTCAAGAAAGTGCACGACTTCCTGACTGTAGGCGCTGCAGCACCGCTGATGGAGGCGGTTGTGCCGGGACTGAACTTCGGTGATGATTATTATATCGAATTGCAGAATCATTACACCCATATGAAAAACCTCTTTGTAGGCGGGTTAAAAAACATCGGTTTGACTTTCACAGAGCCTCAGGGGGCTTATTATGTCATGGTAGATATCAGCGAGTTCGGTTATAAAGATGACTATGAATTCTGTGTGGATCTGGCAGAGAAAGTCGGCGTCGGCGCTGTTCCGGGTTCCAGCTTCTTCAGGGAAGACGTGAACCAGTACATCCGATTCCATTTTGCAAAGAAGGACGATACATTGAATGCGGCGTTGAAAAGACTGGCGGATATTCGGAAGATACTTAAAAAATAAAAAATTCACATATTGCGTATAAAACTAAAAATTGATTATAAAAATGACCGCCCCAGTCCAGCAAACTAAGCGGTCATTTTTGTAATGCTTATATTGGGCTAACCGTCTATCGGTAGCACTCTTTTTCTATAATCATATTAGTATGCTTTTATAGAAATGTCAAAAAAATATTTTTATAAAGGCATTAATAGCCCCATGTCATCAATTTCCATTTACCGCCATCAGAGCGAGCCAGCCACCATTGCCAGCCGGTATATTCTTCATCAGGATTCCATGCACCGCCGCCATCTTTCGGAGAATGAAAATCGCTTGTAAACATAATGCACTGGTCGAAGGTTTCCTTGTTATCATTGGCAGCTTCCAGTTCGTTCATCCAGGCAATATGATCGGCAGTATTACATTGGTCATCTGAACTGTAGGAAATACTGTGCAGTTCACAGCCGTCAAAATCCTTGAATACAGTTTTAATGGCCTTGATGGCGGCATCCATATCTTCTTTGGAGTAGATGGAAGAGCTGCCATAATCAATGGTGACATCTGACATTTTGGCCTGTTTGCCGCATGCGGTTAAGGCAAAAAGACCGATGATACCCAAAAATAATAAATATTTTTTCAATGTTTCCGACCTCTTTTCTGTGAGATTTCCGAAATCCTAATATTTTCATGAGTAGTATAACATATAATTAGGAGATATAAATGAACGAATTCCTTAAGAAAAAGTGACGATTTATATAGGGATTATTCATCCGTATACTGAAATAATTCCTCAACCGTTGTGTGAAAAACCCTGGCGATATCCATAGCCAGTTTCAACGAAGGATTGTATTTGCCCCGTTCAAGATTGACAATGGTTTCCCGGCGAACGCCCACTAGTTCGGCGAGGTCGGCCTGTTTGAGGTTGTATTTTTCTCTGTAGGGTTTTAAATTGGTTAAAAGTGCCATGCTATACTCCTTTGATGTCCATGATGTAGAAGAGAATCGTGCGTATAATGGCAAGAGCAATCAGGATACCCATCAGGCAATAGCCAATGAGGTCTGTTGTTATTGACAATCTGCCGACAGCACAGACGAAACTCAGAACAATGATTGCAGCGGCACCGATTTTCAGACACAGGGCATCGCAGCGTTTTAGGTTGGCCTCAGACATTTCATCCGGCAGTTCCTGTTTGTATTTCTTAAGGCGGGATGCGCGGGAGATAAAATAGAAGAAGGTAAAGGCAAAGACAGCGTATTGAATTGATGTATAGTAGTTGTGCCAGTCATTTCTTGCCCACATCCAGTAGTAAAGAGCGATCAGGATGGCAAATACAATCTTATCAGCAACAATTTCCCGTAATGATACTTTTCTCATAAACAAAATTCCTCCTTTGAAGTGATATATTTCTCACTTACCTGTGTGATAAATATATCACTTTTAAAAACAGGTGTCAAGATGAAATGTGCGAAATTTTTCACTTTACAATCAGCCGTTGACAGCCCAGGAAAAGTATGTTATTTTGAAGTTAAGTAAAGTTTTCTTCGGAAATGAGCATGTTCTCTACTGGCGGTGACAGCCCGCGAGCCATTCGGTTAATTCGGTGTAATTCCGGAGCCAACAGTCAGTCTGGAGGGGAGAAGAAGGCTTTCCGGCTGGGCGCCGGATGCCGTTTTCTGCTCATTTGATCCAAGTCATCCTATCAGCATCCGGTATCAATATTATTTCTTTTTGGAAGTAATAGCGGCCGGGTGCTTTTTGTTTTGTTCAAGTCGAGCGACCGCGAGACTTGGCGCGTGATTCTGGTCAGCGTAAGCTGACATATTCTTTACAGA
>ERZ773103.1551-NODE-1551-length-24088-cov-4.232472_pt1 | contig 24088 bp, 24 predicted proteins | sample MGYA00511118_ERZ773103 | MGnify/ENA primary metagenome ERZ773103 (study PRJEB29015, sample SAMEA2737821) | human gut metagenome | biome: human gut; feature: human-associated habitat; material: faeces | place: China | collected 2012 ... | reverse complement strand
CTTTCCAGATAACTGTCCTCATTTTTAAAGCCCAAAAATTCTGCCATAATTGGATTTTTCAACAACTCAAAACTGTTTTTTTGGTAACCTGCTGTCTTCTGCTTCATCTCTGCAATTACATTTTCTTTTTTCGGAGACTGTAAAAGACGATAGTAATACTGTGTGGAAATATTACGGTCAAGTGTCCGGCTGCTCCATCCTTCATTGGCAGCTTCGTTCATGTACCAAAGTCTTGCATTTTCATCCGGCACACGCAAAAGACTCCGAAATTGCGTCCAGTTTAAATTGTGAACGCATGCGTTCACAATCTCCTCATCTGGAAAATAAAGGTAAAATTTACGGAAATACTGCAAATTTCTTTTTGAATAGCTGTTACCATATTCTCTTGTAAGTTCCTTCGCTAATGCTTCTACCAGTGCTTTTCCATATTCTGCTCTTGTATTTCCTGCCTGCTCCTGTTCGACAATCCGTTTTCCTACATTCCAATAAGTCAGAACCATTGCTCTGCTGGCAGCGTTATAGGCATCCTTTTGTCCTGAAGCAATAATATTTTTCACATCAGTAATAACAGATTGGTATTCTGTTAAATTATTTTCCATATCAGTTTACCTCAATTTCTGCGATGATTTTATCAATCTCATCACGTAACACCTGTTCACATGCTACAATCTCCTTGATCTCTGCATTCAACTTTACTATATCAATCTTCTCTCTGGTATCTTCTGCCTCCACGTAAGTAGATACTGACAGGTTATAGTCATTTTCCGATACTTCTTCATAACTTGCCAAATGAGCGAAATGTTCAACTTCTTCACGCTTTGCAAACACATCAACAATACGCTCAATATTTTCTGGAGTGAGTTTATTATTATTTGTAACCTTTACGCATTCCCCAGTTGCGTCAATAAATAACGTCTTGTTATCTGTCTTGTTCTTCTTCATGACCATAATACAAGTCGCAATAGATGTTCCAAAGAACAAATTACTCGGTAACTGAATGATACAGTCTACATAGTTATTATCAACCAGGTACTGACGAATTTTCTTCTCTGCACCGCCACGATACATAATACCTGGAAAACATACAATGGCTGCGGTACCATTGGCTGCTAGCCACGACAAGCTATGCATGATAAACGCCATATCTGCCTTACTTTTCGGTGCAAGTACACCTGCCGGAGCAAAACGTGGATCATTAATCAGCAAAGGATTATCATTTCCAGCCCACTTGATAGAATACGGTGGATTTGAAACAATCAATTCAAACGGTTCATCATCCCAGTGCTGTGGGCTAATCAATGTATCCTCACAGGCAATATTAAATTTATCAAAGCCCACATCATGAAGAAACATGTTGATACGGCATAAGTTATAAGTAGTAATATTGATTTCCTGACCATAAAAACCATTGCGAATAGCATCTTTTCCAAGAACTGTCTCTGCCTTTAGAAGTAAACTACCACTACCACAAGCCGGATCATATACTTTGTTAATTTCTGTTTTTCCTACCGTTCCCAGTCTCGTAAGCAATTCCGACACATCTGCCGGGGTAAAAAATTCCCCACCGGATTTACCCGCATTAGACGCATACATCGTCATCAGATACTCATATGCATCCCCAAAGGCATCGATGGAATGGTCTTTTACATCACCAAGGTTCATATCGCCAACACCATTCAGTAATTTAACCAGTTTCTCATTACGTTTTGCGACTGTCGAACCTAGCTTATTGCTATTAACATCATAATCATCAAATAATCCTGCAAAGTCACTCTCTGCCTCACTACCCTTAGCCGAGTCCTCAATATGACGAAATACTCTCTCTAGCGTTTCATTCAAATTTTCGTCATTTGCGGCGTTTGCACGGACATTGCAGAACAACTCGCTCGGTAAAATGAAAAATCCTTTTTCTTCTACCAATCCATCACGTGCTTCTTCTGCATCCTCATCTGGCATTCTGGCAAAATCAAACTCCGTATCTCCTGCTTCATTTTCTCCATTATTTATATAATTACACAGATTTTCAGAAATATAACGATAGAACATCGTACCGAGAACATAATTCTTAAAATCCCAGCCATCGACTGCTCCACGCAACTCATCTGCAATCGCCCATATTGCACGATGCAGTTCTTCTCTCTCCTGCTCCTTTTTGGTATCAACCATTCCTTTTTCCTCCGTTATCTTCCGGTACAAATTCCAGAATATCATCTACGCCACAGTTCAAAACTCGACATATACTCTCTACACTTTCAAGGGAGATATAACCATTACGCTTCAGTCTTGTAATGATATTTGCCGAAAAACCTGCCGCCTCCTGTAACTGCGCATTTGTCATATCTTTTTCTATCAATAAATGGAATAGTTTCTTGTAACTGATTGCCATGTTGCACCTCCATTTTCATCCATAGACACTAAAATTAGTTTATCACGAAAATGTGAATTTTTCAATCTGCGCATAAAGGTCTTAGGATTTTCCTAACAAGCTATTTTTGACCTCTCGCTGCATTTGTGCAGTAGGGCAAAAACACCGTTTTGGAAATCCAATCCATAAACGGTCTGCTCGCTAAGAAAATGCACCGAAATTAATTATCAACAACACGCCTTGACCTATTTGTATATAGTTTTGATATTTTTTCCAACAATACCACATCACTAATTTCATGCATTCACATTAACATATCTTGCTGTCCTGTTATATACGAAATCAGATCATCTTCGCTAGAATACGGAATCGACATTTCTGATAAATGCTCATCTAAAACAACATCTCTAAGTAATTCAAAATAATTTTTTTGCAATTCATATTCTGATAATTTAACTTCTTTTTCATTCCTCATATCTTCTTCATAATTTTGACTAATAGCAGTATTTAATAGAGATATAGCTTCTAAAAGTTCCTCCGTAACTTCTACATTGTTATCTTTAAAGTCATCAACTTCGCCATACTGTTCATCATAATCCTTCTGATATTCCAAACATTGGCTAGCCAGCTCTAACACTTCTTTTTTGATCTTTTTTTCTGCTATAGCAACATGATCTATTGGATGCATTTTGCGGTAATTATTCTCTGCGCATTCTCTCAAATTACTAATAAATTTCGGAAAACTTTCTGACGTAATCAAATACCTTAACACTGCTCCAATTTCTTTTTTTTGATATTGTCCAAATCTTATAGCTTTTCCAGATGCTATATTTTGTAACGCTATGCCAGTTTCTTCATCAATACCTATGCACTGACAAGCCTTTTCCATTTCAAAAGTTTTAAAATTTGTTTCCCCCGTTAGATATCCAACTGTTACTCCAAAAAAATCCGCAATATTTAACATATTTTCATATGACGGAAAACCAATTTTTTGAGATGTCCCATTTTTTTGAATTACATTTCCTACACGTAACCAACGACTAATATTAGCTTGTGTTCCACCTCCATATTTATTTTTGTATTCTTTAAGAAATGATTTCTGTGTATAACCATGCTCTTTCATCAACTGCTTAAATCTTATACACCAAATTTCAGCTTTTTCCTCATTTATATTATTCATAATATATTTTCTCCACTTATTTTTGTTTTTTTACGTCATCTATATATCTTTTATGATATTTACTTTTCATACAATATCAGATAGAATAATTACTGTCAAGAAGTTACAAAGCACTTCTGAAGTACCCGATAAATAAACATATTATACAAGGAGGTTCCTATGAATAACACTCATCCTATTTTCACCACTACAGATGACTCTAATTTTAAAGACACTATTTTTTCTGATGTTCAGAAAATACTGTCAGACACGATCCTTTCCACGGAGAAAGAATCTAAAGATAAATATGAAACCAAAGCAAAATTAATTGAAAAAGCTACTGACATGTCTACTCAAGAAAAGTTGACTGCAATGGATAAAAACTATGCATGCCGCAATCTGGAAGCCTGGCAAAACATACTCTGTTTTGCAGCTATTTCTGTCGGTGCACTTGGTCTTTTTATGGGGAACCCTGTTACTACAAAAAATGTTCGTAAATTATTGGTTTCCTAATATTTACATCCAATATCAATTTTTCACTCCCTTAATGTCAAAAGTGGCTATGCTTATTCGCATAGCCACCTAAAGAATTACCATCGGTAATTTTTACACTTTTACCACTTCCACTTACAGGTAGGACTCACCTCTAAATATAAGTTTACCCCAAACCATTAAATAGTCAATGACTTTTTAATTCATCCGCACCGTCAAACCCACCAGCGATTCTACCGGAACGTCAACTAAGTACCATCCTTCCTTTTCTCCCCAGTTATATTCAATCCGAGTCGGTTTCCATTTGCTCCCGATTTTCACATCCATACAGGTTCCACAATGCAAACCACCATAATAATCTTCCAGACCAAACCGCACATCCATACGGTCAGACTGCTGATCATAAACCAAAACACCTTGTTTCATACACATAACCTCCTGTTGTTATGAGTATAGCCACGCTAACCTTGTCATATTCAAGATATTTTGATTTCTATTCGTATTTTACTGGTCAGGGAATGCAGCAACAATATCTGATCTTTTAATTGAATATCAGTTGCGTATTGACTATTTCCATAGCCTGATTACGAATGTTATTGATTTTCCGAATCCACACCAGTGGATCATCTGCTTTAAGTTTTTTTGTCATATTCTCTTTTTCGGCAAGTATTCTTACTGTTTCATCAAACAAATCTTTGGCTCTCTGATCAATATCAACCAGATAGCTATCAAGCTTACCTGCCGTCAGAAGATTATAATACAACACTCGATGATGTTGTTTTAAATATCGCCTGTGTCTTATACCCCACACACCGATATCTGCTGCCTGACCGTCTTCTGGGAGTGTAAGATTTGGTAATAAATACAATCCCTCTTTCCGATATGTACCGCCTGCTTTTTCAAATTCTGTCATTTCTTTTGACCTCCGTTATGATTTATTTTCCGATGCAACGCTTTGAAAATTCAAGCATTGCATAACAGAACCTTTCAAACGGTGTCAATGATATATGTAGTGGATCACTTTCTCTGATGCGCAATGTTCTTCGTATTTCTTTCGGAATCACCACCCGGCCAAGGTCATCAATCCGACGCACAATTCCTGTTGCCTTCATATTTTTCCTCCATGATCTGATCACGCATGGTTTTACTTTCTTCTCATGCTAAATTTTGCTTTTAATGCTAGTATGTGAAAATGCATGAAAATTATTCTAATAAAAGAAACCATAATATGAAAATACTCAGAACTAAGTAATAGCCCTGAGTGATAATTTATAAAACCGCCTCGTCCATATCAAATAGCAATTCATTTGCTTGCTGAACAGATAATTTTCTTTGCACAGAAAAAATCAGGATAGAATCTCGTCTATCCTTCGAATACAAAATACTTTCCCCCGAAAGAACCAAAGCCCGTTGCGTGTCATCCAAAGAAAGATGTAAAGCTAAAGAAAATGCAATAACCTTATCCCTTCCAGGATTTTTAGTTCCATTTAATATTTGATATCCATAAGTACGCTGTATCTGAGCATCACGGATTATAGATGCCGCAGACATTCCATTTTCCAGAATTTTATCATTCAGATACTCCGCAAATGAATGATAACAAAACATATCATTTAAATGTCCTGTATATTCTTTCAGCCCCTCTTCTGTATCTATCGACGAAAGAAGATGTAATAATTCATCCGTAGTTTTCTGATTCATGATGAGTTTCCTATTCTTGATTTATTAACAAATGTATCATATAATTTTTTGACAGAGATTGCAAGAGGTGAGGGTATGAAGTTAAGTGAGGAATATCGATTATCACAATATGAAGAATTAAAAACGATACATGGCAGAAGTAATATATCCATTGTTCGAAATAAGATCAACGGAATCATTGCTGTCAAAAAAATTGTGCCAATTGAATTAAAAGAGATTTACGCATTTTTAAAAAATCATCCCAATCCATTCGTCCCTATCATTTATGAAAATATAGAAGATGAACAAAATCTTACGATCATCGAGGAATATCTGACCGGACAAAATCTGGAAGAAATCCTTATTGAAAGGACTATTCCGGAGGAAGAAGCTGTGTTTATCACGCTACAATTATGTCTGGGATTAAAACCTCTGCATAATGCCAATCCTCCAATTATATGCAGAGATTTAAAAGCATCAAATATTATGATCACGATGGATAAAAAAGTTAAAATTGTAGACTTTGATATAGCAAGAATCTATCAGACGGGTCAGCGTTGTGATACAAGACTCATGGGAACCAGAGAATACGCTGCACCAGAACAATATGGTTTCATGCAAACAGACTCTCGAACAGATATTTATGCGTTAGGGGTTCTTCTAAATTATATGATATTGAAAAAATTTCCAATTGAAGAGATTGTATCGGGAAAACTAAGAGAAATTATATGCAAATGTCTGGAGATGAATCCCAATGACCGCTATCAGAGCATCGAAGAATTAGAGACTAAATTAAGATTTTTATACCAAGACAACACGACAGAAAAATATAACAACTCTCAAACATACTTTATCAAAAATAAAAACTTAAAATACAACAGTTACAGGATTCCCGGGTTCAGGAGTCTTACATGGTGGAAGATTTTATGCGCAATTTTAGGATATTCTTTTATAACCATGATGGCATTCTCAATGGAATTTACCTCACATGGTGTAAAATTATCAGGAATCCAATTAAGATTTGAACAAAGTATTTTTTGGCTCACACAAATTGCATCCATATTTTTAATATATAATTATCGTGGAATAAGCAATCCTCTCCCCCTGGTACATAATCCCAAAAGAAGTATTCGAATCATAGGGTATATTATAATAGCCGTCATTATGCAATTTGTCGGGGTATCATTTTTAGTAATGTTCGAATCCTTTATTTTTTAGAAATGTATGCTGACAGCATACCATAAAACGTAGCATAACACCTAAAATAAAAGAAACATAGGATATCCTATGTTTCTTTTATTTTACCGGTCTGATTCAGATACTCTTTTAAAATCATATTAATATATTGGGAAAAAGAACGATCATCTTGTTCGGCGAGAAATTTAATTTTTTCAATAACATCTGAGTCTAAGGTAATACTTACTTTGCTCTTTAATGGTTTCATAACGGTCTCCTCTTTGTATGAGAATCTAACATTTATTTTTATACTCTAAAACGTTGACTTATACCATGAAGTAAGATAAAGTAAGATAAAGTAGTATAATTACATGAGGAGGAAAAGAAATGAACAATCAAGAAGGAGAAACAAAAATCTGCAAACACTGTCAGTCCACAATACCTAAAAAAGCGAAAGTGTGTCCAAACTGCAGAAAAAAGCAAGGCGGTAAACTAAAATGGATTATTATCGCTGTAATTGTATTAGCAATCATCGGAGTAGCTATGGGAGGAAATGATGATAAAGCAGATGTAAAAAAAGTATCAAAATCAACTTCGGATTCTTCTGCCGATGCCACCAGTACAAAAGAAGATACAACAACAGAAGAAAAAAGTAATATTTTCAATATTGGAGATGTTGTAGAAACAAAAGATTTTAAAATTACTTATGAATCGGCTGCACCATATACCAGTGATAACGAATTTATTCAGCCAAAAGAAGGATGCACCTACTGGGAATTCAAATTTAAATTTGAAAATATTTCCGATACAGATCAGACCGTCTCTTCAATGATGGATTGGGAATGCTATGCAGATAATAATAAAGTAGATCAACAATGGATCGGAGATAACAACGGATTAGATGCCACATTATCAGCCGGTCGTTCAACAGAAGGAACTGTTTATTTTGAAGTTCCATCAGATGCACAGAAGTTGGAATTAGAATACGATATCAATTACTGGGAAAATGATAAAATTATTTTTGTTGCAAAATAATCGAATTTAATAACCAGGCAAATAGCTTAACTTAAGGAATATTACCCTAAAAAAGAGTGAAACTCGCATAGAAAGTTTCACTCTTTTTCGTTAGCATTATCGTTAGCATTATTTAGAGAAAAATTTCTTCGTCTCCTTCGCCACCACACCACTTAATGCAAACAACGCGATCATATTCGGAATCGCCATCAATCCGTTAAAGATATCTGCGATCGTCCACACTGCACTAACCGTCATATATGGTCCAATGAATACTGCAAATATATAGATCCAACGATATACTTTTACATATTTCATATTTCCGCCACTTAAGTATTCCAGGCATCTTTCACTGTAATAATCCCATCCAAGAATCGTTGTGAATGCAAAGAACACCAGACACAGCATCAATACAAAAGCTGACACCCTCGCCGGGAACGGAAGTCCGTGCTGAAATGCATAAGTCGTAACCTGAACACCTTCTAATCCATCTACCTGCCATGCGCCTGTGATTACAATAGAAAGTCCAGTAAGAGTACAAATAACAATCGTATCGATAAATGTTCCTGTCATACTTACAAGTCCCTGTCTTACCGGTTCTTTTGTCTTTGCCGCTGCCGCTGCGATCGGTGCACTACCAAGTCCTGCTTCATTTGAAAAAATACCTCTTGCAACACCCTTTTGCATTGCAACTACCATACTTCCCACAACACCACCTGTGATCGCTGCAGGGTTAAATGCAGCTTCTACAATGACTTTAAATGCTGCCGGAACTTCTGAAATATTACAGATCACCAGACCTCCTGCAAATAATACATAAATAATCGCCATGAATGGTACCACGATCTGGCTGACACTCGCAATACGTTTTACACCACCGATCAGTACTGCTGCCACACAGAATGCCAATACCAGGGAAGCGATTACAACTGCCCATGAATATTCTCCAAGGAATGGTAAAATCTTTACCATATGTACATTATCCGGATCAAAGAATCCCTGAACAGCACTGGCAATACCATTTACCTGACTGAACGTTCCTATACCAAATAATCCTACGCACACTCCAAAGAATGCAAATAATTTTGCCAGCCATTTCCACTTTGCACCCATTCCCTGTTCAATGTAATAGAATGGGCCTCCAAGACTGTGACCATCTTCTGCCACCACACGATATTTTACTGCAAGAAGACCTTCCGAATACTTTGTTGCCATTCCAAAGAACGCTGCAAGGATCATCCAGAACAATGCTCCCGGGCCACCCGCGCATACCGCTGTAGCAACACCTACAATATTTCCGGTACCGATCGTTGCACTGAGTGCCGTACAGAGAGCTCCGAAACTGGAAATCTCGCCTTCGCCCTCTTCCTCATTCCTGACCATCCATTTCAACGCCAACGGAAGTTTTCGGATCTGCAAAATACCAAGTCTGGCTGTCAAAAGGATACCACCTGCCATGATAAGCACCATTAATGGTACTCCCCAGACCAGATCATCCACCGTTACTAAAAAGTTATTGATTGTACTCCACATCTTTTTTTCTCCTGCCTCTCTCATTCTCTCAGAAACAGTTTTCGAAAGATCAGACTCTCTTTCCTTTCGTGGAATCAGACACATTTTGAATATCTCAAGAATTTTTATATCCAACTGATATAAAAAAGAATATCCCATATATACACACGGATATATGGGATAGAAGATACTATATTTCATAATTTATAAAAGCATATGATAATATGATTTATCTTCTCTGTCCCGTTTGCCTGAGAGATTCATACATATCGCCTATGTATGTTGCACCTTCGGCCCCTGGTTATAATTCCAGGTGTCTCCAGAGAGTCGATCCATTTACAGTTGCACCGGATATAGCCGGCACCTGAGAGTGTTACTCCTTCGGTAGACTTTCGTCGTTTTCCTGCAAACTTCATCTCGAAAATTGTTCTGTTCTTTACTATACTCTGCCTTTATTTATTTTTCAAGCTCTTTTTTGATATTTCGTTAATTTGTTAATACGTTAAAATTTGAAAACATAAACGGGTATGCTGCCTCCACAAATGTTCCGAAACAGATATTGATCAGACAGCCTGGAAGGGCCACTGCTGCTTCTCCTTTTTACTTTGGCATCAATACATTTGCCAGTGTAATACCTGCTGATACCATAACCAGACCGGTCATGTCAATGGCACCCAGGAAACTAAATCCCATCTCTTCCATCTCAAGCAATACGATCGGTAAGATTGCCGCATGATATACTCCGCCTATGATCGCAGGCCAGACAAAGTGCCATCGCAATAAACGCCGGAAGGCTGGTCATCATAATGCCACGGAAATTAATTCTGTGCCAGAGCCACGCCACTCCCTCCGGTTCCGGCCATTGGGATCTGTGTTCTCTCACAGGCTTCCATCACCTGATGGTTAACACCATCCGGGCTTGCACTCACAAACATGACACCATCAATCTCACCGTTATCAATTTTTTCCGAAAGTGCTTTATCTACTGTCTCCGCATATTCATTGACTTCCTCAAGAGTTCCCGAATACGCCTCTTCTATCGACTCTCCATTCCATGTATATAATGTTGCCGGGCTATCTTTTCCTACCGTATCCAGACTGCCTGAAGCCAAGACATACTGTACAAATGTCACTTCCATATCCGCAGCCTTCGTCTGCTGCAAGATTTCCTTCAACGTCGCATGGGGATTACTTCCGCCCTGTTTATATAGATTCCCACCACTGCTGCCGATAAATGCAATCTTTTTACCCATTCTCTTTACCTCGTCCTTTAGAATTCTATATCGTAGTGTCTATACGCTACCATGTTATCACATTAGCATGCTAAAGTAACAATATATACATTACCATTGAAGGACAAATTTGTAAAGAGAAAATTAAACTCCCTCCAAAGAAAATGACGGAATAAAACTTTCCATCGCGGTTTCTCCCTCCTGGATAAATGCATTCTCCACTCCCAGATCAATCGCATAATCCACTAATTTTTCATATTCCCTTTTCCGCACCCTGTGGTTTAACTCCGGATATTTCGAAGTATCTAATGTATCTAACGGCGTATACTGGTTCATCAGGCTCATATAAATATAATCTCCATATGTTTCATGCAGATATTTCACAATTTTCTTTGCATCGCTTAAACAACCTGGAAGTAGTAAATGCCGCACGATCACACCTTTTGTCATCATTCCGTGCTCATCAAACTGCGGGCTTTCATCCTCTCCAACCGTCTGTCTGACCATCTCTTCTATCGCAGCTTTCGCTACTTCCGGATAATCTGCTGCCATAGAATATCTTCCGGCATGTTCTGCGTCCAGATATTTAAAATCCGGCAGATATACATCCACATACCCCTCTAACATTTTCAGAGTCTCTACCCTCTCATACCCGCTGGTATTATATACCACCGGAAGTTTCAGGCCCTCTTCTCTTGCCAGATCCAATGCTTTTATGATCTGCGGTACAAAATGTGTCGGAGTAACAAGATTGATATTATTGGCGTTTTTCTCCTGCAATTCCAGGAAAATTTCTTTCAACCTGGAGATGTCGATTATCTTCCCCACTTCACTGTTTGCGATATGGTAATTCTGACAATACACACATCGAAGCGTACATCCCGTAAAAAATACGGTTCCGGATCCTTCCCCACCGGAGATACAAGGTTCCTCCCACATATGAAGCGCGGCCCTCGATACCCGGAGTTTTTCCATTTCCCCACAGAATCCACTCCGGATACTTCTATCTGTCCCACATCTTCGCGGACATAACTCACACCTGTTCATTTTCTCAATTAACTGATTCATTTTCTCCACCTGTCATTTCTTTGTATACTGGCATTATAACAGCAAGCCATGCTATAATGAAACCACTATATATGATTCATAGCAATCTTACATTTACAGGAGGAACTCTTCATGGAATTTCAGAAGATCAGCTCGCCGTCTCTTAGAGAGTTGTTCGTAGACCAGTTAGAGCATATGATTTTATCCGGCAAATTAAAAATCGGCGAAAAACTTCCACCGGAACGTCAGCTTGCAGAGATGATGCAGGTCAGCCGTGCAGTTGTAAATAACGGGATCTCAGACCTTGAGAAGAAGGGATTTTTAATTGTCAAACCAAGAAGTGGAACTTATGTTGCCGATTATCGAAGAAAAGGAACCATCGACACCTTAATGGCTATCATGAAATATAATGGCGGTCGTCTGCGAAACGACGAGATTCGTTCGATCTTTGAACTCCGAATCGCCTTAGACTCCATGATCGCCAGACTATGTATTGATCGGATTACTAATGAAGAAATAGAACTTCTACATGAAAAGATAGAATCTATCCGGACGGCTGATTCCACCTCTCAGGCTATACAGGCTGCGTTCGAATTTCAGCATGAATTTGCACTGGCGTCCCAGAATACATTGATCCCGTTGGTCTTCCAATCTTTCAAAGCACCTATCTTCACTCTGTGGGAACGTTTTTGTGCACTATACGGGATTCAGAAACTTTATGAAAGTAATTACGGGCTCTGGCTATGTATCAAAGCCAGAGACACGGATGGCGCCATCCGATATATTGAAGATTCCATGCGTGAATGTATCGACGGAGATCTTCAGATCTACTATGATTAGTGCAGATTTTGGCTCATCGCTATATATACAACCAGAAACAGCGGCAGATTTTTCATCGCCGCTATTTCTGATCTTGATATTTTTTTGTATTATCTTATTACTCAGCTCTCTCCATTGCAATCTGGAAATCTTTTTGATCTGTAAAGATTTCATACTTATATGGATTCTTATGCTGTTCTTTTGCTCTCTTTATGATCGCTGTCAGACAGATTACATTCGCTACTAATGCCAAGATTGCGATCACGCCCTGCATCGTCGGATTTGCCGCCGTCGGTCTTGTAGCCGCATCCATAACTCCATCTGCATAGAGTACTGGTATAACTGAAAATCTGCTCGCATCCTGGAATAATGGAAATACCTGGGCAAACATGCACCAGAGTGCCAGTGTATTTGCACGGTTCTGGATCCATCCACCTTTGTTCCAGAACATATTTGCAAATGTCGGCGCAAGTAAAAGTGCCAGTCCACAATACCATGCATGTGTCGGAAGGTTGTTGTATGTATACTCAAAATTCCAGAGATCATATGCAATGATGAAACACCAGGTCATATCCGGCCATAACATATCATCTTTTTTCTTTGAGGTATAAATTCCCCACCATCCTGTCATACAGAAAATATTCAAGATTCCGGCGATTCCATTTACCCAGTTCCACCAGCCTCCATAGAGCCACACATTCTCTGATGAAAGCCACCAGCGGTCACCATATTCAGCTAACGCCATAGCACCGCGAACACCTGATTCAAAATCACTGACTACTGCGATCAGGATATTGATGGCTACGATCACAAATGGAAATACCTTAAACCATTCGGTCTTTCCTATACTCCATTTGTACTTTAACATCATAAATCCGATACATCCCGCCGTTGCCGCATATAGTTTCGCATAATGGAACCAACTCGTCATATGAACGTAAGTGTCATTATTAAGAGCCCACTCTGCGCCATTTGCCGCACACACATAAATGGCAATAAAGTATACGGTCAACACTGCCGGAATCACCAAGAAACAAATAATGCCTCCCATCTTTGTCCGTCTCGCAAATTCATTCGCCAGAACCAGGCCTGCAAATACCAGCACCCATCCTAACAACTGCCATCCTGCATTATCGCCATAAATCTGAAACAACATAACAATCCCTCCTCTTTTTCATCGTTTCCTCGTTCGATCAACAGGCTTCTATTTCTTTGATATTAAACTCATTTCCTTTTACCAGATAGGTCTGGTCGCTCTGACAATATGGACAGATTTTCCCATGTTTCACCGTTTCATAGGTTTTCTTACAATGTTCACAGTAAGTAACTGCCGGAATCTGCTCAATCACAAGCTTAGAACCTTTCAAGAGGTCATGTTTATCCGATGCCCATCGCCAGCAATCCTTCAGATAGGAATCTATAACACCCGTTACTTCTCCGATCTCCAGTGTAACATTTGCCACCTGACTTAATTCGTTCTCTTTGCCAATCTCTTCCAGACTATCTATGATATGAAATACAATCCCAAGCTCATGCATAATTATCGGTCCTTTTTCCCAAATTTAATCTTAATCGCACGCTTAGCCGCATATGGAAGAATTGCTCTCATCTTATCTTCCGTCTTCCACATATTACTGCATTCCGGTCTCTCACGATATAAACGAATCGCATCAAATTCACATTTCGTAGTACAGACACCGCATCCGATACATTTATTCTCATCCACAACAGATGCACCACAACCAAGGCATCTTGCTGTCTCAATCTTCACCTGCTCCTCTGTAAATATCTGCTTTGCATCTCTGAATGATCTGTGTCTGTCGATAGTCTTATCCGTACCCGGAATCTGTCTGGACGAATTATCATACTGTTCTACTTTCAGATTGTCTTTATCAAGTTCAATAAAATCTCTTCGGTTTCGTCCGATCGTCAGGCTGCTTCTAGGCTGTACATAACGATGAATAGAAATCGCACCTTCACGTCCTGCTGCGATTGCATCAATTGCAAATTTCGGTCCGGTATAAACGTCTCCACCGACAAAAATATCCGGTTCTTTCGTCTGATAGGTAAGACTGTCTGCAACCGGTCCATTTCCACGGCCAAATTCAACCTTTGATCCTTCTAACAGACTTCCCCACTGAATACTCTGTCCGATACTTAAGAATACTCGTTCACACGGAATTGTTACAGTCTTGGTCTCATCATAGACCGGAGCGAACCGACCATTCTCATCAAAGACAGATGTACATTTCTTAAATACGATTCCTGTCACTTTTCCATCTTCTGTAAGGATCTCTTTCGGTCCCCAACCACAGTGAATCTCTACACCTTCCTCTTCTGCTTCCTCTATTTCTTCTATAGAAGCCGGCATGATTTCTCTGCTCTCCAGACAGTACATGGATACTTCCGAAGCTCCGCATCTTCCACTGGTTCTTGCCACATCGATCGCAACATTTCCGCCGCCGACTACAACCGTACGTCCCTCTACCGGATAAGTCTCATCCTGACCAACCGTCTTAAGGAAATCTACTGCTGTCATCACGCCCTCTGCATCTTCTCCTAAAATGCCTGCCTTTCTGCCTCCCTGACATCCGATTGCAACATAAAATGCTTTATATCCCTGTGCTCGAAGCTCGTCTAAGGTAATATCTTTTCCGATCTCTACACCACAACGGATATCCACACCCAGTTCACGGATTACATCAATCTCAGCATCTACGATATTCTTCTCCAGCTTGAAAGAAGGGATACCATATACTAACATTCCACCCGGTTTCTCATTTTTCTCGAATACGGTTGGCTTATATCCTTTCAACGCCAGATAATAGGCACAACTAAGTCCCGCAGGTCCCGCACCGATGATTGCGATCTTCTCATCAAATAATCTTCCCGTCGTCGGTGGAATAATCTCCGGTATATATCTTGTCTCTGCCTTCAGGTCCTGCTCAGCAATGAATTTCTTTACCTCATCAATCGCAACTGCCTGATCGATCGTTCCTCTGGTACAGGCATCCTCACAGCGGCGATTACAGATATGTCCGCAGATTGCAGGGAACGGATTATCTTTCTTGATCAACGCCAGGGCTTCTGTATATTTACCCTGTGCTGCTTTCTTTAAATATCCCTGAACTGCAATATGTGCCGGACAGGCAGTCTTACATGGTGCTGTTCCTGTATCATAACAGTTAATTCTATTATTATCTCTGTAATCTTCATCCCATTTTTCCGGTCCCCAGCTTGTCGCATCTGGAAGTTCATGCTTCGGATATGTAATCGGTCCATCCTTTGTGCATAATTTTTGTCCCAGTTTTACCGCACCCGCCGGACAATACTCCACACATTTTCCACAGGCAACACAATCCTCTGTAGATACTCTGGCAACATAAGCTGAACGTGACATATTTGGCGTATTGAAAAGTTGAGAAGTACGGAGTGCATAACAGACATTTACATTACAATTACAAATTGCAAAAATCTTATTCTGTCCATCAATATTCGTGATCTGATGTACAAAACCATTGTCTTCTGCTCTCTTTAAGATATCCATAACTTCATCATAGGTAATATATCTTCCGCCTTTTTGCGTCTCAACCACATAGTCAGCCATATCGCCAACAGCAATACACCAGTCTCCCGGATCATCCGCACATCCCTCATCATATGTCTTTCTGGACATACGACAAGAACATGGACTTGCTGCATATTTTCCATCGTATTTCTTCAGCCAATGAGAAATATGTTCTACCGCTGCAGTCTTATTCTCCATAGAAATAGCTTTCTCCACCGGAATAACATGCATTCCGATTCCGGCACCTCCAGGAGGTACCATCGGAGTTACCTTCTCGAGCGGAAGTCTTGTCATATTATTAAAAAACTGTCCAAGCTCTGGATGCTCTTCTAACTGCTTCTCATTCATATTCGTAAATTCTGCACTTCCCGGTACAAACGGAGGCAGTACATATTGCTTCTCTCTCTTCGGGTTCTCCCAGTTATACTCGATCAACCCTACAATAGACATTCGCTCTACGATCGGTTCTAATTCTTCCTTACTCTTTCCTGTGAGCTTCATGAGCTGTTCAAAGGTTACCGGCTTTCTGACTTTCATCTTCAGTGCCACTTCTGCCATCTCATCAGTAACGATTCCTGCAAGTCCCCAATATTCCGGATCATCTACAGTCACTTTATGACCAATACGGTCTGTAATCTTCTGTCCTAATTTAATAATCAGCTCTCTCTGTTCAGGCATTCCAGATCTCCTTTCTTTTTCACACTTACCTCTCATCTATTCTGGTCTAACCAGAATTGTTATCTATTTATCATTATAGTCTTTTGTTTATTTTTTGTCAATTAATACACTTGAAAAACCGCCATTTCTGGCGGTTTCACTTTGTCATTACTAACTTTATTCTTTTTTGGTATCTGGTATTACCAATTCCACTTATTTCATATAATACTGATAAATTCCATCTACCAGTTCTTTTGCTATCACATTTTCATGCCGCAGATAATCCAGATGTGCAATTGTCTCTCCCACTGCGAACCATTTTTGCTCCATCGGAAATTCTTCCCAGCTCTTTCCACGCATCGACCACTTCAGAAGTGCTGCGATCTCATCTGCATTACTTCCAGGTCTTTCTTTTATAATCTGTATCGTACCATCCAGTCGGATCTGATGATGCCTTTTTATTTCCTCAATCCGTTCTTTTACCGGCTTGCTGACTTTTCGATGTCCCGGAAGTGCCATCTGCATGGGATACTTTTTTATTTTATCCAGATTCTTAAGATAATCACCCAAGGAATCTTCTACCCCCATCCACGCAGTAATATTCGGTGTAATATCATACAAAATATGATCTCCCAGAAACATAATTTCTTCCTCCGGCAGATATAAGCTAAAATGTCCCGGTGTATGTCCATTTGTCTGAACGCAGATCAGCTCGTTATTTCCCACGTATAACTTTTCTCCATCGGAAATACAACTGGCTTCAAATACCCGTTCCGGCATATATTTTCTGGCAGGATTGGTTGTCACAATCTGTTCCAATCCTTCTTTTGAAAATCCTTCCTGTAAAAACAATGCATCTGATTCTTTCCAATGTGCCGGATCCAGACTTTCTCTGTACCTCTTATAATCCTCACCAGACATATAGACCACTGTATTCTCACCGGCCAACTCATCCGCCAGACCGATATGATCTGTATGTAAATGTGTCAAGAATATTTTTAAATTCTGTCTGTCAATACGAAGTTCTTCTAATGCCTCCATAAGGGCAGCCTTGCTTTTCGGGTGTTTAAATCCGGTATCAATGATAAGAGCCTCCTCCGCAGATAAAATCAGATAAGAATTTAGCTCTCGCAGAGGATTTCCCGGAAGTGGAACTTTTATGACATAAATATCAGGGTTTTCGTATATTTTCTTCATTTTTCCTCCTAAATTGGCACATAACATGCTATAATATTTATTACTATAATAATTAAAAGAAAGAAGGTATATATATATGTCAGCTATGCCAACACTTGGAGAATTAGATACGCTCTTTGCATTGGAGGTTAACCCTCTTTTAGCAGACCACGGCGGCGGTGCCGCAGTCGTAGAACTTGACGGAGATACTCTTGTAATCGAAATGGTAGGTTCCTGTCGTGAATGTCTGTCTGTTAATGAGACAGTCACAGGTCTGATCAAAACGGTTGTCACAAGAAAATATCCTCAGATCAAAAACATCAAGCTTGCTGAGATCGATCCTGATGAAATCTACGAACTGGCCCGCAAGATGTTAAACCATGAATTTGATGAATCTTAATATACAGGTTTCATCAATCTTGTATGAATTTCATACACATTTGACCATATAATACCAATAAGGAACTGCACCGGCAGTTCCTTATTTACTTTTCTTTATTCAATTATTAATAAAGTTTCTCCAATAACTTATGGTCATCCAATTCTTTCGGCGGCTTGATTGCCTTCCGATCGACCTTATTATTCAGATTTCTCGGAAGCTCGTCCACCTGGAACAATGCTGTCGGAACCATATAGTACGGAAGTCTTTCTTTCAAATATGCTTTAATTTCTTTTACATCCAATGGCTCATCTGCTTCAAAATAACCACAAAGTATGTACGTTCCACCCTTGTCCTTAAAAGCAATTGCGGCACAGTCACGTATCTTATCGCAAGTTCTCATGGCAGTCTCCACGGCTCCCGCCTCTACCCGGAATCCACGGATCTTGTACATGAAATCTTTACGTCCGATATACTCAAGATCACCATCTTCATTCTTACGGACTATATCACTGGTCTTAAATACTCTGTCATATCCCGGCTCGTCAGAAAATGGATTCTTGATAAAATGCTGGTTTGTTCTGACTTCATCTTTATAATATCCCATAGATACCTGTCTTGATGCCAGCCATAATTCCCCCTTCTCTCCATCCTCTACCCGATGTCCGTCATCATCCACGATATAACCTTTGATCGTTGGATTTAAAGTACCTACCGGATAAGAAGCTTCTGCATCTTCAATATCATATCTCGATATCATCGCCGTCATTTCCGAAGCACCATATACATTAAACAAACGATAACTCTTGCGTTTCAGATTTCTAGCCATCTCGCTTCCGACGATCATCAGTCTTAAATCCGTCTCTCCGTTCTCAATATTGCTGAATTTTGCAGCCATATGCGGTGGAAGGAAGGTGACTGTGATCTTATTCTCAATGTAGTACCTCAAAAGTTCCGACACACTCTTTCTGATCAGCTTCGGAATAATATAAATCGATGCTCCGACCGCCAGTGAAGAATACAGGTCAAATACAGATGCAACAAAGCTAAAACTTGGAAATATTCCATATACATCTTCTTCTGTCAATCCAAATCTGTCAAAATTACTGATAGAGGACATTACGTTCATATGGCTCAGCATAACGCCCTTGGGACTGGATGTGGATCCCGAAGTATAAATCAACAGAGCCAGTTTCTCCAGACAGGAGTGATTAATAAACTCCGTATCTTTTGTCCAATCCAGTGCAGACAGATATTTCTCATCCAAAATAAAACGACATGCACATTCATTGATGATCTGATTCTGTCTCTTCAGCGGATGTGTACTGTCAATGTAAACATAAGCTCCGCCTGCTTTCCATATCCCCAACATACAGACTACAGACCATACTGACTGGCCTGCCCTCACTCCTACAATTTCGCCATCCTTAAGACCGTCTTTTAACAGCGACGCTGCCAGTGTATTACTTTTTTCGTTTAATTCCTTATACGTAAACACACCATGAGTGCCACTTACAGCAATCTTATCAGGATACATCTCCACAGTCGTACGAAACATGTCGCAAAACGTAGTCTGCAGAAACTCATTTTTATGAGAGCCCAGGTACTGCGCCCTCGCTGTCTTTGGCATAATCATATCCTCCTCGTATAATATGTATTAATTACAGTATAGCATTTGTTATAAATAAATCAACCTGTTTTTGTATGTGTTATTTTTTTAACACTTGAGCTTATAAATCAGCGGAATCATGCCTTTGCATATTCCGGAATTATACAACAGGAGCCCTGTTTCCAGAGCTCCCGCATATATTCTTTTATACAGGTATCAACATAAATTAGTCGATAACACCTTTGCCCTTCAGAGCATCGATTTCTTCCTGAGTATAACCAAGAATCTTCTTCATTACTTCTTCTGTATCCTGTCCAAGTCTCGGAGCACCTCTCCATACCTGTCCTGGTGTCTCTGAAAGCTTTGGAGCAAATCCGAATGCTGTAACTTCTTTCTGAAGTGTCTGGTCTTCGTATTTAACCCAGTCACCACGCTCCTGCCAATGTGGCTCACTCATAACATCGTTGCAGTCTTTGATGATAGCTGCACCGAGTTTTAATGACATTGCAAGATCAATTGCTTCCTGAGAAGTATGAGAACCAAACCACTCTGTAAATTTCTGATCCAGTTCCTTACCAAGATCACTTTCAAGAGCTTCCTGGCTTCCGCCGGCTGCTTCATAAGAGTATTTATCAAGATCAAATCCAAATGCCTTAATACATCTCTCATAGATTCCCTGTCCGTAAGCACCAAGGTTAATCCATTTTCCATCACCTGTAGCAAAGATACCAGCTGGCTGATATGTTTTCTGTTTAACACCCTGACGCTGTTTCTGGATACCCATCTCACTCCAAAGTGGGAAGTTATCGTCCATAACACGCATATAAGACTCAACCAATGTACAGTCGATGACCTGTCCTTTTCCAGTTTTCTGTCTCTCAATGTAAGCCATCAAGATACCATTAACAGCGAATAATGCTGAAAGGTAGTCACCAATATACTGCTGAGCATAGTAAGGCGGCTTGTCTTCAAATCCCTGAAGTAAGCACCATCCTGATTCTGCCTGAGCTAACGGATCGTAGCATGCACGATTTAACTGACTTGGCTCTCCACCAAACTTAGGAGTACCGAATCCGCTTACGTGACAGATGATCAGCTGAGGGTTAACCTCTAATAACATCTCGTCTGTAATACCAAGTTTCTCGATCCATACCATGTTCTCGATCCATACATCAACTTCTTTGATTAATGATAAGAAGATTTCTTTAGATTCCGGAACTTTCTTTAAGTTTGTCTCTAATGTGAAACTTAATTTATTTCTTGAGTTCTGCAACCACGCACCACTGATATGCTGTCCATTCTCTTCATTTACAATCTGTGGTTTCTGATGTCTTGCCGTATCACCTTTTACCTTTGGTCTCTCAAGCGCGATAACCTCAGCACCGAAATCACTTAACATTGTTGCTGTAAACGGAGCTGCAACTACAGTACCGTTTAACAGTACTCTTAATCCAGAAAGTGGACCAAATTCAGGAATAATTGCTGGTCCTTCTTTACGCTCTAATTTTTCCCATCTTTCCATTATTATGTTCCTCCTAAAATCTAATAATAGCCCCGGAACGCCAGGGAGCGTTCCGAGGCTTAAGTACAAGCTATTTTAATTATCTGACTAAAATATCTGCCAGTTTATTATTTTAACTGACCATAATCCTCAGCATTGCTGTTTTCGTTCATGATAATTCTTCCGGCAGCACCACCAGTAGCTTCCAGAACTGTACCAGTTACGTAAGAAGACTGATCTGTTACAAGGAATTCGATACAGTTAGCGATTTCTTCTGGTGTAGCGAATCTCTTCAGAGCTACGTTACGAAGGAATGTCCACTCTCCTGCTTTCTTGTAGTTCTCAACCAGACGTCCTGTAGCAATAAATCCAGGAGCGATACAGTTAGCACGTACACCGTAAGGGCCACACTCCTGAGCCAGGTTCATTGTATAAGCTCTGATAGCTCCCTTAGCTGAAGCGTAGTGAGCATAAGATCCATCTGAGTTAGCTGCTAACTGTCCGATAGAAATTACGTTAACAACAACTCCTGATTTTCTCTCTTTCATTCCTGGAACAACTCTGTTACAGCAGTAAACTGTACCATAGAAGTTACGCTCGATAACTGTGTAGAAGTTTTCCCAATCCATTCCAGCTGCTTTATTTCCGTCCGGTGCACCTTTTCCACCACCAGCGTTGTTGATCAGGATATCGATAGGTCCTAATTTGCTTTCAATCTCGTCGATTGCTGCATAAACCTGCTCTCTGTTAGTGATATCAGCTGTTGCTCCTGCTGATTCAACACCCATCTCGATACACTCATCCATTGTCGTAGCAGCGTGCATCAGTTTAGCTTCTCCTTCAAATGCCTGATAAGACTTTAAGTCGATATCGATGATACCTACTTTTGCGCCTAATGAAGCAAGTTTTAATGCGTAAGCTCTTCCAAGTCCTCTGGCTCCTCCTGTTACTAATGCTACCTTTCCATCCAATCTGTATGCCATAATATGACACTCCTTTCTTTTAAGAATATTTTTATATACTTTTTCAAATGGCGACACCCCTGACACCACCTAAAAACTTTTTAATATATGCAAAGCACACTCTCTGTATGTGTGTGCTTTGCCCCCTTTTAGGATTTATTATATTATTTTGCCGGCCACTGTTCCATGATCATCGGGATAATCTTATAAAGATCACCAACAATACCGTAATCTGCAACATCAAAGATAGGTGCAAGTGGGTTCTTGTTGATTGCAATGATCAAATCAGAATCCTGCATACCAGCTAAGTGCTGAATAGCTCCTGAAATACCACAAGCAATGTAAATTCTTGGTTTAACAGTTGTACCTGTCTGTCCTACCTGATGAGAATGATCAATCCATCCTGAATCTACAGCAGCACGAGAAGCACCAACTACACCACCAACATGTTTAGCAAATTTCTCGATTAATTCGAATCCTTCTGCATTTCCAAGTCCAGCACCACCAGATACAACAATATCAGCATCTGTAAGGTTTACCTGCTCTACAGCAGATTTTACGATCTCAAGAACCTTTGTACGGATATCTGCATCTTCTAATGCAACCTTAACATCAACGATTTCACCTGTTCTGCTCTCATCTTTAACAGCTTTATCCAATACACCCGGACGAACTGTAGCCATCTGAGGACGTGTGCTTGGGCAGATGATAGTAGCCATTAAGTTACCACCAAATGCCGGACGTGTCATCTTCAGGTTCATAGCGTTATCTTCCAGTCTCTTCTCCGGAACTGTTGCCTGTGTTACACTTGCTAAGAAATCTGTATATTTTTTAGAATCAATGTCAAGGTGTGTACAGTCAGCTGTCAGACCTGTAAGTACTCTCTTAGCGATACGTGGACCAAGGTCACGACCGATATGTGTTGCTCCTAAAAGAACAACTTCTGGTTTGTACTCATTGATTGCTTCAGAAATAACTTTTGTATATCCATCAGTTGTAAAATTCTTTAATAATGGGCTTTCAGCAACATATACTTTATCAGCACCGTTTGCAATAAGATCTGCAGACAGACCTTTTACATCGTCACCAAGAACGATTGCAGCTAATTCTGTACCGATATCATCTGCTAATTTTCTACCTTCACCAAGCAATTCATAAACTACGCTTGTTAATTCGCCCTGTCTCTGCTCAGCAAAGACCCATACGCCTTTCCATGCGCTTTTATCTTCTACGCTTACTCTAGCCATTTTAAACCTCCATTAAATTCAACAAATTAAAGTGCTATATAACTTTTCTCAACAAGATTTTTGATCAACTGGTCTACTACTTCCTGATCTGTTCCTTCAAGGATCTGTCCTGCACCCTTCGGAGCTGGAGCAAATGAAGTAAATACATTTGTAGGAGAAGCTTTAAGACCTGTCTCATCTTCAGCGATTTTTACATCATCGAATCCCCATACTGTGATTCTTTCTGGCTGGTTATATGCGTCATAAATTCTACCAACATTCATGTAACGTGGAGTGTTCAGCTCTTTTACGCATGTAATCATACAAGGCATTTCTACTTCGATTGTCTCATATCCATCCTCAAGCTGTCTCTGAACTGTAACTTTCTTTCCATCTACATCAATCTTCTGAGCGTATGTAACCTGTGGAACACCAAGTTTTTCAGCGATCTGTGGACCTACCTGAGCTGTATCACCATCGATAGCCTGACGGCCTGTGATGATCAGATCGTAAT
>ERZ773103.1547-NODE-1547-length-24110-cov-3.806942_pt1 | contig 24110 bp, 23 predicted proteins | sample MGYA00511118_ERZ773103 | MGnify/ENA primary metagenome ERZ773103 (study PRJEB29015, sample SAMEA2737821) | human gut metagenome | biome: human gut; feature: human-associated habitat; material: faeces | place: China | collected 2012 ... | reverse complement strand
CTGCACCGACACGGATGACTGCGACACCGCCTGCTAATTTAGCAAGTCTCTCCTGAAGTTTTTCACGATCGAAATCAGAAGTTGTTGTCTCAAGCTGTCCTTTAATCTGAGCAACACGATCAGCGATTGCTTTCTTATCGCCCATACCATCTACGATCGTTGTAGTATCTTTCAGAACTTTTACTGATTTTGCACGTCCAAGATGAGCGATTGTTGCATCTTTCAGTTCCATACCAAGTTCTTCAGAAATCAGCTGAGCACCTGTTAATGTTGCGATATCTTTTAACATGTCTTTTCTTCTGTCACCATATCCTGGAGCTTTTACAGCTACTACATTGAATGTTCCACGTAATTTATTAACGATCAATGTTGTAAGAGCCTCTCCCTCAACATCCTCAGCGATGATCAGAAGTCTTGCTCCAGACTGTACGATCTGCTCTAACAGTGGAAGGATCTCCTGAATGTTAGAAATCTTCTTATCTGTGATCAGGATATATGGATCATCCAGATTAGCTTCCATCTTATCCATATCTGTAGCCATATAAGCTGAAATATATCCACGATCGAACTGCATACCTTCTACCAGGTCAAGCTCTGTCTTCATTGTCTTAGACTCTTCGATTGTGATAACTCCATCGTTAGATACTTTCTCCATAGCATCTGCTACCATCTGTCCTACTTCCTCATCTCCTGCGGAAATAGCTGCAACTTTTGCGATCTGATCTTTGTCTTTTACGTTGCTTGCCATTGATTTGATAGCTTCTACTGCTGCATCTGTAGCTTTCTTCATTCCTTTACGAAGGATGATCGGATTAGCACCTGCTGCCAGGTTCTTCATTCCTTCATTTACCATAGCCTGAGCAAGAACTGTAGCTGTTGTTGTTCCGTCTCCTGCTACATCATTTGTCTTAGAAGCAACTTCCTTAATCAGCTGTGCTCCCATATTCTCAAATGCATCCTCTAACTCAATCTCTTTTGCAATTGTTACACCATCGTTTGTGATGATTGGTGCACCATAAGATCTGTCAAGTACTACGTTACGTCCTTTTGGTCCAAGTGTAACTCTTACTGTATTTGCTAACTGATTAACTCCTGATTCCAATGCGCTTCTTGCTTCAGCGCCAAATTTAATTTCTTTTGCCATGATATTTATGCCTCCTGTTTCTATCTTCTATCCTGAAAATCTATTAAGCCTCAACTACTGCAAGCAGATCTCCCTGTCTTACAATAATATACTCTTCATCTTCAATCTCAATCACAGTGCCTGTAAATTTAGGATATACCACTTTCTGTCCTACCTCTACCTGCATCTTAATATCATATCCATCGATAAATCCGCCAGGTCCTACAGCTACGATCTCTGCCTGCTGTGTCTTTTCCTTAGACTGTCCAGGAAGAACGATTCCTGACTGTGTTGTCTCCTCTGCAGCAATCGGTTTTAATACAACTCTGTCTCCCAATGGTACTAATTTCATATTGATATTCCTCCTTCAATTACATCACAATTTATATTGCTAGCACTCATAAAAAAAGAGTGCTAATAAACTCTAGGTATAAAATAGCACTCTCTTCTCACTTTGTCAACACACTTTGTATTTAGTTTACAAGTTTTTTATAAAAACCATTTTGTATTTTATATTTTATAATATAGCCGTCTCCATTCTGATAACGTTCTTTGATCATTCCCAGACAAGCAACCTCTTCTTCCGCTTTGAGCCTGCATTCATAAATCGCATCCAGGGAATATTCCGGAAGATCATAGCTTTCTACCGACAGATATAGCATTCCTTCTTCCTCATCATATCGGATCACCTTTGCTTCTCGCTCATCTTCATCAAAATAACCATCTCTCAGAATACTGCGTACCATATTTAGCACAACCGGACAATTTTCGTACATTACAAGTCTCTCCTATTCCGGCAATCAGCGTTTTGCCCGTTCTGCTTTTATCTTTTCCAGCTCAGTAAATGCATAATTATTCACTACTTTAATATAAGTTCCCTTCATACCTGAAGAACGAGACTCGATCACACCTGCACTTTCAAACTTGCGAAGTGCATTTACGATCACCGATCTTGTAATTCCTACTCTGTCAGCAATCTTACTTGCTACCAGAATACCTTCTGTTCCGTCAAGTTCATCAAATATATGAATAATAGCTTCTAATTCAGAATATGACAACGTACTGATCGCAGACTGCACAATATGCTCACGTCTGCTCTCCTCCGCACTCTCTTCATTTACAGAGCGAAGCATCTCAAGACCTACAACTGTAGTTCCATATTCACTTAAAATAATGTCATCGATTCCATAAGATTCTTCTACCTTGTAGATAAACAAGGTTCCCAGCCTCTCACCTGCAATATCAATAGGAGTTATGATCGCCTGATATGATTTTCCAACTTCTTCTGAGAATCCAAGTGTCTGCAGATTGACATTTTCCTTTGTGGACAAAATACTAAGCAATCTTTCGTTCAGCATAGAATCGATATGTTCTCCTACTTCCTGACTGATCAACTCTGTAATTACAGGAACGCCTTTGCATGCACTGCATCCAAGTACTTTTCCTTTTTTGCTGACTACTAACACACTGGAATCTAAGATTTCCGTCAATACATCACAGATATCGTTAAAAACGACCTTGCTCGAATTATTATTGTGCAGTAATTTGTTAATTTTTCTGGTTTTATCTAACAATTGTACACTCATTGGTATTCCTCCATCCTTTGGATGTTATGTTATCATACAATTCAATAATATTCAACGAATTTCCTAAATATTCTCTATACATTCTCAACATATCCACACTGATTATCACTGCACTGCAATTTATTGCCTCGCTCTACCATATACTTTCCACATTTCGGACATTTTTTCACAGATGGTTTCTGCCATGACATAAATTCACATTCCAGATTATCTTCACATCCGTAATATTTTCTTCCTTTTCGTGTCTTTCGGATTACGACATCTTTTCCACAAAGTGGACATGGAACTCCGATCTTTTCCAGATACGGTTTTGTATTTCGACACTCTGGGAATCCCGGACATGCAAGGAATTTGCCATGCGGTCCATACTTAATGACCATATTGCGTCCACACTGGTCGCAGACTACATCCGTCACTTCATCTTCTATTGTCACTTTTTCCAGTTCTTTTTCTGCTTTTTCTACAGCTTTTTCCAAATCCGGATAGAAGTTTTCGATGATCGTCTTCCAGTTTACTTTTCCTTCTGCAACGCCATCTAAAAGGCTTTCCATATTTGCAGTAAAATTCACATCAACAATACTCGGGAAAGATTCCTTCATAATATGATCAACAACTTCTCCGATCTCTGTAATGTACAGATTCTTTCCTTCTTTTGCAACATAACGTCTGGCAATGATCGTTGAAATCGTCGGTGCATAAGTACTTGGTCTTCCAATTCCCAGCTCTTCTAGTGCTTTTACTAAAGCGGCCTCCGTATAATGAGCCGGTGGCTGTGTAAAATGCTGTTTCGTCTCAAAATGATCGTTCGACAGTTCTGAATCTTTGTCCAATCCTTTTAGAAGAACATTATTTGCCTCTTTTTCTTCTCCTACTTCTGTATATACCAGACGGAATCCTTCAAATGCAACTTTTGAAGCAGCTACTGTAAAACGATACTGACCTGCCGCGATTTTCACAGATGTAGTCTCATATCTTGCCGGCTGCATTCTGCTGGCTGCAAAACGTCTCCATACTAACTGATACAGACGGAATTGATCCCTTGTTAGTGAATCTTTTACCATCGCAGGCGTCCTTGTAATATCTGTAGGACGGATAGCCTCATGTGCATCCTGCACATTTTTATTATCTTTTTTGCCAGTGTTCTCTCCGGCAGCCACATACTCGACTCCATACTGTTCTGCTATATATTCTCTTGCCAGACTGTCTGCTTCTTCTGAGATTCGAGTAGAGTCCGTACGCAAATATGTGATCAAGCCGACTGTACCGCTTCCTTTGATATCCACACCTTCATACAGCTGCTGCGCAATCCGCATTGTCTTGGCAGTCGCAAAATTAAGTGCTTTCGATGCCTCCTGCTGCAACGTACTTGTCGTAAATGGAACCGGCGCTTTCTTTAAGCGCTCTCCTTTTTTGATATCTTCCACTGCATACTCTGCATTTTCAAGTTCTGCAAGAATACGATCCATCTCTTCTTGAGAATGAATGACCATCTTTTCTTTTTCTGTGCCATAAAATTTTGCTTCCAGAAGCTTTCTTTCACCTTTTACTTTTAAATTAGCAGACAATGTCCAATACTCTTCCGGAATAAATGCATTGATTTCTTCTTCTCTGTCCGCAATAATGCGAAGAGCTACCGACTGCACTCGACCGGCACTTAATCCCCTTTTTACTTTTGCCCAGAGGACCGGGCTGATCTTATAACCTACGATTCTGTCAAGAATACGTCTTGTCTGCTGTGCATTCACCAGATCCATATCAATCTCTCTTGCATTCTTTAGCGATGCCTTTACTGCATTCTTCGTGATCTCATTGAAACTGATACGGTATGTCTTTTTATCTTCTAATTTGAGTGCCTGACTCAAATGCCAGGAAATAGCTTCTCCCTCACGGTCCGGGTCAGTTGCCAGATATACTTTATCTGCCTTTTTCACTTCTTTTCGAAGACCTGCAAGGATCTCCCCTTTTCCACGGATCGTAATATATTTCGGCTCATAATCATGTTCAACATCAATTCCTAACTGACTCTTCGGCAGATCTCTTACATGGCCATTTGATGCTGTTACCACGTAATTACTTCCCAGGAACTTCTTAATAGTCTTCACCTTCGCAGGGGACTCCACGATTACAAGATAACGTGCCATATTTATTTTCCTCCATAAACCCGGCATTTTATTTTCTTTGGTATTTTTACCGAGTTCTTATATAATAATTCTTTGATACTTCTTTTATTATTCCCTGAAGTTGTAATGATGTTAATACTTCCAATGTCTTCCTCGCGTCTAGTCCTGTCTCTTCCATTAACTGGCTCATACTTTTCGGGAACAAACCGACACAACTATACAACATATTTTCAGTACTTTCAAGAACTTTTTCATTTTTGACAGAATTTTGCCCATAGCCTTTAGCTTCTATATCCAGCTCTTCTAACAGTTCTTCCGGCGATAATAAGATGCCTGCTCCCTGTCTGATCAGTTGATGACATCCTCTGCTTGCCGTACTCGTCACCGGCCCCGGAAGTGCATATACATCTTTTCCCTGTTCCAGTGCAAGATCCGCCGTAATCAATGAACCACTCCGCTCTTTTGCCTCTATTACTAAAATCACATCTGAAAGCCCGCTTATAATCCGGTTTCTCATCGGAAAATATGCCGGAAATGGCGGACTTCCGGGAATCTGTTCCGAAATTATCCCTCCTTTTTCCTGAATATCCATATAAAGACCTATATACTCCCTCGGATAACAGATATCTACGCCGCAGCCTAACACACCATAAGTCAAAGCCTTGCTGTTCAATGCACCTCTCTGTCCCGCACCATCAATTCCCTTAGCCATTCCACTGATAACCTGTACACCTGCCGCTCCTAATTTTTCTCCGTACAAAAGTGCCATCTCTTCTCCATAAGCGGTACATCTTCGGGCACCTACGATTGCAACCGACATGGCTGTTTCTTCCGGCAGCCTGCCCTTTACATACAATATGTAAGGTGCATCCTCAATATGTTTTAATCGTTCCGGATATTCTTTATCTTGAACAGATATCATTTTTATCCCTTTTTCGTGGTATTTTTCCAAAGTTTCCTGCAAGCTCTCTTCACTTCTCTTTTGAGCATTTAAAATGACAGTAACATCTTTTTCCATCAAATATGGAATTAATTTTAAGTCCTTTTCTTTCATATTATATAGCTCTTTTATTTCAGGAAATTCTTCACTCAAACGTAGCTTTTTTCTATTTGAAAGGGGCTTTATTTCTGCCAGCCAGTTTCTATACATATTCTCACCTTCCCCAGTATTTTTTATCAATCGTTCGATAGCCAAGTGCTTCTTTTAAATGAGGTTCTCTGATTTCTTTGCTTTCTTCCATATCCGCAATCGTTCTCGCCACTTTCAGAACTTTATGATAAGTTCTCGCTGTAAGTCCCAGATTCTGAAAAGCCTGTCTCATAAGTTCTTCTTCTTTGTTCCCGAGTTTGCAATATCTTTCAATCTCTGCCGGACAAAGCGTCGCATTCGTCACTCCTAATTTTCCCTGATATCTTGCTTTTTGAATCTGTCTTGTCCTGCATACCCTTTTTCTGATATCCTCTGAACTCTCTTCCCGTCTTCTGCTGCTTAATGTCTCATATCGGATTCTCGGTGCCTCTATGCAAATGTCCATCCGGTCCAAAAACGGCTGACTGATCTTACTTAAATAGTGACTGATCTGTCCGGAAGTACAATTACAGCGGTTCAGATCCGGATAATTTCCACAGGGGCACGGGTTCATCGCTGCTGTCAACATGAAATTAGCCGGAAAACAATAATTCCCATGACTCCTGGACAATCGGATCTTATGCTCTTCCAGGGGCTGTCTCAATACTTCTAACACTGGTTTTTGAAATTCTGTCAATTCATCCAAAAATAAGACACCACCATGTGCCATGCTGATCTCGCCCGGTACCGGATAAGTTCCTCCACCAATCAGTGCCGCTTTTGTAACTGTATGATGCACACTCCGGAACGGTCTTTTTGTAATTAATGGATGATCTTCATCTAACATTCCTAAAATACTGTAAATTTTTGTAATCTCTATACTCTCCTCCAAAGAAAGCGGTGGTAAAATCGACGGAATCCGACTGGCGATCATCGATTTACTGCTGCCCGGAGGTCCAATAAGAAGCAGATTGTGTCCACCGGAGACCGCCACTTCCGCTGCTCTTTTCACCGCCGCCTGCCCTCTGATATCACTGTAATCTAAAAGTTCTGATATCTCCGTATAATTTTCAAGCGAACCTTTTCCATTTTCTCGCACAGATTGATTTAAATCTCTCCTTTTCCCAGTTTTTAAATATTGATAAATTTCTTTTAACTGTTTCACGCCCAAAATCTCTATTCCGCTTACCAATGCCCCTTCTGTCACATTTTCCATTGGAACTATGCAGGTGCGACACCCAATCTCCCTTGCCTTTAACACGATTGGCAATACTCCGGAAACCTTCTGTACGCTTCCATCTAATCCCAGCTCTCCTACGATCATCATTTTTTCCAGAGTCTCTCCTCTTATCTCACCCAAAGATGCTAACAATGCGATTGCGATCGGCAGGTCAAATAGCGCACCTTTTTTTCTCACCGTGGCCGGAGCCAGATTTACGATCATCTTTCTTGCCGGCAGATTAATTCCGGCATTATGGATCGCTGTTCTGACTCTTTCCGATGCTTCCTTCACCTCTGACGACAGATATCCCACCATATGGAGCATCGGCAGACCATTACTGACGTCCGCCTCCACCCGCACAGGCATGACATCAAGACCTGATAGTGCCGCTGATATTACTGTACTATATGCCATTTACACACTCCTTCTTGTACTTTATTCAATTTTACAGTTACCTTATTACTTTTCTCTGATTGTGTGATATTCGTCGATACGACTTGATTTCCAGACATTCTTAGAATTTAGATTGTTCGATTTTGTTTGGAAATTGAAGTTATTTTAACCTGATTTTTTTATCATGTCAACTTAAAAATATTCTTTTAATTTTTCAATTGCACTTTTTTCAATTCTGGACACATATGATCTGGAGATTCCTAATTGTTCTGCAATTTCTCTTTGCGTGTATTCTTCTGCATCATATAAACCATAACGAAGTTTTAATACCAGGCGCTCCCGCTTTGATAGTACGGATTCCATCTGATAATACAACATCCTGATTTCTTCTTTCAAAACTGCTTTTTTATAGGCATCATCATCTGCTGCCTCTATAATATCAAACAATTTTATTTCATTTCCCTCTTTGTCCGTCCCGATCGGCTCATAAAGCGAAACTTCTCTGGTCATTTTCTTCCTGGCCCGAAAATACATTAATATTTCATTTTCAATACACCTTGCAGCATACGTTCCTAAACGCACACTTTTATCTGGATTGAATGTGACAACTGCTTTAATGAGTCCTATAGTTCCTATAGACAGCAAATCTTCATTGTCTTCCTGGGAGGATTGATACTTTTTCACAATATGTGCCACTAAACGTAGATTTCTTTCGATCAAAATGTGTTTTGCCTCAAGATCGCCTTCCGTATATTTCTGCAAATATTCTTGTTCTTCCAAAGCCGTAAGTGGTTGAGGAAATGACTTCAAAAAAAGCACCTCTTGAGGGTATTTGATATAATGTATGATATCTTTCCCTCTTTGGTGCTTTTCCATACTTTTCTTTTTCTATTCTTCAGATCTTCGAAGGATATCGTACACCTCTGGTGTACCACCTTCTAATTCTACATATAATACTTGTTTCGGATGTGGAGCACTCTCCATCTCATTTCCTTCTTCATCCAAAATTTTCTTTACCACAACGGAAATATTATCCCCATTCGGCTTCATAATTTCGATCGTTTCCCCCACAGAGAACTTATTTCTCTGCTCAATTTTGCACATTCCGTCCTTCAGTTCTCCTACAATCCCAAGGTATGTGTATTCCCTCACATAAGTATTGCTGTCGTATATCTGGCTTTCCTCGCTTGGTTTTCCAAAATAAAAGCCGGTTGTAAATTGACGGTAAGTACAATTAGAAATCTGATCCAGATACCATGGCATATTTTTGCGGTATTTTTCAGGGTCTTCCAGATAATCATCAATTGCTTTTCTGTATGTTCTTGCAACTGTCGCAACATATAATGCCGTTTTCATACGTCCTTCTATTTTGAAACTGTCAATTCCTGCATCTATCATCTCCGGAATATGCTCGATCATACACAGATCTTTCGAATTGAAAATGTAAGTTCCCCTCTCATTTTCGTAAACCGGCATATACTCTCCCGGTCGTGTTTCTTCTACTACTGCATATTTCCAACGGCAAGGATGGGTACAAGCCCCCTGATTGGCATCTCTTCCTGTAAAATAATTACTGAGAAGGCAACGTCCGGAATAAGAAATGCACATTGCCCCATGTATAAAGCTCTCGATCTCCATCTCTTCCGGAATATGTTCTCTGATTTCTTTAATCTCTTTCAAGGACAATTCTCTCGCAGAAACTACGCGTTTTGCGCCAAGATTCCACCAAAACTGATAGGTTCCGTAATTGGTATTGTTAGCCTGCGTGCTGATATGTCTCTCAATCTCCGGACATATTTCTTTTGCCATCTGAAAAATAGCCGGGTCTGCAATGATCAGCGCATCCGGTCCTAGCTCTTTTAATTCTCCCAGATACTCACGTACCCCTTCCAGATCATCATTATGTGCAAGAATATTAACCGTTACATGTACCTTTACTCCATGTGCATGTGCAAACTCAATTCCTGCTTTCATATCTTCTTTTGAAAAATTCTTTGCTTTCGCACGAAGTCCAAAAACTTCTCCGCCTATATAAACAGCATCAGCACCAAATATGACCGCTGTCTTCAATACTTCTAAACTACTGGCTGGAATTAATAATTCCGGGCGTCTGTTTTTCATATGATTTCTCCTTATTTACTCTTTTTAACGCTTAAAGCGACTCCATCTCCCAAAGGAAGAATGGATGTCTGCAGTTCATCATTATGCTTTAATTCATATAAATACTCTCTCATGCGGCTGTGTATGGTTCTGTTTCTTCGCTCTACCGCAAACCGGGATTCTATAATATCTCCGTCCTGCAGCACATTATCCGATACGAGCACACCTTCCGATGCCAAAAGGCGCAGTGCTTCCGGCATATAATGAATATACTGTCCTTTTGCCGCATCCATAAATATCATATCATAAGATTCTTCAAGTGACTGCATGACCTCCAGGGCATCTCCCTCGATCAGGGTGATGCAGGAATCTTTTCCCGCACGTTTAAAATTTTCTCTTGCGATCGGAATACGCTTTTCATATTTTTCTATGGTTGTAATATGTGCTCCTTCTGGCATATACTCACTCATAAGTATCGCTGAAAAACCTACCGCGGTTCCGACTTCTAAGATCTTCATCGGTTTCTTCATAAGAAGCAATACTTTCAAAAAGCTCTGGGTCTCTTTACGAATGATCGGAACATAAGTCTCCAACGCTTCCTGTTCAATGGTCTCGATGATCTCACTCTCCGGAGTCTCCAGGGAGTGAATATAGGTTACCATTCTTTCATCTACTATCATATAGTTCCTCCGGCTTTCGTATCTATACACAACGCAGGACGTAGCAATCCTGTCCATACTACGCCCTGTTCTATCTTATTATTTCCAATTCTTATACATCCATAATGATTGGAAGTATCATCGGTTTTCTCTTGGTCTTTCTCCAAATGTACTCATTCAAAGTATCACGGATGACCATCTTAATCTTACTCCAGTCTGCATTTCTCTGATTCATCAAAGTCTGCTCCACTGCATCTGCCAGTAAATGTCTGGCCTCATCCATCATCTCCTCAGATTCTCTGACATATACAAATCCTCTGGAAACGATATCAGGACCTGCCAAAAGCTGATTCGTACCCTTTTCAAGTGTCAGAACAACGATCATAATACCATCCTGTGCCAGATGCTGTCTGTCACGAAGTACAATATTTCCAACATCTCCAACACCCAGCCCATCCACAAGAATCTCTCCCGTATGAACTTTATCCACAACTTTGGCCTCTTTATCACTGATCTCCAGTACATCCCCGGAATTAATCATGAAGATATTCTCTTTCGGAATGCCTAATGACGCTGCAATTCCTGCATTTGCTTTACGATGGCGATATTCACCATGAACCGGAATTGCGTACTTCGGTTTTACCAGTGAGTAGATCAGCTTCAGCTCTTCCTGACAGGCATGCCCTGATACATGAGCATCCTGGAAAATAACATGTGCACCTTTTGCAGACAACTCATTGATCACACGGGATACTGATTTTTCATTACCCGGGATTGGATTAGAACTGAAGATAACCGTATCCCCAGGCATGATCGTAACTTTTTTATGAATATCTGCCGCCATACGTGACAGTGCCGCCATTGATTCTCCCTGACTTCCTGTGGTGATCAGCACCGTCTTCTCCGGCGGATAATTCTTCATCTGATCGATCTCGATCAATGTATGTTCCGGAACCTGTAAATATCCCAGTTCCTGTGCTACCTGAATGATATTTACCATGCTTCGTCCTTCTACCACAACCTTACGGTCATATTTGCAGGCGGAATTGATAATCTGCTGTACACGGTCTACATTTGACGCAAATGTTGCAATAATGATTCGTGTCTTCTGATACTCTGCAAAGAAATGATCAAAAGTTGTTCCAACGGTACGCTCTGACTGTGTAAATCCTTTTCTCTCGGCATTCGTACTGTCGGACATTAATGCCAGAACACCCTTTTTACCAATCTCAGCGAAACGCTGCAGATCGATTGCATCTCCAAATACCGGAGTATAATCCACCTTAAAATCTCCCGTATGCACTACAATACCTGCCGGCGAATAGATAGCCAGTGCTGCTGCATCCTGGATACTGTGGTTGGTCTTGATAAATTCAATTCTGAACTGACCCAGATTAATAGACTGACCATACTTTACAACTTTTCTCCGAGTAGATCTCATCATATTATGTTCTGTCAGTTTTCTCTCGATAATTCCCATCGTAAGTTTTGTCGCGTAAATAGGCAGATTAATCTCTCTAAGCACATACGACAATGCTCCGATATGATCCTCATGACCATGCGTGATCACAAAACCTTTTACCTTATCGATATTATCTTTTAAATAAGTAATATCCGGGATTACCAGGTCGATTCCCAGCATATCGTCCTCTGGAAATGCCAAACCGCAATCTACTACAATAATACTGTCTTCATATTCAAAGGCAGTAATGTTCATTCCGATCTTTTCCAATCCTCCAAGTGGAATGATACGCAATTTTCCAATATTCTCTTTTTTCAATTCTACACCTCCGCGTGCTCGTCCGTACTTTTCAGGCATTTTTCTCGGCACTCTTTGCATTGTCCGTAGAATTTTAATTCGTGATTCAACACGTGGAATCCCGTCTCTTCTTCAATGTGCGTCTCCAATTCGTCCAGAAGATCTGCTTTAAACGAGAAAATTCGTCCACATGTCTTACATATCAGATGATGATGGTGATGTCTTCCACTTTCTCCGTCAAATGATTCACTGATCTCATAACGTAGGCATCCATCATCAAGGTTGATACAATCCACCAATTGCATTTCTAACAACAACTGCACTGTCCGATAAATAGTCGCCAACCCGATATCCGGGTAGTCTTCCTTCACCAATTCATAAATATCTTCTGCAGTCATGTGACTCTCACGATGCTCTGCAAGTACCTCCAAAACAAGAAGCCTCTGATTTGTAACCTTAAGCCCCTTCTTTTTTAGCATTTCCTTAAACATTTCCTTACTGATTGCCATATTTTCTACCTTTCAATATCTACATCCTCAAGCAACTCCTCAAACACCTTTAATATGGCTGTAAGTTCTACATCATCATCCACGATCTGATATATGCTCTCTGTAGATGACTCATCTGCAGTATCCTTCAGGATCATACACTCTGCGTCTTCTTCTTCTGAATCTGTCACCAGAATGTAATTTACTCCATTGACTTTCGTCTGTTCCAGGACAAAAAAATCTGCTTCTTCCTGAAATTCATCAGACATAAATTTGATTTTTTCCATAGTATCTTCAATACCCCCGATGCATTTCTTATTTGCTAAGCTGAATCGAATCTAAATATCCCTGTAATATAAAAACAGCCGCAATCTTATCAATATATTTCTTGCGGTCTTCACGTCTTACTTTATTCTCAATCAACGTCCGTTCTGCCTCTACTGTGGTCAGACGTTCATCCCACATCACAACCTTCAGGCCGGTCCGACGCTCCAACATCTGTCCAAATTCTATAGATTTTTCCGCTCGATTCCCAATATCATTATTCATATGCTTTGGAAGGCCAAGAACAATCTGCTCTACCTGATACTCCTCGATCAACGCCTCGATCCTCGCACAAGTCTTGCGCAGCTTGTTCTCATCCTTTCTGCATATCGTTTCAATCGCCTGAGCTGTAATACCCAGGGGATCACTGATCGCCACTCCTACGGTCTTCGAACCGTAATCTAATCCCATAATCCTCATGAATATTATACCCACTTATTATGCTCAATATACGTCTTGAGCATCTCTTCTACCAATTCGTCACGCTCCATCTTACTGATCAGACTTCTTGCTCCGTTATGGCTGGTAATGTAGGTCGGATCTCCTGACATAATATATCCGACAATCTGATTCACCGGGTTATACCCCTTCTCACTTAATGCCTTATACACGATCTCAAGGATGTCCTTCGCCTGAATCTGCGGACCGCTTTCAACCTGGAAAAACTGGGTGCTGCTTAAATCCTTCATATTATTCACATCCTCCTAAAATACTTCTTTTTTATTCTACTCCATTGCAAATGAAAATTCAATCTATTATTTGTAAGCGATTTTCAATTTCTACATTTATCAACTTATTTATCATTTTCTCCGGCAATTTACAGCCAATTTTCACATATTCTTTGGTATGACCGACCTGCCAGAGTTCTCCCTCTCGCTCTATTTCTTCTTCGATCAGCACTTCCTGACTTGTTCCGATCAATCTGTCCTCGTATTGTCTCTGCTTGCGCTTTCCAAGTTCGATCAGTTCATTACTTCGTATCGTCTTAATCTGATCCGGTACCTGGTCCGGCATTCCTGCTGCCACAGTTCCCTCTCTTTTAGAATATTTAAAAATATGAGTCTCATAAAAATTCACTTTATCTACAAATGCTTTTGATTCTGCAAATTCTTCTTCTGTCTCTCCAGGAAATCCTACGATCACATCTGTCGTCAGTGCCGGATGATCGAAATATTTCCTTAAAAGCTCACACTTTTCATAATATTCTTCTGCTGTATATCTTCGGTTCATTCTTTTTAATGTCGCATTGCATCCGCTCTGCAGGGAAAGATGAAAATGCGGACAGATCTTTCTCATGGACGATAACGCCTTGGCAAATTCTTCTGTAATAATCCTAGGTTCTAATGACCCCATTCTGATACGCTCAATTCCTTCTACCTCATGGATGTCCTGGATCAGTGCCAGCAGATTGTCCCCGATATCGATTCCGTATGAACTCAGATGAATACCTGTAAGCACCACTTCTTTGTATCCGTTCGCCGCCAGATTCTTTACCTCTTCCACAACATGAGACCGCTCTCTGCTTCGCACACGCCCTCTGGCATATGGAATGATGCAATACGAACAGAATTGATTACATCCATCCTGTACCTTAATATAAGCTCTCGTGTGCTCGCCTGTCTGTGATAACGATAGTTCTTCGTATTCTTTCGTATGATTAATATCAATAAGTTCAGTCTGCACATCATTCTGCATATTCTGACCTTCATACTCTGCCAGGATCTCCACAATATCTTTTTTACGGTTATTTCCGACAACGATATCAATACTCTCATCCACCTGATTTTTCATCGCCTGCACATAACAGCCACAAGCCACCACGATCGCTTCCGGATTCATTTTCTTTGCACGATGTAACATCTGACGGGATTTGCGATCAGCCATATTCGTCACTGTACATGTATTAATAATATATATATCCGCTCCTTCTTTAAACGGAACGATTTCATATCCATGATTTTGAAGCATTTCCTGCATCGCTTCTGTTTCATATGCATTTACCTTACATCCCAAATTATGTAATGCAACTTTTTTCATAATTATATTAGTCTCCTTTTTCTGATGGATAATTATTCCTTGACTTTTATTTCCTATCCTCTTAAGATGTAAGTAAAGAAAATAGTAAATAAGCAAGGAGGTTCATCCAATGAATACAATTCAGATCTTATTAAATACTATTGACAAAGTTAAATCTTTCAATCGTGATATTTTATTTTTCGATTCCGATATTGATTTAGTTCAGGGAAGATACACGGTCGATGGAAAGTCCATCATGGGCATCTTCAGTTTGAATCTGTCAGAACCAATCAAAGTTATTATCCACGAAGAAAATGGTGAATTAGACAGCATTACCGAGAAGTTAAAGGCTTTTGCTGTATAGTTCTTATTTAAAATTTTATAAAGTAACAGAACAGAGAATGTACTTTCGTACATTTTGAAGGTCAGCTTGCGGACTGGCCTTTTTCTTATGCAATAAGCCGTCATATGGGACATTCCTCTTACATAATGTTCCATATGGCGGCCAATGTTCATCGAGCTAATCAGCAAGATGCCATTTCATACATGCACATTTTTACTCTACTTCTATAATTTCAACAGTATCCAATGCTTCTTTCATCAGACGTTCAATATCTTCATTCAGGTTTTCTTCTGAACGACGGATCACCTCAATATTCGGTTTTGTCACCGGATGTTTTGCCACAAAGATCGTACAACAATCTTCATAAGGCTGGATCGACGTCTCATAAGTATCAATTTTTTCAGAAATGTCCACAATCTCCTGTTTATCAAAACCAATCACCGGACGATATACCGGCATCGTACACACATCATTTGTCGCTGCAAGACTCTGCATCGTCTGACTTGCCACCTGACCGATACTCTCTCCCGTGATCAGTCCCAGGCATCCATCTTTCTTCGCAAAATGTTCTGCGATACGCATCATATAACGTCTCATAATGATCGTAAGTTCATCATGCGGACATTTCTCATAGATATATAACTGAATATCGGTAAAATTCACAACATGCAGTTTGATCGGGCCCGAATATCTTGCTACGATTTTAGCCAGATCTATCACTTTCTGTTTTGCGCGCTCACTGGTATACGGTGGTGCATGGAAATAAGTTGCCTCAATTCCGACACCTCTCTTAGAAATCATATATCCTGCTACCGGGCTGTCAATTCCACCCGAAAGCAACAGCATCGCTTTTCCATTGGTTCCTACCGGCATTCCGCCTGCTCCCGGGATGATCTGGGAATATACATATATTTCATTTCTGATCTCTACGTGAAGCATCACATCCGGATGATGTACATCTACTTTCGTCTCCGGGAATGCGTCAAGGATTGCTTCCCCGAGATCACAGTTGATCTCCATGGATGTCTTTGGATAGGACTTTCTTGCACGTCTGGATTCTACTTTAAATGTCAGATTTTTATCTGGATACATCTCATCCATATAAGCAACTACATCCTGTTTTAACTTGTCAAATCCGGCATCTTCCATACGTACTACCGGGCAGATTCCCACAACTCCAAATACTCGTTTCAAATGCTCTACTGTATCTTCATAATCATATTCACCCTCACAGTCCACATAAATTCTGGCCTGCGATTTGTGTACTGAGAAAGTTCCATCTACATCTCTTAAAGCGTAACGCACCTGTCTCACAAGCGCATCTTCAAACAGGTATCTGTTCTTTCCCTTAATTCCTATCTCTCCGTATTTTAATAAAAAAGTATGAAATCTCATTCGTTTTCTTCTCCCATATAATCTTAACAACTGTTAATGTCTGGTATATTTTCTAAGCATAGGCACTATATTATATAGTGTATTCAATGTCTCGTCAACCTCTTCCAACGTGGTAAACTCCGACATACTAAAACGCAAAGTCGCATCCAGATATTCCTGCTTTGCACCAATTCCTTTTAAAACGCCACTGATCTGCGGATGATTAGATGCACAGGCTGAACCTGATGATACATAAATCCCCTTATCTTCCAGTGCATGCAAAAGTACTTCGCTTCGAATCCCAGCAAACCCAACGCTGATAATATGTGGTGCCGAAGTCTCATCATACAGTCCGTGAATCGTTGTATCCTCAATCTTACTGATTCCTTCAATAAAATGATTCTTGAGTTCCCGCATCTTCTGTACTTTTTCGTCCAGATCCTGATAAATTGTCTTAGCAGCCAGTCCAAGTCCTGCAATCCCCGGTACATTTTCTGTTCCGGAACGGATATTTTTCTGCTGTTCCCCTCCAAATAAAATCGGCTTTATCTTCACATGTTCATCAATGTACAAAGCACCTGTTCCCTTTGGTCCATGAATCTTATGTCCGCTGATCGAGCACATATCTACCTTTAATTTTTTCGGATAAATCTTATATTTTCCAAATCCCTGTACTGCATCCACATGGAACAGGATATCTTTATTGTAGGCCTTTACAATGCTTGCAGCTTCGGCGATCGGTTGCACCGATCCGACCTCGTTGTTCACATACATCACGGACACCAGTATAGTCTCTTCACACAACGCTTCTTTTAGCGCCTCCAACTCAATTCTTCCATAGCGGTCTACCGGAAGATACGTCACGCGAAAACCTTCTTCTGTCTCCAGATAACGCATCGCATTAATGATCGCCGGATGTTCGATTGCAGATGTGATCAAATGTTTCCCTGCCCTATGATTCGCTCTCGCCGCTCCTATTAGAGCCAGGTTATCACTTTCCGTTCCTCCGGATGTAAAGAATATCTCCTTTGGCTGAACTTTCATAAGTTTTGCCAATATCTCCTGGGTTTCCTTTATATACTTTTCTGCCCGCATTCCTTTCATATGCATAGAAGATGGGTTTCCGTAATCTTCACACATTACTTTTCTGACCAAATCTCCTACACTGTCATAGGCTCTCGTAGTGGCAGAATTATCCAAATATATTTCTTTCATGAATTACTTCTCCAATCCCATTCTTATTATTAGGTTATGTGTTTAATCTTCAATCTGGAACATCAACAGGGATAAAGTTGTAAGTCCTGCCGTCTCCGTCCTTAAAATTCGCTTTCCAAGGGTAATAGCTTTCGCTCCGATTTCCAAAGCCTGTTCTACTTCTTCATGCTCAAATCCGCCTTCCGGGCCTATAAACACACCGATCGAATCGCCCTTTTTTATTGAGCCGATTACCTGCTTCGTCGCCTTCATTCCTGTAGCCAACTCGTATGGTATCAATACCACATCCAGTTCTCTCGCATATTCCAGTGCCTCTTTATAGCTCATAACAGAATGAACTTCAGGGATATATCCCCTTCCCGCCTGTTTCGCTGCACTTTCCGAAATCTGCTGCCATCTTCCAACCTTTTTGGCCGCTTTCTTTTCGTCTAATTTTACAACTGCACGTTTTGTCGCTACCGGAATCACCTGATATGCCCCAAGCTCTACCGCTTTCTGTACGATCAGTTCCATCTTATCCTGTTTCGGTAACCCCTGAAATAAATAGATTTTAGACGGAAGTTCTGAATCCGTTGTCTTAGACTCTACAATGTTCAACACTACCTGTTCATTTTGAAACGCCTCAATTTTACACAGATAGCTTTGGTTATTCCCATCACTTACTGTAACTTCTTCGCCTGTATGCATACGAAGTACATTCTTTATATGGTTCACGTCCGAACCCTCAATATAAATCTTATCGCTTTGTACCTGATCTGGTGTTACAAAAAAATGCTGCATAAAACACTCCTAGTTCTTTCTCGCAGTTACAGACACCCATTCTCCCTGATGGTGTACTTCTAACACTTCCATCCCTGCTGCTTTCACTGCATCCACAACAGTCTGTTCTTTTTCTTCAATAATACCACTAGTGATATAAATTCCACCGGTCTTTAAATGATTTAAGATTACCGGTGTCAATGGCACTAATACATCTGCCAGAATATTTGCCGCTACGATATCATATTTATCATATCCAACTTTATCCTGCACCTCTTTATCATCGATAATATTTCCGATCATCACCTCATACTGATCCTTTGAAATGCCATTTACCTCCATATTCTCATGTGTGGCATCGATCGCACACGGATCAAGATCTGTACCTACAGAGTGATGTGCACCAAATTTCAGAGCTAACATTCCAAGGATACCACTTCCACAGCCGACATCTAAAATCTCTGTATCCTCTGTCACATATTTCTTTAACTGACGGATACAAAGCTGTGTCGTCTCATGCATACCCGTTCCGAAAGCTGTTCCCGGATCAATATGAATGACTAATTTATCGCTGTCTTTCGCCTCCACCTGTTCCCAGGATGGAATGACAAGGATATCATCAATATAGAATTGATGAAAATATTTTTTCCAATTGTTGACCCAGTCGAGATCTTCTGTCTCTGATTCTTCGATCGTGCATGCTCCCACATCAACATAATCTCTCATACTCTCAAGTTCCTGGCGCACCTGCATCAAAATTGCACCTGCATCCTCTTCCGGATCCAAATAAAATGTCAGATATGCCACTCCGTCATCTTCCGGAATATCCGGCAGAATATCTACAAACATCTGCTCTTTATCTGATTCTGTGAGCGGTACCTTATCTTCAATCTGTACCCCTTCAATTCCAAGGTCTGCCAGCATACTGCTGACAATATCTTCTGCCTCTGTTGTTGTCGTCAGGCGAAACTGATTCCACTTCATATTTTCTCTCCTTATCCTATCGTCTTCTCTATATTTTGATTATTATTCATGAATCTTATTTATCCATTCTAATCCACTGTTTATTCTAACATAGTCATTTTTGAGATTCAAGCAAATGCACAGACTTCACCTTTGAATGTTATGCCCTGCTTCATAATTTTCTTTTCCCCAACATATATATGTTAAAAATCCAAGGATTTCGATCATGAATATTGCCCGCTTTTTCCTTCATCATTTTCATATTTTACTCCTTTTCATCATCTCCTATATGATCGGATACAGCATTGCAGGACTCTTTCCTGACTCTTCTTCTACCTCTTTTCCTGCAAACTCCGGAAATCTCCTCACATTTTCTGAAAACTGGGGATTAAGTTTTCCTTCGGAAGGGCAGCTCCCCACCGGTAATGCTACTATCGCCGAACTAAAAAAATACAATGCCTATTACGCCCAGGATACAGACAAGAAATATATTTATCTCACATTTGACTGTGGATACGAAAATGGAAACACCGAACCCATATTACAGGCTCTTAAAAAGCATAATGCCCCTGCTACCTTTTTCGTCGTGGGTACTCTGATAAAATCAGACCCCAAACTTATCAAAAAGATTCACGAAGAGGGATTTACTATTGGCAATCACACCTTCCATCACCCGGATATGTCCCAGATGTCCACAACTGACTCTTTTCAAAAAGAATTAAAAGATGTTGAAACTCTCTACCAGGAAGTCACCCAAACTACTATGGCAAAATTCTATCGTCCACCACGCGGGATTTATAATACCGACAATCTAAAAATGGCAAAAGATGCCGGTTATTCCACTTTTTTCTGGAGTCTGGCCTACGTAGACTGGTACCAGGACGATCAGCCTACAAAAGAAGAAGCGTTCAGTAAATTACTAACCAGAATCCATCCCGGTGCTATCGTGCTGTTGCACAGTACTTCTTCCACCAATGCAGCTATCCTGGATGAACTCCTGACAAAATGGGAAGATATGGGATACCAATTCAAAGACTTAAAAGATCTCACAAACGCAACGAGGAGACAGAACAAAAATCCTGTCTCCTTAAATCTTTCCTAATCCAGATCAATAAAATCAACTTTGAATGTATCGTCTTCTTCCATATGGCTGCGACGTTTCTTCGGCTGTTCGCTCAGAAGTTCGTCCAGATCATCTATCAGATCATCATCGTCATCATACTCATCGTCGTCATAATCATACTCATCGTCGTAATCATACTCATCATCAAAACTGTCGATGTCTTCGAAATCATCCTCATCGTAGTCATCTTCTTCGTAGTCTAATTCACCATAATCATCATAATCCTCTTCAAAGTCAAACTGTGCTGTCTTCTGCGGTTTTCTGACCGCCGGACCATTTTTCTGGCTTTTCTGGCTCTTCTTATTTGCTTTTTCATTCTTCTTTTTCTTTGGAGCCAAAAGTTTCTCGTCTTCTTCGTCCTCAAGATCAATACCGTATTCGTCGTAAAGATCATCCAGTTCCAGATCTCTGTTACGCAGTTTCACGCGAACAACGATCAGACGAATAATCAAAAGAAGTAACACTACTCCTGCAATGATGATAAACGCACTAAAATAATGATCAATCAGATTTCTCAATTTTCCAAAAATTCCTTTAGCGTTTGACGCCTTTGAAGTAGATGCACTTGCCTTATCGGAATCTGTCGGCATGTCATATCTCTGATATGTCTCATCCTTTGAATCATAACGATAGAATCCTTTTTCGCCATCCGGATCAACCGCATATAAAATATAGCAGTCTGCATCATCCGGATCCTGCCAGATTGAAAATTCTTTGCCGTTTAATGTAAGGGTTGTTGTTTCATAATCAGATGGTACGGATACTCCGGATTCCTCGATAACAATGATTGATTTTGCATCCGAAATCTTTACCTGCTCATATACAGAGAAAGATGCCTTGTTATTATCATAATAATAAAAATCACCCAGCCCGTCAGAATCCAATAAATAAGCCAAGTACACCGTTCCCGCTTCATTTACGACCATATTGCGGTCTGCACCTTCGAATTTTACTGTTGTCTTTTTAAATCCCGTCGGTATGTCCTGATCTGCGAAATCACTGGCAAGCTCATAGCTTTTTCCGTTAACATCTACTTTCACGCCTGCACCGGAAGCAGTTGTGGTTGATTTTTCAGTTTTTATCTTGGAAGGATCTCCTTCTGCGATCGTTACAGCCGAACTTCCTTCGTCCATCCCCAATTCAACTCCGGTACTTCCAACGATACTTGAGGATGCAACTGTCACTGCTGCACTTCCCTCTTTTAATGCCTGGAAAGTCATTGTGAATGTTTCCTCTGCTGATCCGCCTGTTCCGGTATATGTTAAGGTTCCATTTTCCCCTTCCGTCACACCATCTCCGGATTCAAATTTCAAAGAATCACTGTCATATTTAAGAGTCAGACTAATGCTTGACATGGTATCTGCTGTCGTACTGATCGCACATTTTATCTCAACGCTGTCTCCCACTGCAGTCTCCGGATCCGAAAATGCGATTGTTCCATCTGCTGCCAGTGCTGTTACTGTCATACCTGACAGCATCAGACAACAACATATTATCATCGTTAATATCTTTTTAAGTTTCTTCATAATTCACCTCTTCACTTAGTACAAACCATCACCAGTTCCCGTGTCGTATCCACCTGTTGTACCGGTATTATCAGTTGTTGTCCCACCTGTTCCAGTGTCGTAATCAATATTTCCACCTGTTCCAGTTCCGGTTCCTTCATCATATCCTGTCGTTCCACCTGTTCCGGTGTCATACCCAGTTCCAGAAGTATCCTCGGAATAAGTACCAGAAGTGTCAGCATCCTGCTGATATCCGGAAGTATCATAGTAATTCACTCCATACTCCTGAGAATCATCCGTGCTTTCTCCATAGTTCAGAGAAGATTTGGATGCGATCTCGTCACTGATCGTATTTACCACGGAAGATGGCGTATATGATACATCAGAACCATACAAAAATTTGTGAAGCTGTAACACGTTATCTGCAAGCCCATCCGGGATAACCGTACTACCAATATCCCCCAGAGTATCCGTAGTCAGATCGAATGGGAATCCTGTTGTCTCACCAATCTTATAACTCATAAAATCTTTCGCATAGCTTAACATTTCTGCAAGTGTAAAGTTCGTACTTACCTCATCAAATACATCATTAATAATTTTATTGATGGTTTTCAGATCTGCTTTCTGTGCTTTCTTCGCAATCTGTTCCAGAACGGTTCTCTGACGCTCGGTTCTCTTATAATCGTCTCCCTGCGTATATCGGATTCTACAATAGGATGTGGCCTGCACACCGTTCAGGGTCTGTTTACCGGAATGTGTCAGTTCTTCCAACTTATGTCCGGTTACCTTGGAAGTCTCATTACAATACCCATTCGTCCAGTATACTTCCTCATCTGTAAGATCCAGTTCAATACCGCCAAGATCATCGATCACATCTACTAATGCATTAAAATCAACCGTCACATAATGTGAGATATCCATATCTAGGTTTTTATTTAACATAGCCACCGCGCCTTCTGCACCACCAAAAGAATAGGCCGCATTCGCTTTATTATAAGTACCATCTGACTGTTGAAGCAGTGTATCACGATACACAGAACAAAGTTTCACTTCTCCGGTCGCCTGATTCAAACTTGCAATCATAATTGTATCACTTCGCGAACCATCTTCGAAGTTACCATCTCGGGTATCCACTCCAAACAGAGCCACGTTCAGATAGCCTTCTTTACGTGCCACATCATTATTAATCTCCAATGCGCTCTTATCTAGCGTCTTCGTATCCAGACGGTCCATTTTTCCACTCAAGAAAACTGCTCCCGCAACTATACCTACCACCAGAACAGTCGCTATTGTACCTCCAACGATAGCACCGATCTTCTTTCCCAGCGACCAGGTTGCAAATCCTCTCTTTTTTCTTCTTCCTCTATGTACACGTCTTCTTCTTCTTTTCGCCATCGGTATATCCTTTCTTAATAAGATTTTAAACCAATCCTAATCATATCGTATTTTCTTACAAAAAACAACATTCATCACTCAAATTTCCAATACTTCTTGCTGGAAGTACACCATAATATTACCTTTCTCGGTAATTTCTGATATCTTTTTCCACAAAAATATCCCAAATACTTAAATCCCGACTGCATAATCAGTTCGATGATCAACCATGGTTTCCGAATTTTAAGCAAATATTTTGCTGTCTGTTTGACCAGTCGTATACCTTCTCCTTCTGAAGACACATTCTCATATAGTTCCGGGTGTTTCTTCTGCGCCACCGCCACATCAAAATTGCGATGGAACTGCTGCATGCATGTATAGTTATGTGAATGCAGTACTTTTGCCCCTGAAACATAGGCCAGACGTTCTCCATCCATAATGCAATTTCCTGCGTAAACCGTATCTTCACAGAAAATAATATGTTCTTCAAATCCGCCTCTCTGTATAAATGGCTTTCTGCGATATGCCGCACATACATCCGAAAAGAAAAAGGTCTTGATTCCTAATTCATCCATATCCTGAATCAATTTTGCAA
>ERZ773103.1545-NODE-1545-length-24127-cov-7.768819_pt1 | contig 24127 bp, 19 predicted proteins | sample MGYA00511118_ERZ773103 | MGnify/ENA primary metagenome ERZ773103 (study PRJEB29015, sample SAMEA2737821) | human gut metagenome | biome: human gut; feature: human-associated habitat; material: faeces | place: China | collected 2012 ... | reverse complement strand
GAACCCGGGTTACCGCCGTGAAAGGGCGATGTCTTGACCGCTTGACCATGGAGCCTTATGCTATCACCACTTCCATGGTGACCGCATTTAATGTTAGCATACTGTTTTAAAATATGCAAGCTTTTTTTGAAATTTATTATTATTTTTGATCGTAAATTTTAGATTCTACCGTTTTGTTTTCAAAATCTATAAAAAGCTGGAATGCGTAACCCTCATCACTGGTATCCCAGATTTCCACATACTTTGGCTCTATTTCAATCAGGATTTCTGTATCTTCATGACTGTATTTATTATAACTTTCCCACAGATGTTCTTTATATCCTTTTTCAAAACGTCTGTCTGGCTCATCTACCACCAATCCTTTATTAATTGCAATTCCTTCCACCTGTACTCCACTCCAGCACAATGCTACATGCGGATTTTCCAGAAGCTGTTTTGTTTTCCGGAAATTCTTGTCTGTCTTAAACCAGATTTTCTCATCATAAAACAGGCAGCTTACGTTTCTTACCATTACATAGTCATTCACGCTGGAAGCCAATGCCATAATCTTCCAATCTCCCAGCATTTCAAACATTCTTTCAACAGCCTGTTCGTATGTAATGTCTTTTTTTAATGTAAATTTCATCCCTAATCTCCTCTTTATCTGTTAATGATTCCTCTTATCACACCACTTAATCTCTTATAAATAATAAATGTAACCACCGATGTTGCCCCATATTTGATCAGATTAAATGGAAGCAGTCCAAAAATAACAAGGCTTACCGTATCCTTCATGGCTGGATTGACAGCATTACACATTGCAATAATATCACCCATGGATATACCGAATAATTTCACATAAAACGGTATAATAAGATATAAATTAGTAAGAACTGCAACTACAGCTACTACACAGCAGCTGACAGCCATTCCGAGAGCAGCACTTTTTCTTGTCTTCTTTCTGTGATAAATAAACACTGCCGGCAACACATAAGCAGAACTTAACAGAAAATTCTGCAGTTCTCCGGTACCAAGCGACATCGTTCCCTGCATCACAAGCTGAAGCAATATCTTCACAACGATAATGCACAGTGCTTCTACCGGTCCAAACATTAGGCCTCCCATAATCTCCATCACACCAGACAGATCAAACGAAAGAAATGGCGGCATAAATGGAATCGGGAATCGCATAAGCATAAGTACTGCACTGACAGCTCCCATAAGACCTATAAATGCAATCTTTTTCACCTTCATCCTCGATGCGCTGTGTACCTGATTACTTACTGTTGTTACTTCTTGTTCATTTCCGTTCATATCGGATCCTCCTATAAAAATAACCCGGAACATCTACGCTCCGGGCTTTATTTTTGCAGAAAATGTCTTTTCTCATCCGGACTGTACCGTCGGTTCTGGAATTCCATAAAGGTCACCAGATCAGCCGCTCTCGCGGGTCATGGACTATACCATCGGTAGGGAATCTCACCCTGCCACAAAGACTTATTGATTCTATATCGAGTTGTAATTGCAGTAACATTATCTGTTGAGATTTATTATATACTTTTCTGACACAGCTGTAAATATTATTTGTTATTTTTTGAAATTTTTGGAATATTTTGAAATTTTTGAAAGGAATTGTTTTTATAAATGTATCATGGTATAATGAATCGTCAACGGAGACATTGCAGTAGGCGCAGTGTCTCTTTTTTAAAGAGAGGAATTGATAAAATGAAAGAAAAGAAAAAAATGTCTTTGGCCATGCAGATATTTATTGCACTTGTACTGGCCATCATTGCAGGATTGCTCTTGCAGAGTCACGCAGACTTTGCCGAATCCTACATCAAACCCTTCGGAACGATATTCTTGAACCTTGTTAAATTCATCGTCGTTCCTATTGTATTATTCTCCATCATGTGCGGTATCATTTCTATGAGTGATATCAAAAAGGTGGGCGCCATTGGTCTGAAAACGGTTATTTTCTATCTTTGCACGACTGCATTTGCTGTTACGATCGGTCTGATCGGCGGTAATCTTTTTAAAAGTCTGTTCCCGGTAGTTGCTACTACGGATCTGACTTATGAAGCAACCGAAGCCACATCCTTTATGGATACACTTGTGAATATGTTCCCATCCAACTTCGTATCTCCTATGGTAGAAGCTAACATGCTGCAGATCATCGTCATGGCTGTTCTTCTTGGATTTGCGATTATCCTTGTAGGTGAGAAAAATATCCGTGTAGTAAATGCATTCAACGATCTAAATGACATTTTTATGAAATGTATGGAAATGATTCTGAAGCTGTCACCGATCGGTGTCTTCTGTTTACTGTGCCCGGTCATCGCATCCAACGGACCTGCTATTATCGGTTCTCTTGCAATGGTGCTTCTGGCAGCATATATTTGTTACATTGTACATGCAGTATTCGTGTACTCACTGACGGTAAAAACTATGGGCGGTTTAAGTCCACTGAAATTCTTTAAAGGCATGCTTCCGGCAATCATGTTTGCATTTTCCAGTGCATCTTCTGTAGGAACTCTGCCGATCAACATGGAGTGCACTGAAAAGCTCGGTGCCAGACGAGAAGTTGCTTCTTTCGTACTGCCTCTGGGAGCGACGATCAACATGGACGGTACAGCCATTTACCAGGGTGTCTGTGCTATCTTCATTGCTTCCTGCTACGGCATCCAGCTCACTCTTCCACAGATGTTGACCATCGTTCTTACCGCTACACTGGCATCTATCGGAACCGCTGGAGTACCGGGTGCAGGTATGGTCATGCTGGCTATGGTACTTACTTCTGTTGGTCTTCCTGTTGATGGCATTGCTTTGGTAGCCGGAGTAGACCGTATCTTTGATATGGGACGTACAACCGTCAACATCACCGGTGATGCAGCCTGTACCGTCATTGTCTCCAATCTGGAGGCAAAGCGTGAAGCGCGCAAAACCACAAATAATTAAAACAAATACACCAATCTTTTAAGCTCTATCACAAAACCGATGATTCAGACATTTATATCAAATGTCTTTACCATCGGTTTTTTGTATATATCGTATATATCTATTTAACTTTTTAAGCTACCACATCTTCAAACTGTGAGTTATACAGGTTTGCATAGAAGCCACCCGCTGCCAGCAGATCTTCATGATTGCCCTGTTCGATAATATCTCCGTCTTTCATAACAAGGATCAGATCTGCATCCCGGATTGTAGACAATCTGTGTGCAATGACAAAACTTGTCCTGCCCTTCATCAGGTTATCCATCGCTTTCTGAATCTCAATCTCTGTTCTGGTATCTACAGACGAAGTCGCCTCATCCAGAATCAGTATCTTATTATCTGCCAGTATCGCTCTCGCAATCGTCAGAAGCTGCTTCTGTCCCTGAGATACATTACTTGCATCCTCATTCAGTTCCATCTGATAGCCACCCGGCAGTGTCTTAATAAAATGATGTGCTCTCGCTGCTTTTGCTGCCGCAATAACCTCTTCATCCGTTGCATCCAACCGTCCGTAACGGATATTCTCCATAATTGTGCCTTTAAACAGCCAGGTATCCTGTAATACCATTCCAAATGCGTCCCTCAGCTCTCTCCGGTTGAAATCTCTGATATCATGATCATTCAAACGGATGGATCCACTGTTCACATCATAGAAACGCATCAGCAGTTTAACCATCGTTGTCTTACCAGCACCGGTAGGTCCCACAATTGCAATCTTCTGTCCCGGTTTAACCTTTGCACTGAAGTCATGGATAATCACCTGCTCCGGATTATAACCAAACTTCACATGTTCAAAACTTACCTCCCCAGTTACCTGAGCAATATCAGCCGGATGTTCCGCAATCTGCACTTCCTCTTCTTCTCCAAGGAACTCAAATACTCGCTCAGATGCTGCAGACATAGACTGCACCATATTGATTACCTGTGCGATCTGCTGGATCGGCTGTGTAAAGTTCTTGACATACTGGATAAACGCCTGAATATCGCCAATCGTAATCACACCCCTGATTGCCAGAAGTCCTCCTGTCAATGCGACACATGCATATCCCAGATTACCGACAAACATCATAATCGGATGCATCATTCCTGACAGAAACTGTGATTTCCATGCAGAATCATACAAAATATCATTCGTCTTTTCAAACTCTTCGATGGTTGCTTCTTCTCTGTTAAATGCTTTGATAACCATATGACCGCCATAGACTTCTTCAACCTGACCATTGATATGTCCCAGATATTCCTGCTGTGAACGGAAGAACTTCTGTGACTTCTTCATCACCAGTCCGATCAGTCCCATAGAGATTGGCAGAATAATCAATGCGATCAATGTCATTAACGGCGAAATACTGAGCATCATGATCAACACACCCACAAGCGTAGCCACAGACGTAATGATCGTGGTAATACTCTGGTTAAGTCCCTGTCCCAGTGTATCTACATCATTCGTAATACGCGAAAGGACTTCGCCATAAGTACGGCTTTCAAAATACTTCATCGGCATGCGGTTGATCTTCTCAGAAATCTCTTTCCGCAATCTGTAACATACCTTCTGCGTGATACCAGTCATAATCCAGCCCTGAATAAAACTGAACAACGCACTGCACAGATACAACACCAGTACAAGCAACAGGATCATTCCGATCTTCTGAAAATCAATACTTCCTGTTCCGCGTATCTTATTCATCAGTCCTTCTGAAAGAGCCGTTGTAGCCTTACCCAGAATCTTTGGTCCAGCTACTGTAAATACTGTTGAGCATGCCGCACAAATCATTACAACAAATATGCCAATCTTATATGTTGCCATATATTTTGCAAGCTGCTTAACAGATTTCTTCAGATTCTTTGGCTTCTCACCCGGCTGCATACCGTGTCCCATCGGTCCTCTGCGACGCTGCGTACGTGTACGTTCCTGACTATTACTCATTTCCGGACACCTCACTTTCTTCAAGTCCAAGCTCTCTTGCAGACAACTGAGACTTCGCTATCTGCTGATATACTTCACATGTTTTCAACAACTCTTCATGTGTACCCTTGCCTACGACCTCTCCATCATCCAGAACCAGTATCTGTTCTGCATGCAGGATCGTACTGATCCGCTGGGCTACAATGATCACAGTGCTGTCCTTTACATTTTCACCAAGAGCTTTCCGAAGCGCCGCATCTGTCTTCAGATCCAGCGCTGAGAAGCTGTCGTCAAACACAAAAATCTTCGGATCCTTTGCAATTGCTCTGGCGATTGCAAGACGCTGCTTCTGTCCACCAGACACATTGCTGCCACCTTGCGCAATCGCACTGTCATATCTGTCATCTTTTGTCTCAATGAACTCGGTCGCCTGTGCGATCTTGGCCGCCTTCGCAATCTCCTCATCTGTTGCTTCTTCTTTGCCAAACCGCAGGTTAGATGCGATCGTACCAGAGAACAACACTCCTTTCTGCGGCACAAATCCAATCTCCTCACGCAAATCTGACATCTTAATATTACGGATGTCTTTGCCATCCAGTGTGATCTTACCGCCGGTCACATCATAGAGCCGCGGGATCAGATTCACCAGCGTAGATTTACCGCATCCTGTGCTTCCGATAATAGCCGTCGTCTTGCCTGGTTCTGCGATAAAATCAATATCATGCAATACATCTTCTTCCGCTCCCGGATAGCGGAAATTCACATGGTCAAAGCGAATCACACCATTACGCTCTGTAACTGCTTCCGTCTGATCTGCATCATGAATAGAGGACTCTGTTACAATGACTTCATCAATACGCTCTGCTGCTACCGCTGCTCTCGGAAGCATAATAGAAAGCATTGTCAGCATCAGGAATGACATAACAATCATCATCGCATAAGTGATAAAGGCTGTCATTGCACCTACCTGCATATCACCACTGTCAATTCTGTGTGCACCTACCCATACAATGCTTATTGTAAGCACATTCATGATCAGCATCATACCAGGCATCATAAATGTCATAATGCGGTTGGTAAAAAGTGTCGTCTTAGTCAGGCTCCGATTCGCATCATCAAAACGTTCTTCCTCTTTCTTCTCTCGTCCGAATGCACGGATAACAGAAAGTCCTGTCAGGATTTCTCTGGATACCAGGTTGATGTTATCCACCAGTTTCTGCATCAGTTTAAATTTCGGCATAGATGCGGATACCAATACCATTACATATCCAAGGATCACAATAATCGCCAGTGCGATCACCCAGCCCATTCCCGCTCCCGTCTTTATGACCTTCAGCACGCCGCCGATACCAAGGATCGGTGCATATGCTACAATTCGCAGAAGCATCGTAGACACCATCTGAATCTGCTGAATATCATTGGTACTTCTGGTGATCAGGGATGCTGTTGAAAATCTGTCCATCTCTGCATTGGAGAACCTCACAACACGCTTAAATACTTTATCTCTCAGATCTCTTCCGACACCCGCACCCACACGAGAAGCAAAGAAGCCTACCAGTACGGTAACAACTCCCATCAACAGTGCCATGCCAACCATTTTCAGTCCGGACATCCAGAGATAATCCTTCTGTACCTGATCAATGTCCACACCTGCTGCCTTATCAGCAGATACTGCATAGGCAACTCCCATCGATTTCACCAGAGAGCTTCCCATTGCATCAATGGTATCTTCCATATCGTCGCGCATAGAAAAAATCTGGTCTTTTGTCATTGCGCCACTCTGCAACAACGCAGAAAATACACTGCGTACATCTACGCATTCTACCGTCTTTGTGTTACCGTCATCATCTTCTTTCTCCTGCATGAAACTCTCCAGTTCCATATGCATCATCTGACCAATTTGCTCAACTGACATGTCCGCAAGCTGTGCTGCATCCATCCCCATCTGATCAGCAATGGATTTCTTAAACGCATCCACCTCCATCGTACTCATCTGATAATTCATGATCAGCGGCACCGTCAGTTCTTCATCTGCCTGATTCAGCTTATCCTCTGACAGATCTTTCAATTCGTAATATCCGTCTTTCTCCTTATACAGATTCTTCCACACATCCGCTTCATCATCTGTCATAATAAACTGCGCCGTCTGCATTTCCTCTTCAGTTATCTTCTCCGGCACCACATGTTCCACACCGCTGTTCTGAATTCCTACATCGATAATGTCCGAAGTATACGACGGAAGTGCCAGATCACACATCGCCTGAACCACCAGCAGCGTAAGAATGATAATCACTGACTTCCAGTACGGAAGCATATTCTTCGCTATCTTACTCATGCTCTTTTCCCTTTCTGCCTTTCCATTTTCTAGTCTCTATTTCTTTTTCTGCCACAGAATACAGTCTATTCATATACGTAATTAAACGTTCCATATCTCTGACATTCATGTGGTTCAATACAGTCCTGCCAAAATCCTGCATGATCTGCCTGCATTCTTCAACAGTCCTTTTCCCCTCTTCGGTAAGTTCTACACAGATATTTCTCCGGTCGTCCTTATCAATATGTCGCTCCACATATCCTCTTTCTTCCAGTCCGTGTAACGTCCTGGATACAGCAGACGAATGCAGCTTACACCTGCATGCCAGTTCGGAAATTACAACCTTTCCCTCGGAGCTCTTATCCCGGATCACATTCATGATCACGAATTCCGACTGGCTGACATCCGGCATCATAGATGCCATATTCAGCTTCCGGAACTGATGGATTGTCTGAAAAAACTCCCTGTACAATTCATCCACTTCTATGTTCACCTCGGTTCTCATTTGATTATTTAACATTGTTATATATTAACATCTATAATTAATAACACCGGCAAGTAACTCTGTCAAGCTAAATGCCGGTGTTTTATACTTTCTTAATTTTTATTTCCTATTCTGCCTTAATTTTAACTTTCTTACCTGAAAATGCAATTCCAAGTTTAAGTATATTTTCAACGCCTTCTTGCATCATTTCGGAATTGTATCTCTTCTCGTTAATCTGCGCTAACGCATCTTCTGCCAGTCTCTCAAGATCCTCTGCATTTAGATTGCTATTCCACTTTAATTCCATGATAATCCCAGGATATCTTTGTTCTCTTGGCATTAGACTAATATCATATCTTCCGTCTCCAGATTCTCTGTTAGATGTTATCTTGTACTGATTATCCATGAGAGCAATCAAGCCGAGAACTAATCCATGATAAAAGCCTTCTGCTCCCGCATCATAAAAACTGATAGATTTATCCATATATTCCGCAATAGCAACTACATTCTGGTCAATCCTCGCAATTACACTTTTTCCTTGCAAAAGTGAAAAAAGTCTTTCTATAATATCATCTGTTGCAACTTACAAAACGTCTTCAAGGATTTCATTCTTTCCCGTATTTACCCAATAAGGCTGTGGTATACATCCTTTCGAAAGATAATTGATGACTGACCAGGGATTATAAATCTCTTTGCTTCCAAAAAGATAACCATCGTACCACGCCTTTAGCTCAGCCTCTTTTTCCGTCACGCCATAATATTGCATCATCTCATGAACTTCTGTCTCAAATCTCGTCATAGAACTCCTTTGAATAACATTCCTGAATAGGCGTGTCATATTCATCGATGATAATAATTGGCGCCTTGCCATAATGCGACTTTAGCATCTTCGATATTTTTTCAAGAGCCGATGTAAGATCCACCTCATTTGCCGTTCCTTCAATAATCCGCATGAAGTACTCTTTCTCGTATTTTGCTATTTTATCACTTCCAAGCAGCTCCTAATGCCTTCCATATTCTTCCTGAAGGAGACCACGAATTTTATCAAGTGTTGCTTCCCACGAATCGAATTTAACATCTTTAAATGTAAGAAACACAACGGGATATCTCCCCTGATGAGCGCGATATTCCTCTCCACATTCCTGCCATTTCCTTACAAGTTTTCATCAGCGTTCACCTTCTATCATTATTCAGATTATTCTTCCCGCTAATTACAACTTATACTCAGAAGATTATCAATTATATTTGATTTCTTTCCGAAAATAATCACTATACTTTCCAATTACGTATTTCCAAAAGTCCAGGTACAAGCACTTTTGCGCTGGTTCGCAGGATGATCTCTCCTTTTTCTGCTGTTGCACCAGAAGGATCTCCACCGATGCCGATTGGTTTCCCGTCTTCTGTTTTCCAGTCTTCCGACACCCATCCAATCGACACGGAACCATACGGAAGCAAGGTCTTGTTATGAAGGAAGCTTTCCGGTCGACCGGCCTCGCTCGTTTCCAGTTTTACAAGACTTTCATCTACTGCCATTACCATCGAAGTTTCCATCTCGCCACCATGAAAATCCCAGATATTTCCTTCAGATACGGTGGCTTTCACATCCGGATGTCCAAAAGCACCGGAAGATAATATGAATGGTGAAATCCCCAGTTCGCTTCTCAGCTCTCTGCTTAATATCTGCACCACCGGCGCATTTCCACCATGACACACCAGAAAAGCAATTTTCCGGAACCCGTGATGTGCCAGACTGACACAGATATCATATAGCATATGATAATAGGTATCCGGCTTAAATGTAATCGAGCCACAAAAGTTCTTATGTTCTGTGCTCAATCCTATCGGAATCACCGGAAATGCTAAAATCGGAAAATCCTTTTCTCCTGCTGCATCCAGTTCTTCTCCAAGATACTTCACCATTGCTTCTGCTATGATATCATCCGTTCCAAGCGGAGCCTGATTGCCATGCTGTTCAAGTGCCCCAAGAGGAATCAGAATAATCGTTTCTTCCTTATCTACCTGTTCCATCTCCAGACGGGTTAGATCTCTGTAATTCCGAATCATGCTTCCACCGCCCTTTTCACAAAGCTGACTGTATGAATTCTCTCATAAAGCAGATAACCTGCAAAGCTGTTCAGTCCAATCTTAATTATGTTGAATGGAATGGTTGCCAGAATAATAAAGGATGTCAGATTCGTGATGGATGGATTCACAGAAGCCACCATCTGGATCACCTGATTTAACGGCAATTCCATTGCTTTCGCATACAGCGGCAAGGTAATAAAGGCGTTGCAGAAGCAGGCAAATGCTGTACGAATCACCACACCGGCTGCCATGGAAACACTTGCTGCTTTTCTGGTCTTTCCCATCTTCTTGTAAACCAGCCACATTGGAATCACAAACAACGCAATGCCTATCAGATTGGCAAACTCACCGACATACATGGTATTCGTTCCTACCGTTACAAGCTTAATCAGGATCTTTACAACTTCTACTATCGCTGCCGATGCCGGTCCCATCAAAAACAACGCAATGATCGATGGCACATCACTGAAATCCAGTTTATAAAACGGCGGCATCATCGGCACTGATATCTCCAATGACATCAGCACTCCTCCCACTGCAGCCAGCATTGCTGTATAAATCAGTTTCTGTGTACTCCATTTTTTCTTTTCCATTTCTTTTTCCTCCAGAATGTTCTATTTGAGCAGAAATTCTAAATTCTAGAAGGTTTCGTTTGTGGAAGAAAAAAATCTCAGGTTCTTCGGAACCTGAGATCTTACTTTTCAACGCTGATGTCGCATGACTACTCTGCCACGCTTCCATGTTTGAATCATCTTCTCTCATCCAGACTATACTGTCGGTACCGGAATCTCACCAGTTCAACTGCCTGCGCAGCTCGCGGACTATACCGCCGGTAGGGAATTACACCCTGCCCCGAAGAATTTATTCTATTCTGTTCTGGGTCTAAGATAGCACACGACTAGTAACCTGTCAACCCACTATTTCATATCGGAAGCTTTACTTCTCTTCTGTGAAATAACCAGTCCTGTAAGAATCAGTACTGCACCGATCACCAATCTCACAGTCAGTCTTTCTTTCAATATCAGCACTGACAGGACAACCGTTACAATCAGCGATACATAGATATACACACTGGTCTTTAACGCGCCAATCCACTGTGTTGACAGGTTCCATACAAAGAATCCCATTGCGGCTGTTTTTGGGTAACAAAAAAAGCGGGTGATGGGAATCGAACCCACGTATCCAGCTTGGAAGGCTGGTGTTCTACCATTGAACTACACCCGCGTGTTTCATAACACAAAAATATAATACCATATTCCCAGAAAAATGCAAGTGAAATTTTAAAATTTTTTAAAAAATATATAAAATATGCACATCACACTCAATTCTAATTGGAATTCTATTTTCGATACCGTAAATCTCAAGAATACCTCTGCAATCCTGCCGGAGGCTATATCAGCTGGGGGGATTGACTCCCATCTGATATATAAAACCCGGAGTCAGCGATGATATCGGATATATATCCACACCGCCGGCTCCGGGGATTCTGCATCACACAGCGTCAAAAAATTCATTACTTTCCTTCGTAATGAATGACGCTCTCCACATCATAGCCTTTCAGCTTCTCTCTTCCTTTCAGGCCTTCTAATTCCATCAGGAAGATTATTTTCACCACTTCACCACCAAGCTCTTCCACCAATCTGGCTGCCGCTTCAATCGTGCCGCCTGTAGCAATCAGATCATCCACTAACACAACCTTCTGTCCCGGTCGAATAGCATCCTTATGCATCTCGATCTCTGCTTTGCCATATTCCAGTTCGTATTCAGCAGAAACAGTCTCTCTTGGAAGCTTGCCTTTCTTTCTGACTGGTACAAATGCTTTATGAAGATTGTATGCAATTGGTACCCCAAAAATAAATCCTCTGGACTCTGTTCCGGCGATCACATCAAACTCTACACCTTCCAGGAACTTCTGCATCTCATCAATCGCAAGATGTAAGCCGTCTGCATCCTGCAACACACTGGTCACATCGCGAAAGATAATTCCTTTCTCCGGAAAATCCGGAATACTTTTTACATATTCTTCAATCTTCTTCATCGATATCGCTCCTTAGTGAAATAATGACTACTCGTCTAGTATATCATAGTCCGTTTCAAAATTCTACTGTTCCTGTTATGCATTCTCTTCTTTGTCTCTGTTATTTTCTTATTCTGCAAGATATCTTGCTACACACACACCGCTGGCTGATGCATGAGACAGGGAGTGTGTAACACCGCTGCAGTCACCGATAATAAACAATCCTTCATGTCTGGTCTGCAGGTGGTTGTCAATCTCTACTTCCATATTATAGAACTTCACTTCTACTCCATACAGAAGTGTATCATCATTAGCTGTACCAGGAGCAATCTTGTCCAGCGCATAGATCATTTCAATAATACCGTCCAGAATACGTTTTGGCATAACCAGGCTCAGGTCGCCCGGTGTTGCTGCAAGTGTTGGTGTCACATAGCTTTCATCAATTCTTGATACCGTACTTCTACGTCCACGGATCAGATCCCCAAAACGCTGTACCATTACTCCTCCGCCCAGCATATTAGACAATCTCGCAATGCTTTCACCATATCCGTTGCTGTCCTTAAATGGTTCTGAAAAATGCTTGGATACCAATAATGCAAAATTCGTATTCTCTGTATGCAATGCCGGATCTTCATAGCTGTGACCATTTACCGTTACAATACCGTTCGTGTTCTCATTTACAACCACTCCCCGCGGATTCATACAAAATGTTCTTACCAGATCTTCAAACTTCTGTGTACGATATACGATCTTGCTTTCATACAATTCATCTGTCAGATGTGCAAATACTTCTGCCGGAAGTTCTACACGCACACCAATATCCACACGATTGGATTTGGTCGGAATCTCCAGATCCTTACATACACCTTCCATCCATTTACTTCCACTTCGTCCTGCAGAAATAATACATTTATCACATGTATATTCGGCATCTGCGGTCTTCACCACATAACCATCTCCACTCTTCGCCACTGTCTCTACCGGTGTCATGAAATGGAACTCGACCTTATCTTTTAATTCATTATAAAGGTTCTCAAGGACCACATAATTAATGTCTGTTCCCAAGTGACGTACGGATGCATCCAGCAAATGCAGATCGTTCTGCAGACATGTCTTCTTAATCTCTGTATTGGCTGTAGAATAAAGCTTCGTACCCTCACCGCCATGGCTCATATTAATATCATCCACATACTTCATCAGATCGATTGCTTCTCTCTTACCAATATATTCATGCAGAGTACCACCAAACTGATTCGTAATATTGTATTTTCCATCTGAAAATGCACCTGCGCCTCCGAATCCATTCATGATTCCGCAGCTCTTACAATGGATACAATTTTTGATCTTCTTACCATCAATCGGACATTTTCTCTTCTCCAGAGGCTGTCCTGCTTCCAATACAACAACCTTCAGTTCCGGTTTCAATTTCATCAATTCATATGCCGAAAAGATACCTCCCGGTCCTGCTCCGATAATCACTACATCATACTTCATCCCTTATTCCTCCCTTGACTTGCACAAAATATCTACCGTATGTCCGGACGCTCCCATCAGATCCATTCGTTCACAGGTAGCCATATGATATGTTATAAACTGTTCAAATTCATCTTCGTCCAACGCATTCAGAAACGGACGCATATAATTCGCTGCTCCGTCTGCTGCAATGATCTGCAGCCGTTCCATACCCGCCTGCCAGTTCAATTCTGCAATATCCTCCAACCGAACCATACTATAGAGCTCATTTCCTTTCTCTGTACAGTGAAATGTTTCGTCCAACATTCCTTCCTGCACCGCTTCCCTGATATGCCGTTCCTTAAATGCATAAGTCAGCACGCTGAATTCATTCATAATATATGCCACCAACAGTACGCCATCCGCTCTCAGTACACGCTTCGCTTCCAGCAACGCCTGAAGCTTCTCACCTTCACCTTTCAGATGATACATTGGTCCAAACAGTAATACAAGATCAAAACTCTCCGGTTCAAAGCGTTTTAACTTCAGTGCATTTCCCTGGTATGCCTTCACCAGGCTGCATTTCTGCTTCAGACGTCCCAGATTATGCTTTACAAGCTCTACCGCTGTCACATCATACCCTTCTTCAGCCAGCGCAATGCTGTACCTGCCTGTTCCTGCACCAATATCCAATATACGGATTTCCCGTCTGTTTTTATCTGTCTCTTCCGCAATCTGATCCAGATATTTATGAATATAATGCATAGAGGTCTGAAACTCCACTCTGCCATGCCGGCTGTCCAGACGTTTGTCCTCATTAAACTTATTATAATATTCTTCCAAAGTCGTCATAAGCTTCTTTTTTATCGCTCCTCTGCTCTATTCCAACATACAGTATAACAGTCATTTCTCCTGCCCGCAACGAAAATCCTCAGCAAATATCCCCAGAACAAAGAGGACAACTCTTTATCCCAGGGATAGCTTAGAGGGAGTTTATCTGATTTTTACCAATTGTTTTGTTCTGTTCGATGAATAATATCCATCTGTCCAACGGGATCGATTTCTACAAAATATGATACATAACTTGCCACTCTAACAAGAAGATCTTTATATTTTTCCGGTTCCTCAATCGCCTTGTACAACGTATCGCAATCAACCACATTAAATTGAACATGAAAATTACCAAGTGCCTCAAACGCTCGTAAATAATCGACAAAACGATCAATATCCTCATCTGTAGCCAATATCTGCGGAGTTAATCTCTGATTCAAAAGTGTTCCCATTTCAAATCGCTCAGATGGTAATTTACTCATAGATTTCAAAACTGCCGTTGTTCCTTTCACATCTCTTCCCTGTGTCGGTGACATTGCATCTGCCATAGGTGATCCTGCTTTAAATCCGTCCGGCAGTGCTCCAACTGCAAAGCCTGCTGACACCGCTGCATTTCCAAGACAAGATGCACCACGGAAATATCCTCCATATTCTGGGAAATTAGCTCGATTCAAATTGCATTTATCAATCGAATCATACCAGATATTCTGAGCAGTAGCCACCCAGCCATCTGCATAATCATCGTCATTACCATACTTCGGAACTCCATTAATGCACAACTGGCGAAGTCTTTCATATCCTTCCCAATCAGCATCTAACGCTGTCAGCAATTCATCCATCGATACTTTCTTTTCTCTATACACAAGCGTATCAATTACACCCAGTGAATCACCCACATTAGCAGAGCCTGCCATCATCAATCCAAATGAAGTATTCCAACAGCCTCCCTGAATCAAATCCACACCTTTCTGTAATGGTCCTTCCAGCAGACACGATGTAAACGGAGCCTCTGACCATTCAGACTGTACAGTCATTTCAACAGTTACTGCTCTGCAAAGAATGTCCATAAAATAATCATTCTGCTTTCTGTATGCTTCCAAAAATTCATCCATCGTTTTGAAATTTCTCGGATCCCCTGTCTCCGGTCCAAGCTGTGTACCACACATCGAGCACTTACCATTATGAAGTGTCAGATCCAATATCTTACCTATATTAAAGATTCCCGATGCAGAATGCTGCTGTGTTATATGCGGCATACTAATTTCCACACACCCAATTACAGCGTAATCCCTAAGATCTTCCAGACTCATATCCGGATATGCATGGTGCATCATCTCAATTGCTTTACTATCGCCATAGAATTTCGGCTTTCCACGTCCAAGACGTACAACTTCAGCTGCTTTGCGAAGATATTTTGCTGGCGTTCCTTTCCATATACGCATTGCAATTTCCGGTTGAATCAGTCCAACCTGTTCTTCGGCCTCAAGGCAAAGCATCGTCACTTCATTGCAGGCATCTGTTCCTTCTTTTGTCTGACCCCCAATCAAAAGATTCTGTGTGATAGGGAAAGCCACCTGTACAGACGCCGAATTATAATCGTAAAGCTGTGTCCATTCTGCCGTTTTCACAAAGAAGCATTCCAACAATTCCAATGCCTGCTCACGGGTAATTTCTTTATCTTCTTCAACAGATTTTTTATAATACGGATACATATACTGATCAAATCTTCCGAATGAATCAGCATAATTCATCTGCTCTCCAAGAATCAGCACTTGCGTCATCCAGACAGCCTGTAAAGCCTCCTGCCATGTTTCAGCTGGATTCATAGGAACTTTCGCAGCAATTCTAGCTATCTCTTCCAGCTCTGCCTTTCTCTTCTGATCCGCCTCTTTTTCCGACATTTCAGTCGCAAGCACAGCATATCTGTTACAAAGGACCTCTGCACCTTCCATACTGATCATGCAGGCATCATAGAAATCTGCTTTTTTCTTCTTATAAAAATGATTGTAAGATGCATTATTCTGGTCACGATAGAATTCTATCTCTTTTTTTATTCCATTCAAACCAATCTTCAACACTTTCTCATAATTAGAAAGCGCGTGTCCTGCATCAGCTCTTGTCATTACATCTGCCATATTCGGAAGGTGCGGACACAAACCATTCGTAAATGCCTTATCTTTCACATCTCCATCCGCTCTCGCATACATATCATCTTCCATACAATGCCCTTTAAAAAATGGCACAATTTCCTGACGAATAATTTTTCTTTCTTCATCTGAAATATGATGACGGTCATTCGAACGGATCTCATAGTCGTATACGGGATCATCCAGTTCAGCATCCAACTGATTTCCCAGCAGATATCCAAAAATCAACGATCCTCTGATTTTGCTGTTCACGTTGCCTATAATCAATTCATCCTCATAAATATGCAGAGTTCTCATTTCCTGAAAACGTTTGAATATCATTGCACGTTGAATAATATGTGGCACTTTACCATCCGTCTGCTTATGTACCTCGATTTCTGTAAGTGCATGCTCTAAACACACCTCAGGCGTCCTTACCGCACGTACAATTCCCTTTTTTACACGTTCAGAACATGTCCTTTCAAAATAATGCTGCCATGTGCCTACTTCATTAATATTAGTTACTTCTTTCGTGTTCATGACCTTTCCTCCTTCATTGTTTTTAGTTATTCACGATAGAATTCTGCATGGAATCCCCTGTTCTTCAACCATCTTCTTCTTTTTTTGCATTACTCTGGCACTTAGTGGTTCCACACCACTCAACGGATATTCCATTCCCAATGCCTGATATCGTTTCAGTCCAAATTGATGATAATTAATGAGATCCAGCGACTTTACTCGCTTCAACTTTTTTACGAATGCTATTGTATCTGCCAAATTATCCTCATCATCCGTCATACCCGGGATTTGAACACAGCGAATATAAATATCCTTCCCTGCTTCCTCTGCCAGTGCATCGGCTCGCTTCAAATTATCCAATATCAAGGCATTATCTACACCTGTATACTCCTTATGTTTAAGCGCATTCATTTTTTTCAAGTCCCAAAGGAAAAAATCTATATACGGAAATACCAATTCAATATTTTTCCAGGTCACATAGCCTGTTGTATCTACCCCAATAGAAATCTCTTTTTTCCAAAGCATCTTATAAAGCTGTATCATTTCTTCATTCACCATCATCAATGGTTCGCCTCCGGAAAAGGTAATTCCACCACCAGACATTCGAAAAAAGAGTTCATCTTTCATAATCTCATCAAACAGATTTTCCACCCTCCAGTCATATCCACACTTTACAAGTGAATGCGCATAACACTCATCCACGCATCGGAAACAGTCTCTGCATTTTTCACGTTCTATATATGGAATGCCGTTTTCTTGTAGAACAATGGCCTTATATTCACAGTTTTCTGCACATGAACCGCATCCTATACATTTAATTTTTTTTTGTAAAAGCTCTGTCTCATACTTTTGCGATTCCGGTGTGGAACACCACACACATCTGAGTGGACATCCTTTAAAATGAATCAACGTACGAATTCCCGGTCCATTATGATTAGTCATTCTTGACATTTCAAAAACTCGAAGCATATTCTCGCCTCCTTCTGTTCCATTTGGCATTGTGTTATTTCATACAAATGTTCTATAATATATAAAAACACTATGAAAGCAGGATGCTTATGAACAATTCTATGATTTACGATCAAATTAATACTCTGCTCCACACCTACTATTCTCAAACAAAACTGTCTGCTCATTTTTTAACTCCGACAGAATTAGACACTCTGTCCGGCACTTTACCGCCATGTGCATTTTGTGAACTCATCCATTCGACTCCAAAAGGAAAATTGCAATGTTACCGTCAAAAAAAAGCTGCCGCTCAAAATTCTGTCTTAACCAACTCCTGGCAGATTTTTGCCTGTCATGCAGGTCTTGCAGAATGGGTAGTTCCCGTTTACTCAGACAATATAATCCAGGGCTTTATATTTTCCGGATTTGTATGTAACGAAAACAGTGGTCAGCAGTCTTTAGAGGATCAGTTTGCTATATATAATGAAAAGTTTCAGATTTCTCACGAAGCCTTTTCAAAAGCATTGGATTCGCTTATGTGCATTTCAAAAAACAATGCCGAACCATATGCGCAACTACTGCAATCACTTGTTCAGATTAATGGTTTTGCAAAGGTCCAGACCATTCAGACCATGACAGCTACCGAAACCCCTGACGATGTAATTGGCTTTCAGCAGGAATTCGATGTACTTCAAGAGCTCCCAAAGACTCATCCCCTGTCTTACTATATCGATGATTCCAAAACCGATCCAGGTGCTCAGCTGTTATTCTGGCGCACCATTGAAACTAAGGCCGGTACCGTCTTCAATCTTGTTATGTCTGGTCATATGTTAGAAGGTCATTCTATCTATGACGAGATCATGCAGCTCGCATACGATGAAGAGACTCTTGAATATGCAAAAACCAGTGCCGAAATGTTATTTCATATTATTCTCTTAAAATATTATTCAAAAGACTTTTTCAATACACGTTTCTACAAGCTTGTATTCGATACGATTAACCAACTAAAAAAAGCTGACAGCATTGCAAAAATTCGAGAGCATATGTCCGCCTCTTACAAACAGCTTTATCTTTTCTACAACACTAAAGAGGCGCTTTCCAACGACTTCACCATTTCAAAAGTCATATTAAAATATTTGGAAGAAAACTATAGCAAACCTATTAAGATAGAAGACATCGGAACCTACCTTTATATGTCGCCAGCTTATTTAAGCCGTCTATTCAAATCCGAAACCAGCATTACGATCAAACAGGCGCTTACCAATATACGTATGCGACATGCTCAAAATCTTCTAATAAACACTTCCATGTCAGTAAAAGATATTGGTTATTCTGTTGGTTACCAAAATGATCTTCGCGGGTTCTATAAAATGTTTAACAAACATTTTGGCATGACCTGCTCACAAATGCGAAAAAACAATTTTTATATTTCTGAAATATAATTTTGTTTGTTCAAGCGTATTATATTGTCAAACTTCTGTCAATGTATTATCTCTTATATTAGTGAACTTTTTTGACTTTTATATTTTATGCTTTTTTGTTAAAATAGTAACTTGTCAAAAAAGTTCACCTTAATATAACTTATTACATTGACTATTTTCTTGTTTTCAAGTACCTTTTATATATAACGAAAAAGCAATTATGCACATTATTTCATTTTGTTTATAAAGTGCACTTTTGCGCATTTCAAGAGAAAGGGTGAACATACATGAAGAATTTCCAGTACTGTAATCATACGCGTTTCATTTTTGGAAAAGGCGAAGAAGCTAACGTTGGAAATATCATCAAAGAATACGGCGCCAAGAAAGTCATGATCATGCACTATGGCACCGGACTTGATTTTGAAAACGAACTAAACGACCGTGTGATTGCTTCACTGACAGAAGCCGGACTTGACTACTACGATTTCACAGGTATTGTACGTGCCGAAGTTGAAATTGCAGAAAAAGCAGTTGCAATTATCAAAGAAGAAAATATTGATTTTCTTCTCCCTGTAGGTGGCGGAGCGGTTATCGATGTTGCCAAATACGCTTCTGTCGCCGTAAAACACAATGGTAATACCTGGGAGGATTTTTATCTCGGCAATCAACCAATCCCAACGCCGCTTCCAATGGGAGCCATCTCTACAGTAGCTGCCAGCGGAAGCGAAAATTCTCCCGATTCAGTAATTGGTAACGGAGAGCTTAAAAGAACAATGAGTGACATCAAAATTCGCCCACTGTTTGCGATCATCGACCCAGAACTCTTATACACATTGCCTCCGCACATTACAGCTGCAGGTGCTGCTGACATGATTGGTCATGCTCACGAGAGATATTTCACTCCGACACCAGATAATTATTTTACAGATTTATTGAACGAAGCTGCCATTCGCACCATCATAAAATATGGTCCAATTGCATACAATAATCCATCTGATTATAACGCAAGAGCCCAGATGCTTTGGGCGGGATTAAACGCACACAATGGTCAGTTTGAAGTTGGTCGGGACACTGACCGTGCTGTTCACTGTATCGAATCAGAAATCGGCGGTAAATATCATACAATCCACGGTCTTGGAATTGGCTGTGTCACCTTAGCCTGGGCGAAATACATGTGCACTAAAGATATCCCAAAATTCACCACCTACTTCAACCGCGTATGGGGTGTCGAAATGGATCTGCAGGATCCGCACGCAATGCTTCGCAATGGTATTCAGAGAATGACCGAATTTTATAACTCGATTAATGTACCAACCAACCTTGCCGATTTAGGAGTAAAAGAAGAAGATATAGATGATCTGATCTCAACCACCCGCGTTACTCCTGAAGGTGTAACAGGATTTTACTCACGTCTCACCAAAGAAGATTTAAAACACATCTATATGATTGGACTTGGCAAAGAGACTCCACAGATTTAATATCAACCTTTTTTCATACATATCCTTTTTAAAATGGTGCCGGACAAATGATCCGGCACCATTCTTTTATCTAATCTTTTTTTGATTCATTACAAACATAATCACAAACGCAATTGCCACAATCGGCAAGACCGCTGCTACCAAAAAGATATGCGCATATCCAACACTCTTTATAATCATTCCACTTATAATTGGAAACACTCCATATCCAACATCCACGGCAATCAAATACATAGAATTTGCAAAGGCCTGTTTTTTCATCGGAGCCGACTTCACAATATTAGACTGACACACAGCTGCCGATGTACCAAACAGAAAACCATACGGAAACGCTGCTATATTTAACAGCATTACATTATCAAAGCTTCCCAATATCACAAGACAAGCGCTTCCAATCGCCAGAATCGGCACATACACTTTTAACATTCCTTTTTCATCTGCCAGTCTGGAAATAAAGGCTCTTGCGATAAACATTCCTGCAGCCATAAACAAAAAGAAATTCGATATTCCCGTAATTCCCCGCTTATCTGCTGATAATATAAAGTAAGAATTAACAGTCGAATGCGCACAAGTCACCAGAAGCATTGCCATCACTAAAAACCAGGTTCTGAACTGCAATCCCAGAATATAGTGACCTGCTTCTGATACTTCTGTCGCTTCAGCCTGCCCATCTACTTTACGAGCATTTTGTTCTGCTTTCAGCGCTTCCTGACGCTTTTGAATATATTCCGGATCTTTTTCATAGTTGATGAACAGATTCATCACAAATGCGAATCCACATAATATCATTCCACCGATATGAAGACCTACGTAGCTATTCGGCGTCAATGTCAAGGCATATAGTGCAAGAGCCGGTCCTATATATGTTGAAATCGTCCCCATATTCTGGAACCAGCCCAGCCCTTCAGTCTTTCTCGATTCAGGAATCAGATCAGATGCGCTGGTATAATTTGCAGTCGATGTGATGCAAAAAGCCAGCCCGCCAATTGCACGCAGCGCAATTAACTGATATATATTCCCCGCAAACAGATATCCTACAATCGTCGCAAAAGTTATAACAATTCCCGCGCAATTACTTTTCCATCTGCCATATTTATCTATCACTGTCCCGACAAACGGTCTAAAAAATAACGGAACCAATGAATAAACACTAGAGAGAAAACCTGCCATTACAACACTTCCACTCAGTGATTCGCCAATAAGCGTCATGGTTCCATTATAATAATACAGACAGCTCACATTCCCAAAATACATGAAGATAAATAACAGATATGTTTTGGTCCACAGCTTATCTTTTACTATTTTATTTTTTTCAATCAATTCACTTTCTCCTGTCATAAAAGACAGCAAAAGTGGTAGCTATTCTTCCAATAGCGCTTTTGCCAACGCTTCATCCGTCATCAGAACATTTACAAAACCGCCTTTTATCGCCGCTCTGGCAATGTTCCTCTTCTTTCGCCCACAGGCAACCGCTATGCTGTATGGAATCTTTTTCATATTATTCAAGTCAATAGAAATCGTGCGTGTCTGAATATCAACATTAGCGACTTGATTATTTGCGTCAATAAACCGACCACACATATCTCCTATTACGCTTTTTCTTAATTCTTCTCTTTCAACCGCAAAATTGTACCAGGTATCACTTGTAGTCGGCAAAATTGCATCTAACAAACCCAAACCGACAATCGCGACATCCAGATGTTCCAGTTCCTGAAAATGATTCTTATTAAACGGTTCCTCCATAAACAGATCTCTGAGGATTTTCGTATGCACCAGAAGCGGCGCATGAATTGCATGTGGCGTTCCTCCAAGCACTCTGGCCAATTCTATAGCCAAAAACGACGAACAGTTACTGGTCTGATGACTTGCATCTCCTTGCATCTGATAAACATCAATATTATAATCTTCTATCTTATGCAGTTCGTAAATCATATTCGCAACTGTAGTACCCGCAGAAATACCAATTTTAAAATTGTGATTCACTATTTTATCCAGATAGTCTGCCAGTGCTTCTCCCATCATCTTCGTGCTTGTTTCAAAGTCATTCTGACCATTTACCACGCACGCATATTTAAGCCCATATTTTTCCTGTAATTTTCTTTCTAACTCGTACTGATACGAAGATGTATTCTTAATATGAATTGTGACAATCCCCTCATCAATACACAGTTTCAAAATACGCGATACCGTAGTTCTCGACATATTTACAGCTTTTGCAATCTCCTGCTGTGACATATTCTGTCGATAATACATCTCTGCGATTTGAACTTTCATGTCCAATCGATCCTGAGTCATCCTACGTTTTCCTCTCTTAATCTATTTATTTTGCAAAGTTCCTGTGCTCAAAAACAGCAGGCTGTTTTTATATTATCTACAAAACAAGCCTGCCATTTCATGTCATATGCAAGCATCGTACCACTTTTTGCTTCTTTTGTAAATATATTAATTTCTATTTATCTGGATCAATCAATATCTTAATTGCTGTCTGATCTTTCAAAAGATCAAATCCCTTTTGAATCTCAGTCAATGGAAGCTTATGCGATACCATAGTCTTCAGATCGAGCTTACCACATGCCGCAAGATTAATTACATTTCTCCAGGATGTTGTATTATAGCCCATGTGTCCGACAATGCTGATAGATTTCACATTCACTTCATTCATACCATAACCGTATGGTTTATCATTCATGCCTACACGAACGATGATTCCGTCATTGCGTACAATCTCAACACACTGTTTCAGCACAACTGGAACACCAGCTGCATCAATACACAGAGACACTCCACTCTCGCCACAAATCTTATCAATCTCAGCCTTTAAATCTATAGTGCCATCATTGACAATCGTATGCGTTGCTCCAAGCTTCTCACCGCAAGGAAATCTGGTAGCCTGATCCGACGGCATGCCAACCAGGATAATATTGGAAGCTCCGGCAATCTTTGCCATCTGTACTGCAAAAAGTCCGATTGCACCAGCGCCAAATACTACTATATTCTCGCCTGGCATCATCTGGCCTTCCTGCACTACCGCCATGTACATATTAGACGCAGGCTCAAGCAACGGTGCATACTCCATCGGAATAGACTCCGGAAGTTTAAACAATGCATTTGGATATACTGCCAACAGATCTCCTGACACTTTTACATACTGTGTAAATGCTCCGTCTGTATCGCATCCCATAGTTCTTCTTTCAGGGCAATTAACAAAATTGCCTTTTTCACATGCCGGGCATCTTCCGCATACTGATGCAGTATTCTCAGACACCACTCTGTCTCCTACTTTAAAGTACTTATCTGCCTTTGATCCCATCTCTGCAATCGTACCGGCAAATTCATGTCCCAGCACGATCGGATAACAGCCGAGATCCAAAGCACCATTATAAAAATGCACATCTCCACCGCAGATTGCAGCCGACTCCACCTTAATAATGATATCACTTTCGCCGCAAACCGGTTTCTCTACTTCACGTATTTCCGTTTTACCGCGCTCATACAAAACTAATCCTTTCATTTTTAATCCACCTCGTATTATAAAGTAGTAGTTTTTATAGACCCTCTCCAAGGTCTTCATAACTA
>ERZ773103.1542-NODE-1542-length-24162-cov-4.296885_pt1 | contig 24162 bp, 36 predicted proteins | sample MGYA00511118_ERZ773103 | MGnify/ENA primary metagenome ERZ773103 (study PRJEB29015, sample SAMEA2737821) | human gut metagenome | biome: human gut; feature: human-associated habitat; material: faeces | place: China | collected 2012 ... | reverse complement strand
CACCTGCATTTGCAATGGTCTGTTCAAGTTCTCCCTTGGACTCTGCAGTCTGATTCTGAATCCGTTTGATCTCATTATCGGTATGATTGACAATCTTCCCTGCAGAAGTCTCTTCCTGCTCCTGGATAGCTTCGATTGCTTCCTGCTTTTTCTCTCTGACTTCCCTAAGCGCATCTTCCTTGGTCTTTTCTGCTGCAACTGCGCTCTCCGATGCACTAGCAGCATATTTCCCAGCTTCTGTCGCACTTGTTTTGGCGTTCTGCTCTGCCGTCTCCGCCCGATCTGCTGCGTCATTGACTGCCTTAACTGTCTCCCTGAACAGCTCCGGCTCTTCCGGTGTTCCTGGGACTTCCGGCTTCGGTCTGGATTTCACAGACATTTCAATTTTATACTCTGTATTTCCAGCGGTTCCATCCTCCAAATAGATAAACGCGTAGATTTTGTAATCCTGTGCACGTCCTCCGTTCTCCAGGAAGGAATCCGGAATTGGTACATCTGTAGCACCGTCTACGGTAGTACCGATTCTCGTGATAGAATCTCCACCCTTGTCCTGAAATGAAAAATGTACCTCTACCACTTTAGGAAGGTTTCCACCTTGAATTCTTAAAATCTGACCATAGTTCCACTGCCAGATACCGGAATAAACTGCGGTATAAGTAGAATCCAATTTTACTATAATAATATTATTCACTTTTTCTCACCTTCTTTCTTATTTTTCCCCTTTTCCATAGCATTCCCCGGCTCTTCATTTGACCTTGAATTCTGTCCTTTTGATTTCCCGCTATTCATAGTAATGCTCCTTAATAATGCTCTGTACTTTCAGTGTAATTAATTATTGCTCCATTCTTTACAGTTATTTTGGTACGGTCAACTTCCGTTATTCCATTTCCATTCCAACCTAATCCACTTATAAGATCAAGAGTTCCACTAAATGCTGTTGCCTCTGTAATATTTGTTATTAGTCCATTTTGCACATCTATTCTTTCTCCACAAGCTGAGAAGAATCCATTGGCGCCTCCACGTATATATGGCACTTCATCATCAAATGCTGCACCGATAATCTCTTGGATGTTTCCTTCTCCATCAATTGCATACATTGCCGTATAATCCTTTGACCCGGAGAAAACCGGATTAGCCGACTCGCCGCTTTCTGCTCCCTTTTTCAGCACTGTAAGTCTCACTCGGTCTCCATAATCCGCTGTAAGTTCAACCGCTTTAAAAGTCTTATCATCTGCAGTAGCAGATCTAAGCGATCCCAAATATTCACCATTAGAATCCCAGGCATACAAATTAATTTGATTATTAAATATGTCCAATGATCTGAGCCCGCTTGACGTAAACTGTCTGAACCGTCCGGTCATCTGCATTTCCCCGGTATCAAGATTCCACCAGCTCTTCCCAGTCTTATCTGATATAATTCCGGCAATGATTGTTCCTGCCATAATCCCTTCTGCAGTCATTGCTGTGGTCCAATCCCAATTTCGTCCATCTGCAGTACGTGTCTTAGATATTTCCAGTCCCTGTGTTCCCATCGCCATAGCTCCATACAGAGGACTGGTCTCGTCCAAATCTTCAAATAATATTGCACGTACCGTCATTCGTTTCGCTGCATTCTGCTGATATCGAAGCTGTGTCTGCATCGCATCAAGGACACCGGCAATCTTATCCGCCATAAGTGTCCCATCATCTCGAAATACCGAGGAAATTCTTTCAATCGTGCTGACCATCTGCTGTACAAATGTAGTCTGATAATCTCCCAGCGTCACTGAATCCACACAGTCTCTTATACAATCCCATTTCATACCGATACATCTGGCTTCTGTAGAAATGTCAAGTTTCTTATTATAGCAACGGACTGTATCACCCAACCCGATTTTGACCAGATCTTTAAAATCCTTATACTCCTCTGTTCCTTCCAGGTCCACAACTCCAACTGTCAGTGTCACTGCCGGCAGATCTATTCCTAATTCGAACTGTTCCTTGCAACGCTGGATCAGCGCCTGATCAATCTCCTCCTGGCTCTTACAAATGATTGTTCCATTTTCTTCATCGTCCTCCGATGCGTCTTTCTCCATTTTTACATCATCAAAACGAGTCTCCTTTGTATACACCTTTGCGTACTTATTGATATTAGGTGAATCCACCCATGCACTGCTGCCATCAATGGTGTAGCCGTTATAGGCAACCGGCACAATACGCGTGACCACGTTCTCCATGCTGATATCTGACTGCACACCATTCATATTCTTGCGATACCGGACCTCTGCTCCATAGTCTCCTCCGACACGATCATTCACAATAATCTTGTAATTATCGTACAGCATTTCGCCACCCCACCTCTGAATGAAAGTCGGTGAATCTTCTCCATTCAAAGCGTCCATCATATTGCGTCGTTCAAAATATGCCGTAGCCGTTCTGGTAATATCGGACTGTGCCGTATATTTGCTTCCGGCCAGCATAATATCTAATGCTTCCTGACCGTTCTTTTCCGTCGGTCTGCTATCGAGTAAGAACAGGTCATCTGCAGAATCCCAGAAAATGGGATAAGCAACTGCAGTAATCGTGTCATCGCCCTCTGTGACCGTATTGACACGATCAATCCGGAATAACTGCTTCTTTCCCATAAATGTTGGAACTGCAATAACGGCTTCTTCCTCTATATATTTCCACCGGTTCTCATCGTCAATCGGGTGAGTAATATTCAGCACCCACGTTCCATTTAATTCAGCTTGTACGGTACATTTCTCTGGAAATAATACGGAATCTCCATTTTTATCAAAGTTGGTATTCTGACTGTCATATATCTGTATCATTAATAACACCTCCAGTTGGGAATTATTTCCATTGTCATTGACTCAGGTGTTATCTCAATCGTATTACCACCTGTTTTTAAATAAAGATCCTCATAATCTCCAGTCACATAAGCGTTTACAAGTGTTCCATCACTCTTATATGCAATCTGTCGTTCTGTATCAATAGTACATTCCTGTCCTACATTTACTACAAAGTATTTTCCATTTACTTTTAATCTACAATTTGCATCACCCTTTATCAGATATGTCGGATGGCATTCTTCCCAATTATTTCTTTGTACCTCTTCAATCGTGTGCGACGTCGCACCATCTACACGGTACATATAACCACTGCAAGTAAACGTTGCGATGAACTTTCCAATCTGTCTGCAGGTTCTTTCAGATGTTTCGATTACCACCTTTTTTGCCCTATAGAACCATTCCGGATCATCGTTCATTTTCAGGACTCCATTTTGCTCTTTCAAAAGCCATGCCTTTGCTTCCCTGTATTTTTCTCCCCACTGATTTGGAGTGGTCATAAAGTTCATTTCAATTGAAATCTGAATATCATTCACAGTTCTCTGTGACAAATACAACCTTCCATCGCGTCCAGGAATGTCAATCTGATCTCTATTTATTTCCGGTGCAGGTATATCCGGTCGTTGCACAATATAAATATCATGACTTCTTGCCGTTTCGCCTGCATACGTTACATCATACTCGCTCATCTTACTTTCCTTTCAGCTTGCTTATATCTCTGCTTCTTTCTGTTAATCCATGCTGTGATACCTCCACAACATAATCTTTGAATTCTTTATTTCCAAGGTAAACTCCGACATATACTGGCTGTGATGTCTGATCCATTCCATACCTCTGCATCACTCTTTCCATTGCACTTTCAATCTTATCTCCAAGATTCTGATAGAATGTTCTGAGAGGAAGAACTGCTTCAGTTCCTGCTTCTCCGCCTCCTAAAAATGTATTTCCCATCTGTCCAAAAATCTGAGCGCCTTTCAGGATACCTCCTTCTTTATACCAGCTCACTCCAAAAGATGGAACTTTCGGTGGTTTTAAGGAAAAACCTCCACTGATTCTAAAATGCGGCAATTTGATATGTGGAATACTGATACTTGGAAATCTCAAATTCAAGCTGCTAAACGCCGATTTAATCTGGCTCAGTTTATTTCCAACAATCGTTTTTGCAGATCCAAGTTTACTTTCAAATGCAGATTTGACAGAATCCAGTCTTCCGCCAGTTAATGTATTGATTGCATTGTATTCTATTTGGAATTTACTTTTAATGCCAGTCATCATTGCTGCTACAACGCCTTTGATTCCACCTCCGGCAGAATCATAAGACTGCTTCATATTAGTCAGTGCCGTCTTCGTATTACTCAGCGCTGTATTTATTCTGGTTCCAATCGTCTCTTTTACCCCATCAAACTTATCTTTCGCAGATGTTTTTATAGACTCCCATTTTTCTGATGCTGCAGTCTTCATGGATTCCACTTTCTCAGTAAAATTACTTTTTAAAGTTTCTACCTTTTCTACCACACCATCTTTCATATCAGAAGCTTTCTGTTTCATATCCTCGCAACTCTGCTTCGCGCTTTCAATTGCTCCACCAATCTTTTCTGCCATTCCGCTGAAAAATCCTCCAATGGCATCAATTGCTGGTCCAATTGTTTCTTTTGCCGCCGCTGTTATGCTATCCCAGTTTCGAATGACCAGAACAACACCTGCAATTGCTGCCGCAATTCCTGCTATCACCAATATGACTGGTGCCGCTGCTGCCAGAGCTCCTCCGATTGCCGGAACAACAGTTCCGGTCAACAGTCCTCCGAGACTTCCCAGGCTTGATACGATTCCAAGGCCTTTTATAGCTGAAATAATTGGTGCAATTTTTGAGATTGCTACCAATAGTGCTCCCACAGCTATGATTGCAGTTTGAACTGGTGCCGGAAGGTCTGCAAAAGCTGACACAACATCTGCAACTTTTTCTGCGACCGGCTCCAGATTCAGGATAATATCAGCGGCCTTTTCTCCTACACCCGAAAATGCGTCCTGTACTTTTCTCCATGCTGCTTCCATTCGCTGTGATGAGGTAGTAGTGTTATCATTTAATTGCTGAGCTTTTCCACTTACATTGTCAAATGCATCTCCTACCGGCGTAAGTGATTCTATGAACTTGGTATTGCCGTCTTCTGCCATTGTTCCAAATGCTTTTGCAGCCATGTTCATTTTTTCCTGCTGATTCGTACACCCCTGTATGTCACTAACAATCGAATTGATAACATCTTTCTGGCTAGCACCACCATTTTTCCACTGTTCAAAGACTTCCTGAGTATTAGACGAAAACATATCCAGCGAATCAGATATCGTTCCATCTGCCAATCTTGTAGTAACTTCATTAATCGCATCGTTGACCTTGTCCAGATTATACGCTCCGCCGTCAGCACCATTTTTCAATAACTGGAAATATTCAGATGCTGAATATCCTGCCTGTGCAAATTTTCCGGAATACTCTGTGATGTTATCACCCAGTTCATCTGTTTTATCAAGTCCTTCCTGCGTTCCGGTAACAATATAATCCATAGCTTCCGTAGCAGATAATCCGAATTGATTCATCAACTGATTAACTCCACGGATTGACTCGGACATATCTATCCCATAAGTATTCTCCAGTATCAAAGCTTGTGAGGTGACGTCCTGAAGATCCTGTTCATTCAAATCTTTAATATTGTCTTTTACAGTAATAACAGCCTCCGCTACATTATCCATAGAATCACCAAGACCGCTTTCATATACATTCTTGATAACTCTTGCGTTGGCATCTGCAGCAGCTCCGGTCTCATCAAATCGTGCATTTACTTTTTTTGTAGCATCTTCAATACTCGTAAATGACTCAACTGCTTTTGACCCGAGATCCTGAATTTTTTCACCGGCACTGGAAAGCTTCTCTGTTGCTTCCATCATATTTCCGGCAGATAACTTACTGGACATTTCGTCCAGCTTTTCTCCTGTCTCGTCTGCAGAGTCCTTCAGTGTAGATAATCCGGTCGCAGCATCTCTGGTTCCATTTTCCATCTCATCAAGAGCTGTGTTATTTTCTTTTATGGAATTTTCAAGCTTGCCAATATAAGCTTCCGTCTCATTCATGGCAACCTTAAGCTTCGACACGGTTTCAGCCTGCTTATTAAATGCATTTTCTGCTTTGACCGCCTCGGCCGAGTTCTTTCCAGACTCATCAGCCGCCTTTTTTACTGCATCTGCCAATTCTTTCAGTTTTGCAGTTTCTTTCTCCATCTGCTGCTCATACAGCTTTGATTTTTCTTTTTGGGCATCATACTGTTTCTGCAGAACTTTTGTCTTTGCAATTAATGCTTCCTGACTCTTTTCGTTTCCGGCAAATTTTCCAGAAAGTGCATTCATTTCAGAACCGCACTCGCGTAATGTATTATTGATTTTCTTTAGTTGTGCAGTAAACTCGGCTTCACCTTTAATACCAATACGTGGTCCGATATCATATCCCATGTTTTTCTCACCTCTCTTTTAATCCAGATTCGGAATGTACTGTTCGGAATTATATGCACGTCCAACATCTTGCAGTCCTTCACTTGCCAGGTACAGATCTATCAGATCTTCCAGTTCACCAATTGGCATACATCGGTATTCGCACACCGGTATTCCAATTTTTCTTGCATATAAGTCAAGCCAGGCAGATGTATTTACACCTGCCCGGCTTCCATGTTTTTTGAATCGTCTTCAATTGCTGTTACTTCTTTTTCCTGTCCAATGTCTACACACTCTTCAATTGCTTTTGCGACCGCATCCATATCTCTAAGCTGCAGTCCGATTTCCAACACCTCTTTTGGAAGCGGTGTCCATTTTCCATCAATGACCGGATCGTCTTCTTTTGTTGGAAGGTCTTTCTCAAAATAATTTTTGTATGCACAGCCCTGTGTGATCAACATTTCCAGTACTTCCGTAATCATATCAATCGTGTCTGCATCTAATTCTTTGTCCGTAATTTTTGAAATTGCATTTCCAACACTTCCAGATTTCTTGGCAAGTATCTTCATTGCCTGTAAAGAAAAAGACATTGGGTAATTTTTCCCGGCCACGTTAATATATGTAAGTCTGTCCATTATTTAACCGCCTTTCCTGCCTTTTCAGTCTGTGTCTGTACTGTAGTGTTCTTGGATCCAAACACTGCAAGAATGTACTTCACTGCATCATCCTCTGTTGCCATTCCTTCTTCTGGCGAAACTTTCCACGGATGATTGTATTTATCATCGACTTGCGCGGATCTTGTAATTGTTCCGGTAATTTCCTTTGTCTGCCAGTCAATACTCTCACCTCTTGTAGTGGCTGCATCTGCAGGAATATCAAACACAACTCTCGGAAATACAACCGGAAGATAACTTGTAACGCTATCAATCTCGTGCTCCTCAATGATTCCGAATCCTTTATAAGTTGAATTCTGTGAATCGTCCAGAACAACTTCCTTAACTGTATTCTCTCCAACAGTTCTTTCAACTGTCTTTGCCCCTACAATCTTCGCAGACAACTTTGGCTCAAAATCTGAGGTCTTAAGCGTCAGATCTCCACTGGTAAATATACCTTTCGAAGATTCCTGCACCTGGTTATCCGCATACAATTCCTTTTTATCTCCGGAATTAATCTTGACACTATACTCTACTGCATGGTCTGCGATATACGGTTCTCCGTATGTTACTTTATTACCGTTTGCTGTATAATCAGCCACAATCGGCTTTGATAATCCTTTAATAGCCATTTATATCTTTACCTCCTAGTCCATCAGCTCCGTGCAGGCTTCTTCCATTTTCTTATCCATAGCCTCCACTGCTGCCTTTCTTGATTTGTTTACTGCACTTCTGATCACCGGTGTTTTCTTTCGAAAAGAGGTACCACTTTCTACTGAACGCATCAATAATGCATTTGGTAATCCTTTTGGATATTTTTTGCTTTTTGTCTGTCCATATCCGTCAAAACCGGCTTTTGTATTAATGTAATCTCCATTGCTTTCAATCGGCGCCAGACCAAATGCATCAATAAGATCTGCTTTTTGTCTCCTGGAAACACCGGTAAGCATCTTGTCTTCCGTCCCCTGTCCATTATCGACTGGTAATGATTTTAGTCCGCTTTTAATAGAATCTGCTACCACACTTGCTCCTTCATACACCGATTCTTTTATAATTTGCTCTGAATCCTTATACAGGCTCCCCAATCTTTCCGCATATTCTTCCAGTCCCTGTACCTGCATCTGAGCCATTGCCTACACCTCCCAAATCCATTCGTAATGGATATATTCTGTTTCGTCCTCATACTGCACGGAATTAAGCTTGTATGAAATTTCATATAATTCCAAAGCCCCCTGAATCTCCTCTACTACCGGATCTGCATCGTCTTTCGTAAAATAATCAATAGTTCCTTGGATTACCTGATTCTTTTTATTGTCCGCATGCCCGGAATTGCCTTCTCCGTCTTCCGCCCAGACAATATACTTATCTTTCTTTTTCGAAGCTTCGAAGTGATAGACATCTTTTGAAACTGTCAGCAATGCATCTCGAATCCGGTATATCTTATTCCAGCTCATACTCTTCATTTATCCTTTCCAGGCTAAGTTTTGTGATTGGCAAGTTGTCCTCATTTACCATATGTTGGACAAGACTGCATCGATATTGGCAGCCATCTTCCAGAATACACACATTATTACTTGTTATACTCCTGTCTTCCCAGATATGGATTACATTTGCAATCTGTACCTGAGCCTGCAATGCTGTAAAATACCTCGTAATTCCGACCGTCTCATATCCAAAGAACTGTTCCGACCGGACTCTCAATCTAATCTTTGGCTTCATTCCAGGCTCGCTTACATTCACTACATCACAAATCTTTACAATACCATCATCACACGTCATCAGTCTTCCCCTTCTTTGCCTTTTGAGAAATCAGAAGATTATTCAGATCCCACCGCAAGAACCTTGGCATTGCTGTATCTGTTCCGGCTCTTTTTCGGAACAGATAGGCAGCATATTCAATCTGTATCGCAGTGTATTCTGTTGTGTCTTCCTCTTTGATTCCCTCCCGGCTGATTCGTTCTTTTGCAGATTTCAAAAGAAATCTTAAATACTCATCATGTGCGTTTGTATGAATTCCGAGATCATGTTTTAACAGAATGAGTGTTTCAACTCTTCCCATCTATGCTGCCCTCCATTTTTTTAGGCTTCTCCTGCAAATTTCGGTGCAGTAGTATCTGGAGCCTTTCCAATACCATACATAGCAAAAGCTTCACGGATAATCAGGTCTCCATCATATCTTGCTGTTCCACGGAATACCGTCTGATCATTGAGGAATCTCGCATGTTCAGACTGGTCAATTTTGGTTCCCGCTCTTTCCGCAAGAATATAATTTGCAAAATATCCAAAAATAAATGTATCATCTGGAATGTAGTTCAGTTCAACAATATCTCCTCCGACAACTGGCATTGTTGACTGTGCTCCTCCAGCCACGATTGCTGCTGCCGCATTCACTCCGATTGACTCTGCAAGAATTTTGGTATGTGTTTTCTTGTTCATTACCCAAACAAGGTTTCCTGTATCATAGTCGTTATCAACAATCCCAGACGTTTTCACAATATCCTGGAAAAGCTTTGTGCCAGAAGTAGCTGTTCCTGTGATTACGTGCGTCTCTGATAAATTTTCCCATGTTCTTCCATTCTTCGGATAATCCTCCGGTGCTGTTTCTGCAAGTATACTTGTCACGATTCCCATCGGCATTTTTACATTTTTCCCATACAGGATCACTTTGTCTACCGCTTTTCCAATTGACCTTCCAATTGCGTAAATTAATTCTGTAGTTAACTGCACATCGTTGTCTTCCAGAACAGCATTGGCAACAGCAAAGTAACCAGCTACTTTATACCCGTCCATTTCCATATTGTTGAATCCAAGGTCTAACTCTTTTAACGGAGCAAACATTTCGTCCCAGAATGCTTCCGGAATTTCTCCCATAATATTCTGTCTTGATGTTCCTGCCACATGTTTCACTGTGACATATTTCATCAACTTCGAATTTTCCTGCACAACCTGCTTAATCAGTGGAAGCATTACATCTGGAATAATCAATCCCACATTTGCCAGTGCTCTCTTTTCTTTGATGCAGGTTCTTACTTCTGTTAAGAAGCTTTTTAGATTTTCATCTGCAAAAAATGCATCTCTTTCCTGTCTGTCCAGTCCGAAAAATCTTGTTCTTGTCGCCATTTTATTTCCTCGCTTTCTTTCTTCTCCTTTTGGAGCTGGTGCCGGTGTCTTCTCTTCCTCTGCTTTTAGTTCCTCTTCAATCCCGGCGATCTCCTGTTCTAACTCTTTTTTACTGTTCTCATGCTGCTCTTTCTCTTCCTGGAACTCTGTTGCCTGTCGCTCTACAGCCTCCCGGTCTTCGTCTGATGTCTCCTCGTTCATCTCATTGATCGCATCTTCCAGCTCTTTTTCTCTTTTCTCAAAATTAGCATCTTTATCTCTTAAATCTTTAAGAGCCTTTGTCTTTACGTCCAGCTTATTTCTAAGCAATAATTTTCTTAATGCCATTACTTCTGTTCTCCTTTCAGCTTTTCAAGCATTTTTATTTTCCAAGCATCTACCTCTCTTTTTTTGATAGATCCATAGTCTTTTTTTCGTGCACTCACTTCCGTCTCTTCATATGCTGGAAATGTACACACCGACACTTCATAGAGGATTACTTTCTTTATGGTCCAATGGACATCGTTTTCTCTTTCCTCATATTCTTCTTTCACAATATCAAATCCGAAGCTGCACTGATCCACATCTCCTCGTTTGACACGCTCATACAGATTCATGGCGTCCTGGTCAGCCTCATTGATTTTTACTTCACCATACAAACCTTTTTCATCAATTCGTAGTGTAAGCGTTCCTGACTTTGTTCGTCCTAGAACCAATCTTGTATCATGATCAATCAGACAGCGGATATCTGCGTCCAAGGTTTCGTCAAATGCATGTGGATCCACGCTTTCTGTTGCCCCGTCCCAGATTGTATAATCCGAATTGAACACAGCAAAATACCCACAAATATATTTTTCTCCCGAATCATCTCTTGTCTGAAATGCCTGCGGAATACCTCTGACCTGTCTTTTCCAATTACTCACCCTTCTCCCCTCCTTCCAACTTTTTCTGATCTCCAATCATTCCCTGTGGAATATAGTTCTCCAGGATTACAAGTTCATCTAATCCTTCCAGTGGAGAATATCCAATGCTGTCACGAACTTCATTTCCTGTCACAATTCCTCTTGTATACAGATTCGCTCCCACATTACTCAGAGTTGTAATGTCATACGCATACAGACTTCTCGGATTCAGTTTCCAATACCAGTTCGGATTGACTAATAATTTCTTTGTACATTCTTGTTCAAATACATTACTGAGCTGACGAATCCGTGTGGAAATAAAGTTGTTCCACTCTTTTTCATCAAAATTTCCAATTCCAACTACGAAAGACGGCACATCGAGAATAGATGCTACCGTCTTTTTGTCTAATGTCACTGAATCTGAAATTGCCAGATCATTAAGTGATAATGGCTTTACAACCTCTACGTCAAATGTGTCTGCCGGAATTACCCACGGTTCTCCTGCTTCCGTATTTTCAACGTAACTCTTTAGGATTTCCTTTCGACCTTCCTTATTTGACAATTCATCAGACATAGAATCTACCTTCACAATTACGGAAGGCTTCCATTTTGATTCCATAAAACCTTTTTTCGTTGTCGATGCCTGTTTGAGTCCATTCGCCACATCTTTTAATACAGCTCTGTATCCACAACCCTTCCACGGATAAGTTGCATCTGGATTAATCACAAAATGAAGAAGCTCATCCGGATCATACACTTTTCCGTCCACATAAATCTGATAACCATAACCATTCGGTATAAATGAAAATCTCCCTGGAGGAATGATGTGTAAATCTTTTAAATATCCCTGCTGAGTCTCCGGATACACAACCGCGTTTCCATCTCCCTCCAGGAGAAGTCCACGCATCAATGCACTCATAAATGTCTTTCTGGTCATATACTGATTTGGTTTTATATCCATTTTCCTTGACAACTCATTTTCAACTCTCTTGTCTCCATTTGCTGTATTTTCCATCAAATGTATTGTCATGCTGGATACCAGATTGCAGATCTTATTGACCGCTGAAATAATCTCCGGATTATCTGACAGTTTTGTATATTCCTGACAACATAGTGTTTCAAATGCCTCATTGGAGCATAGCCATGATAATGTTGTCTTTGGCTCTGCTCTTGTCTGCTTCTTTTTCTTCTTTCCCATTTACCTCTCCTTATTTGAACCAACTTCCCTGCTTCTGCGCTTTTTCCTGATCTATCAGCATCTGCTTACATGCAATGACATCTGCATCGAACAGGTCAATACGGTATGTTGGTTTTACTTTTTCAAATCTTACGAATTCATCAGAATCCTCAATTGCTTTTACATTCTGCAGGCAGTACTCAAATGCTTTATTATGAACATAGTAAAAGCTCTTTTTCTTCAACTTTTTCTCAATTTCCCGAAAGGCTTCCGTCTTTTCCACATATCTCTGTGACTGGTCACGCATTTTAAACCCAGCTTTCTTCGCCTTCAGGACAAACTCCCTGGAATATCTTCTATCGTAACCTATCCATTTAATCTGGAATCCCATGTCACGCATCTGTGAGAACCACCTCAGAACGTCTTCGTACTCAATTGTGTCTGAATTACAAAGTGTAAGCCAGCCTTGCTCTTCCCACCAGAAAAATGGAATCTGGTCTTCTTCAGCTTTTAGATGAGCCGTCGTAATCGGGATAAATCCGTGAGAAATACAAATATCCACATCTTTGTATCTTCCATGCAATGCTCCACCGGTCAGATCATACATCTTTGACAAGTCCGCACCGCCATACCACTTGATAGGCAATTTTGCCAGTTCTTCAAGTGACCAGCTATATTTTCCATCAGACTCCTGTGCTTCGAATACATCAAAGTAAGTGCTCAGTGCATTTGTGTAAATGTTCAAAGATTTGTTCAGGAATTCATTTCGGCCGGTCGGATCATTCTGAGCTTGCAGCGCCTCATTCAAAATATCATTCGGCCGGATTGTCACTCGGTAATTAGGATTTGCTTTCTCATGCTCAACCGGATTCGTATAATCGTCCGGATTATCTGCCATACAGATAAAGATGAAATACTCTTCATCTTCCTTTGTTCCCCTCATGACTTCCTGGCAATACTTCAATCTCTGATAACAGAACGTATTCATGTCAATTCCCGCTGTCGTAATACCAATCAATAATTTGTTGATATAAGCTTTCATTGCCTGTTTGTATACATAATACTCATTGGCATTTTTATATGCATGAAGCTCGTCTAGGATAATGAAATTGGCATTCAATCCATCAGCTCTTTTCGCATCTGCAGCTAACGCCTGCATTTTCATAGCACCGACCTTTTCCCCATCTGCATCATAAAATACCCGGCTTATTGAATGTTCCGCATTATTATTCAGTATCTTGAAGTTCTTTGCTTCTCCCATATACTCAATATTTTCACGGATATTATCAAAAGCCTCTAAAGCTCTGTCTAACTTACTTGCGATAATATACAATACCGAATAATATTTTCTTTCTAACAAGGACATTGCCCAGGCAAGTGCCGATGCAAAAAATGTTTTACTATTTTTTCTTGGTAAAAAAATAAACGCCTCTTTAAATCGGCGTTCGTTTGTCCCTTTATAATAAAATCCGGCCAGATTGTAACAAATAAATTTCTGCCACGGTTCCAGGAGAAAAGGTTCTCCTTTTTTCGGTCCTTTTACATGCACAAATGTTGCTTCGATAATCTTGATCACAAAATCTGCGTCTCTGGTCCGCATTTCATACTTTGGATTTTCCAAATCTCTAAAAAATCTCTTAGCAGCCAGGATTCTGTCTTCATTCGCAATGATAGTTCCATCTATTATACCCTGTGCATATGCTTTTACTTCTTCAAATAATTTTGACTTAGCCATTCATCAGAGCACCCAGAGCGGCATCCAGTTTCGAAACCTTCGGCTTCTCTTTCACCGATGTTTTTTCAAATACTCTCGGACTCAGGCACAGCATGTCCAAATATTTTGCTATGTCCACTCTTAACTTTTCAACGGTAATAACCCCCGGTGTACGCATCACGTAATCCTCATCATTCAGCATCTTTTTGATACTTTCGCGCTCGGCTAAAAGTTCTGCGCAAATCCGGATTGCTTCGTTGTACTCTTCCCTGTAAGTTCCCATATTTTTCATGGCTTCCGCCAGTTTTTTTTCAAACGTAGAAGCCTTCGTTGCACGTGCCATTTTACCGCCTCCTTTCCCTGATTTTGAAAATTTTCGAAAACCGCGCATTTGGAAACACCTACCCCCAACCAGTGGAAAGCCCATAAAAATTTTAAACTTTACCTGGGGGGATTTGTTGCGCTCGTCTCGTCTTTCTCCAATCCACGCCTGAAATTGTACGCTCCTGCAACATCTTTCCAAGCTCTGTCAGCTCTCCTGTCTGCCGGTTTTCCAGTTTGTTGTGTCCTTTCTGAGACACACTAATCAAATTCCAATCACACCAGGCATACTGTGGATACTCGTCTGCCGGATAAATGTGATGAACTGTATTGGCTTCTTCATTCCCACCATACATCTTTGCCACCTGGCATTTATATCCGTCGAGTCTTAATATTTTCAGTCTTTTCTTTTTCCATTTGACTCCGTGGTAATCAAACATCGCATACAAAATGGCAGCAATCAATTGACTGCTGCCATAATCTCCTTCTCTTTATTCATTGTTCACTTTCTCAATGAACTCTTTCATCATCTTCGTGAGCTGTCCCGCCGCGCTGACTCCAGCTTTCTCACAGGCTTCTGCATAAGCATCTACCACTTCTTTCTTTAACTTGTAAGACTTTGATACCCAACCAGCTTTCTTCTGGTACCGTTCATTCCTCAATGTCTGTTTACTTGCCATGTCTCATCACCTTCACAATCCTCGGTATAACGTATACCAACATATTCAGCGATGCGAGCATCAGCAATATACTTCCAGCTATAGACTTCCTTGTCCCTATGAAAATAACAATCGCAGATAATAAGAACAATTCATCAAATCTTATTCTTTTCATATTTCTCCAAATGGGTTATACTCTATTTAAGAGAGAGGGCTTTCAGGCTTGCCCTTGGTCCTCTCCCCTATTTCATGTTATTTGAGAGCTGTAATTAAACTTGCCAGTCCTGTTAAGAACGTCCCAATCGCTATTAACAGTTCAATGAGTAGTTTGATTGCAGTTCTCTTTTTCTTTTTTTTCTTCTTACCCATTTGTTTCTCACCTCCTTATGTTTATATTATATCGTATGGTACACCATATGTCAATATAATACATAAGAAAATGTGGATTTTGTATTATAAAAGTCGCCTACAAAGGTGCTTCAAAATTCCATTTTTGCTTCATAATCGTATTTTATGTTCATGAAGCTTTGTAATTCATTTGTTTTTCTTCCCAAAATATTCGTGTAACATGAACTTTCATATTCCAATAAATATTTCAACAGTTCATCTATCTTTTTCTCAATTTCGCTTCGATTAATTATTCCAAATTTACTTTTTTCAATCAACCTCTTTAAATTCTCTACTTTTAAATAAAGTTCGATAATCATATCCATTATTTCTTGGTTTATATTAACTATTTTACTCTTAGGAAAAAATGTCTGAAAATTATTCGGTCGCATATGCACATAGTCTCTCATTAAATAATACACATCTTTTATGATATTCTCCTCATTTTCCAAATTATGCTTTCCATTCTCTAAAACAAGGTTATTCAGAGGCATCAATTCTAAAATTAAACATCCAATAAAATTAATTCTTTCTGTCAGAAATTTTTTCTTTTCAACACGATAATTTATAATTGCAATAATCATTGCCAGCATTGCACCGGAAAAAATTCCAAGTAAACAATTAATAATAAAGTCCGCTTTTGGAAGTAAATTATTTATTTTTTCACAATATTCAGCTATAACTGCAAATCCTAATGAAAGTACTGTGATTGTCAATGTGACATATATTGCATCTCTATTTTCTTTCATGTTGTACCATAATACCCTTCTTTCCAATATTCATACAATTTCACTAGCCTATCTCTTCTTCAATTTGTTGCTTAGCAATATTCGTAAAGAAATTTAAAAACTTTATTCCATAAGACGTTATTTTATATGAATCACTTTTCCATATTTTATTTAATCGTTTCAATTTTAAGTTCTTTTTGCTCTTACTCAATCCCTCTATATACTCGGAAATATTATTAATATTTTCCTCCATTTTTTCATTGTTTTTACTAAGAAGCAAACCTTGTCTTAATAATTTTTCTCGTATCAGTGAAGTTTGGGCCATATCTATTTGATAGTCATTCATTACACTATATATATCATCAACTTGCTCTTCACCGATATAGTGATGATTGTATAACTTTAATACTCTAATATCAAGCAAGCTTAACTGACTTAGCGTATCATAATACATCAAAGTTGTATCTTCCTGCATATTAATTCCTGAAGATAAATTTATAAATCCATTGACTATAAATTCTATTTTTTCAGACTGCTTCTCATTTCCTACATAATCAGATATCAATGGGAAATATATATCTTTCACTTTTTCAATCTGCTTTTCTTCAAATCTATTTAATCTTGTATTTAATTCTTCTTGATGTTCTGCAATCAAAGATATATATTTTTCCCAGTTTCTTTCCCACCGTTTTTGTTGATATGCAACCATAACCCCTCCGATTCTAGGCGAAATCAGTCCAACCGTACCGCTTGCAACTTCCATCACTGTTCCTTTCAACATTTCTTTAGCCAATGCAGGTACTGCATCTTCTACCAAAACTTCTCCGATTACGCCTTTGGTAGCACCTATCATATCATTTATTTTGTCATTCACAACTATTCCCTCCGTATATTAATAATCCTAATTTTATATTATCCCATAATTTAAAATTACGCAACAAAAGAACGGCTTATTGCTAAGCCGTTCTTTCTAGGACTGTATACACCTTGTAAGGGGATTGTGAAACCATAATGAAATGTGTTTTTCACTAAGTTCATTATAACAATAACACATCTAAAATATAAATGTTATAAATCTTTCATTACCTGTGATACCCTTGCCTGAGTATACCCTAAACTTTCACCAGCTTCTTTCTGTGTCATTCCGTCCAGATACACCATTTCAAATATCTCTTTCTTCATGCCGACAGGTAACTGCTCTATGTACTTCTCTACTTCTTCATTCTCCTGCTCCAATCTACCAAGATCTTCCCGCTTCTCTCTGATGCGCTCTTTTAACCTGGTTGCTTCTTTCGGCTCTTCCATTACTACTTTCACATGCTGCTCAATGTAAGGAAATTCATCACCAGACTTCATAACCTTGCCAGGTACTACCGGAACATTGTCCAACTGCTCCACTAATTTGTCGATTGTTTTCTTGATCCCGGCTATTCTTCTTTTGTTGGATTTATATTTTTTCAACTGCTTTTTATCCATCATTATATCCCACCTGTTCCTGAACAGCTCTCATAATCTTTTCTCCGTCCAGATTACAATATGTTCCAATATCATTCCGGAAGAATCGTTCGCAATCAGCTTTACTCCATAATGCCTGTTGGTCTTTCGAATGTCTTTTCAATCGTTTTAATGCACTGCGATAATCTTCTACAGTTAACTTCACGATTGCAAATGCTAACTGCTCATAACTTTCCATGTACGCCAACGGCTTTCACCTCCTCCGCTTTATGCTGCTGTCTCCATTTTATATTTCTGGAACAACTCTGCTTTTTCTGTGTGATACCGAATCAGTTCATTGACTGCTGCCCGCTGCGCCTCTTCTACCTGGTGCGAATTATAGACCTTCAGACCAACACACCACTCTTCGCCACCTTCAAATAATTTCCATTCCCAGTTAATATAGGCAATGTATGCTATCTTTTTTCCTTCCTCTACCAGGTTTATCTGATTCATGTTTTCCCGGATCCATTTCACATCATCGCCTCCATATCCTCTGCACGTCCTTCCCAAAGGTTTGCCTTTTCCTTGCAGTAGTCTATAATGGTCTCGACTGCTGCCATCTCTACTGGTTCTATATCCAGCTTTCCAAATCCTTCCATGGAATCCAGATAGGCATATCCACTCCCTCCTGTATACCTATAATACAATTTCCAGTTCAAGAATCTCTCGTCCCAGAGTAATATTGCAATTACTTCGTCCTCTTCTTCATCATATAATTCAAGACGTTCGTCCGATTTAATGGTCCACATTTCTTTCTGAGCCTCCTTGCTTCAATCATCTTATTTTGGTCATCTCTGTGATAATCTGCATAGACCTTCCGACAGTTGTTCTTGTATTTGTTCTTATTTTCTGGAATATTGTTATTCATTACCATCAACTCCTTTCGCTATATGCAATCCATAATGCTATAAAATATAAAATGCTTACATCTCTATCCCGCTGTAGTTCTCCAAACTGCTTATACTCATACACATACCATCCATATCAAGGTTTTCTTTGCACCATGTCTCTATTTCTTCGTTGAGTTTATTTCTCTGTTCGATTTTGTCTACTATTTCTTTTGGAATTTTACTCATAGCTGTCTATCGCCTACTTATAACTTTCAGCAAGTCTTCCACTCCCTGAATGTATCCTTCGTGGTATTTGTTAACTTCTTTTATTTGCTGATTGCATCTTCTACCAGCTTCACTCTGTAACCTGTTTGCCTGTTCTTCTATTTCGTCATATTCTTTCTTGTCCATTGTAGCCTCCTAAATCTTCGTCAATCTTTCTCCTGCCACTGCCTTATCGCACACTTCCACAACCTCGCTCTTTTCCGGTGTGGATGCAATAATCACAACCACCTGCATCACTGTGGCGATACTGGCAAGTCCTGCATTTATGACGGTCAGAGTTGTCTCCAGTCATATCTGCCTCATCATGCTCTCGTTTCCGTTTGGCATGCATATATACTGTTCCATAAGGAATGCCTGTCCGTTCTGCAATTTCTTTATAGCTCAATCCCTGATCTAGAAACATCCAGATTACTTCCTGTTTTTCTGCCGGAGTCATCTATTTTTCTCCTTTCTGAATCCATTTCAAAAACTCTACCAGCTCAGATTCGCTGTTTGGATATTTTGTGTAGCAATCATGTATTGTCCATTTTGTCTGACCATTTTTCCCACGTGGGACTTTTGGTCCATTAATCAAATGCAGATAGGATACATGGTCTGTATACTTGCTTTCGTATTCTTCAGCAATGAGTCTTGCTCCATTTTCAAAATCATATTTGTAGTAGGTACAGCCGATATGTTCATCTGTGTACCAGACTCCCCAGTCTCTATGATTTCTCAGCCACTCTTTTCTTTGGTCGTTGTTTCGGAATATTGGCAGTTCTGGCTGTTCCGGTTCTTCCGGAGGATTCAATACCATATCCAGGTCATGGATATATCCTGCCAGTGCTGCAACTAATATCTTCTGCTTCCGGACTCTGATATCATTTTGACTAAACTCTTCTGTAAGCATTTCCAGATACATCTGAGCTTTCTGATTCTCTTCCCTTGCAATATCGATATCGGTTTTCTCAGATACTTCTTCGTACAACTCTGGCTCTGATGGAATATCAACGATTGCAATACCTTCCGATTGCTCCACGATAACCGGTTCATTCTCTTCCAGGATCTCCTGATAATCCTCCACAGGCTCCGTTACTTCTTCCATAATGTCCTGAGGAATTTCAATTCCCACATTTTCCTCTTTTGGAATCTCTTCATCGTGCTCATGCAATTTCTTGTAATGATTCCAGCAAGCTGCACATTCTCTCCAGCCTTGCAACTGGTCTTCATCTGATGTTCCCCAGTTCTCTCTCGGACAACTTGTCTGTCCTCGAGGACAGCTTGACTGTTCTGGTTTGCAATCTGTATTTTCCGATTGTGCGACGTCGCACACTTCCTCACTCGACTGTTCTTCCTCATTTTTCTGCTGTGCCTCTTCTATTGCGACTACATTCCACATGGACTGTATGGCTGCTGCCAGATAGAACCAGTCATAGTCACCCAGGTAGTCACGATTTACCGAAAAAACCTGGATATAATCATCAAAGAGATTAATAAATGCTGATTTTTCTCTAATTTCAAAATAATGAGTTCTGCTTCTCCCTTCACAGAATTCCTGTCTGATCAGTATAGGACTTGTAGTCACATCCATAACTCTGTTCTGATAGTTCTCCAGGAACCAATTCTTGCGAAGTTTTATAAATCCTCTTGCAAATGCATTTAAGTATTCCCATACTTCTTCTGTCGGCTTCTACAGTTCTACTTTTGTCTTTTCTTCCTGCTCCGGCAGAACTTCCGGAAAATCTTCCACGCTCATCTGACCGGGAAGCTGCTCTTCGGGTTCCAGATCCGGTGTTCGAATCTCTCTGATTTCCCGGACTGTCATTTCCGGGGTCACTTCTTCCAACTGCTCACTGTCCAGATATAACATTTCCTGGAGCTGGCTCTTACCGAAATCCTTATAACCGCTATCCAGGAATGGGCTATATCCTCCCTGGGAGAACTTCTCATTCATCTGCATCCAGCGGATTGCTGTAGATCTCTTGATGCCGTACTGGTCTTCGGCAAATTCGTAGATACTTTCATATCCGTCTTTCCGGAAGCCTTCCGTCTCTTTGATCTGTCTGAGATAAAATCCGATTCCGATAAAGTTCTGTGTCATACCCTGCAGCTTGTTCCGGATAATCTCTTTTGCTTCCCGGTAATCAATATTCAGATACCACTCTTCCTTTTTCTCAATCTCACTCATTGTTTCCTCCTAGCATCTGTAGCTCCAATGCGTTCATGTCATAATCACGACCGGTATAATTGTTGAATTTTGACTTCTGAGGTTTCCGGCTCTTCGTTTTCTTCTCAATATCCTCAAAACCTTTCGTTCCCCATGAAGTCGCTTTCTTTACAATGGTCAATTGCTTTCCCGGATCGCTCGTTAATGACACAAGTTCTTCTCTGAGAGCCTCCACCTGTTCCGGAATGATGGATCCATAATTATTTTCACGGACAAGCAGGTACAATTGAAAAGCCTGTTCCACTTCCGGCTGAAACGCTATATATATTTTTTTATTTACTTTACTTTCCTTTATAGGGGGCGAATCATTATCTGTACCCTGCAAATGGTCATTTGTCGGTTGCACATTTGAAAAAAGGCTGACTTTAACTAAGCCTTTGCATTCTTCGGGTTTCAAAAGCCAATATTCACTATATACAGTTTTATTCCGTCGTTCTGACAATACCGTCCAGAAACGCCGTTGGATACCTCTACTGGTAAGCACTCCCCACTCATCAAATAACCTCTTATCAAAGAGATCCACCTGCAAGCAGTAGTCCACAGTTTCTTTCACTGTACCGGAACTGATGCCGCCGCCCATCTTCCTTGCAGTCGTTGCACAGTCGTCATAGCCCCATTCATAGAAATATCCATTTACCTTGTACGCTCTCTGACATAAAAAGAAATATATCCCGAAACCTTTCCAGCCCTTTGCGTCCAAGAGCTTGTCTATCTTCTTGTCTCCGTCAAATATATCAACCGACCAACCAGCGTAATCTATCCCCTGTTTTGGTCGTCCTGACACTTCTTATTCTCCTTTTCTCCCTGCACTGCCCGTACAGGGAGTTATTCGTGATACAATAAAAACCTAAGGTGCTGTTACCTACGCGATCACAGTAATGTGATGCTCCTTTAATTCTTCTGCAAGTTCGAACTCCAGATATTCCTTAATCTTCTTCATGGTCACATTCTTCCACAGTCCGCCGTCAGCTTCCACCAGCTTGAATGCCGGTCCTCTCTCGCTGTCCTTAATGCGGAATACATAGGAACTCTCTGGCTGCTCAATTTCTGCAAATGTGCGGTATGGTCTGAGCTTGACCGGATTCGGCACGATCACATCTGCCAGTTCCACACCTGATTTGATGGTTGTCTTCTGAGATACGCCATCATCGGAATAATTAGCCGTTGTTCCGGATTTGATATTACCGGCGACCTGCATGATCGTAGTCAGGTCTTCTGTCTCCACAAAGTTCGCCTGCAGCTCAATCAGGAAACGTTCCTGGTCATAATAATCATCAAACCGGAATTCATTCACAATTGCGCCTGCTGCCATCAATGACTCTCTGTTCCTCTCGTCAATAAGTCCTGAGAACAGAAGGACCTTTGTTGGACTCACTACATGAAGAATGGAAGACTCTCTCAATTCTTCCGGCTTTCCTTTGATATAATCCACCAGTGCTGTTAATGTATTTACAGAAAGATAACTTGCCATCGGGAATCTGTGATATCTGGTGAGATCCTTGGTACAATACGTCTCACCATTAATCTCCAATAACTTCGGCTCCATGCTCTCTGCCTTCAGACCTGTAATATACTGTAATGCTTCTTTTAATCCTTCCATTATCTTAAGTCCTCCTTATGCTTCTCTCTTTCTAAGATCTACTACTTTGCTGCCTTTTTCCATGATTTCGCCTGTCTCTGTATCCACGGTCTTACCCTCGACCTTTACAGTTGCTTCAGGCATTTTACTTCCGATTTCTGCCACATCAATTGCTCCGCTCGTCAGATCCTGCTGAACGCCCAGTGCTGTTACAGCTCCAAGCGCCGGTGCCAGTGTTGGCTTCGAATTCACATTAGTCGTGATAAAGTTCCTCTGCTCATTTGGCTTGAACTCAATCGTGACAGTAATCTTTCGCTTGGCTTTCACATCAGTGTTCGGATCAACAACATTTCTCATGACCGCCTCAATATCTCGGTTGATCTGTCTGCTGAGTTCACCGCCCGCAAATGTTTCCAGGTTAAAGTGTCTCATTGCTTAATATACCTCCTGTGTAATTTATTAAAAACTCTGACTTTATATCAGATGTTCTTTACAATCTGTTCTTTCCGAAAGTCTGAATGAACTCCTCCCTGGTCCCATAATGTTCCTCCCAGTACTGCTGTGCCATCTGCTTGAGCTGCAGGTCTAATCCATGATTTGGATTTTCATGAACGCTGTCTTTTTCGTGCTCATGTAGATAGTATGCTATGGGAATTATGAAACCATATTGTTCAGACTTCTTTCTGTATGGTCCGTAAAATATATGGTGCCTGTGACAGCTCGGTGTCCCCGTGAAATAACAATGCGTCATGTCTTTCGTGAACACGCTCCACAGCTTTTTAGCCATTTACGACCACCTCAATGCGGACTGCTGCCATAGAATTTCTTATAATCATTGACTGACCGCCTTTCTGTTCCTATAATGAAATTGGTTGTTTTACCGAGTGCTCCAGCCTTGCCGGCTTATGAGAGCACTCATTTTTATTTTGCCAGAGCAAATATCTGATTCAACTGATCTGGCGTGTAAATTGTCGGTCCAGTAGTGATCCAATCAATCAAATAGTGTATTTTGAAAGACTGTGAGCTGAAATTATGTTCTTCCAATGCCTTTTTAATGTTCTCCAGCTCGGACTCAAATTCTTCTTTCGTCAACAACTTCGGGATTTCACGTATTTCCTCCCATTTTATGTATCCGTTAGCTTTTCTCCACTCCTGGTACTCATCCTCAAGATCTGCATCTTCAATCTCTCTGTGAAGTCTTTGGAACTCCTCAAATTCAGTCTGATACCCGACCATGTCTCTTGACATCATTTCGACCGTATCACACTGATCTGCACATCTTCGGAACAACGCCTCTTTCGCGATATCATTCATGATTGACACCTCCTCTACCCAATCGAAATACGGCACATAATAACAAAGACTGCTGCCAGTGCCAGCATTACATCTGGAATAATCAAACTTTTGATGCAAAGAACATATTGTTCTCTTTCCAACTGGTGAACCCTGCGCCTGACTTCCCATGGTGCATTATCTCTCAGTACCATATTTGTTGATTTTCTTTTTCTCAAGCTTGTCCTCCTTTCTACCGCCTAAGCGGTTTTCTCTCGCTTATATCCAAGATGCTCCAACGCTCGCCGGTTCCATTCGTCTACCAACCTCTGCCGTTCTTCCTTGGATAGAGAAGAGATTTCTTTTTCTTCTCCGTTAATTACTACAATGTTAAAATGTTTCAATTACACCACCTCTTCTATAAGTTATGTGGCACGGTTTGTACTTGTTGCAAATAATCAATTCTTCCTCTATACTTGAAATGCTAAAATTATCAAAATCAAATATTTTTAAGGAGATCTTTTATGAAAACATTTTTTAACTCATTA
>ERZ773103.1535-NODE-1535-length-24202-cov-17.746055_pt1 | contig 24202 bp, 19 predicted proteins | sample MGYA00511118_ERZ773103 | MGnify/ENA primary metagenome ERZ773103 (study PRJEB29015, sample SAMEA2737821) | human gut metagenome | biome: human gut; feature: human-associated habitat; material: faeces | place: China | collected 2012 ... | reverse complement strand
TCGCCCAGGCGACAGAGCAGGCAAATTCCATGGTAAGCCAGGCTTCAGAGGAGGCAAACTCCATGGTAGCTCAGGCTAATGAGCAGACGACAGAGATGATCAATGAGCATGAGATCATGCAGCGGGCCTACAGCCATGCGGAGGAGGTTATTTCACAGGCCAATATCCAGGCTCAGGCAATCGTAGATGCCGCAGTGAATGACGCCAATAATATCCGACAGGGCTCCATTCAGTATACGGATGATATGCTCCGCAGCCTGCAGACCATTCTCAACCACACCATGGACAACGCAAAGGGGCGTTTTGACGCATTTATGAGTTCCATGCAGTCCAGCTATGATATTGTTTCTGCCAACCGCAATGAGCTGTCCGGAGGGATTGTGAAAGAGGAGAATGCAGAGGCTGCGGCCGCTGTGGAGAATCAGGAAACACAGGCTGATTAAATACCGATCTGCAGGCTTTGATTTATGAAAAAGCACAGAGCAAAGGCCGCGCAGGAAAGGATGCTGTGGAAAAACTTCCACAGAATATAGTGCCGGATAGACAGTCCGGCACTTTTTAGTACACTTTTTGTCTGAAAGATCCCGGAAATCCCCCCAAAAGCTCCGGCTGCTGTGATAAGAAGGGCTCCAGCAAAGCCGGGAACAGAGCCTGAGATCGCCTGGATGCCTGTAGTGATTTCTACCGCGCCTAAGAGGGCGCATCTTAGCGTAAGAGGGAGAAGGGAATCTGGAAGTGCACTCAGATACAAAGCCAAAATGGAAAAAATCATAATATAAAGGCCGATTTTCTCCATGGTTTCCAGACAGTCCATTAAGTGGGCGTCAAAGGAAACATGTGTATGCTCCGATTTATAGTTATCCTGTCTGCAAAGAGACGCTTCCTGATTCAGATGATAACATTTTTTTGCCAGAAAAGAAACCGGAAGTATGGGCAGATACAAAGCGGTGAGGAAGATCCAGGGCGGACAGGCATTTGAAGAAGAAAAAAGGGATGCGGCCTGAACGCAGATATAACCCAGGATAAACATGGGGCTGGGGTGGTTGCTGACGGCAAGAAGCGTTCTGGCTTCATTAAGTCCAATCCGTCCTTCTTCCAGGAAACGGCTGTCCATCCGTGCTCCCATGGGGTATCCGCATAGAAGGCCCGTGATAAAGACAAAGCTTCCCGGCTGGGACAGTCCCATAAAACGGGATAAAAAAGGGAAAAGGGGCTTTGTGAGCAGGGGAACGCCGTTTAGGGCCACGATCATGCCGGAGCAGATCATAAAGGGCAAAAGGGTGGGAAGAACCACATCCGCCCAGAGAAGAAGCCCATTTCTGGCTCCTGTGAGGGCCAGAGCCGGGCAGGCAAGAAGAAGGATGAGGCAGAAGACTGCCCCCAAACCGCCGAGGGAGTGTTTCATGAAGAACCTTAGAGGGTGGGAGTTTTGTATCAGTATATGGAAGAAGTACAGTAATATAACCAATATGGAAAAACATTGAAAGGTCAAAAAGATGACAGATGTGAAAATGCTCCCAAAAGACTTTCTTGCCGGGATGAAAGAGCTTTTGGGAAAGGAATACGACCAGTATATAAAAAGCTATGAGGAAGAGTGGAAACCGGGACTGAGAGTGAACACGCTTAAGCTTTCTCCTGAGGAATTTTTGGAATTTTCTCCCTGGAAACTTTCTCCAGTCCCTTGGACGAAAAATGGGTTTTATTATGACAGCCAGAACCGGCCATCCAGACATCCTGCCTATTTTGCAGGGCTGTACTACCTTCAGGAGCCCAGCGCCATGACGCCGGCGGCCATGCTTCCAGTGGAGCCGGGAGATAAGGTATTGGATGTATGTGCGGCTCCGGGAGGAAAGAGTACGGAGCTGGCGGCAAAGCTTAAGGGAGAGGGCCTTCTGGTATCAAATGATATCAGCTATTCCAGGGCAAGAGCCCTGCTTAAAAATCTGGAATTAACAGGAGCTGCCAATATTGCAGTGGTCAGCGAGGACCCGGAAAAGCTGGCAGAGGTCTGGCCGGAATTTTTTGATAAAATTTTAGTAGATGCTCCCTGTTCCGGCGAGGGGATGTTCCGGCGGGATGATGACATGGTAAAAGACTGGACCAGCAGAGGTCCTGAATATTACAGCCCCATCCAGCGCCGGATCTTAGAGCAGACCGTGGCTATGCTGAAACCGGGCGGTATGCTCCTTTACTCTACCTGCACCTTTTCAAGGCTGGAGGATGAGGATAATGTAAACTTTCTTTTAGAATCGCACCCGGAAATGGAGCTGGTGCCTTTCAATCTTGCCTTCTTTTTCTACTTTTCTGATCCTCACGTCCGTTATCTGCATGTCTTATGTCCCCCTTTAAGTTGTTTTACCCTTGTCCCGAAAATGCATTTTTACAACACGTAGCGCTCATTGTTCTCAGAAACAATCTTGATACCATTGTCTCCACAATAATATGTATTTGCTTTCAATGTGTCCCTGCTCTCCACGATACAGTTCTCGATATGTGTATTATCGCCAATATATACATCATTTAAGATAATAGAGTTTTTAATTACACAGTTCTTGCCAACAAATACTTTTTTGAACAGGATAGAATTTTCCACTTTGCTGTTCACGATACATCCGCTCGCGATCAGGCTGTTCCGCACATCAGAGCCTGCATTATATTTTGCAGGTGGGAGATCATCAACCTTTGAATAGATCTTCGGCTCATCATGGAAAAAGTATCTGCGTACCTCCGGTTTCAGGAAATCCATATTTGTCTGGTAATAAGACTCAACAGTTGCGATGTTGCTCCAGTATTCTTTCATCTTGTAACCATAGATACGCTTCATATTTTTATAACGAATCAGAATATCCGTAACAAAATCCCAGCGTCCTTCCTCTGCACTGCGCTCTAACATCTCGATCAACTGTCTTCTGCGCACGATATAAATACCGGTAGAAATGGTGTTAGACTGGGATACCATCGGTTTCTCTTCAAATTCTACGATCCTGGAATCTTCATTCATCCGTACCACACCAAAACGGCTTACATCCACATCCGGTGCCATATCTTTGCACACTACCGTGATATCCGCTTTCTTTTCGATATGATATTCAAGTACTTTATTGTAATCAATCTTATAAACACAATCACCGCTCGTAATGATGACATACGGTTCATGGCGTTTCTTTAAGAAGCTGATATTCTGATACATGGCATCTGCCGTTCCGCGATACCACCAGCTGTTATCAACCGTAACTGTCGGGTTAAATACGAACAGTCCACCCTGTTTTCTTCCGAAATCCCACCATTTTGAGGAACTCAGATGCTCATTTAAGGATCTGGCGCTGTACTGTGTCAGTACTGCAACTGTCTGTATATGCGAATTGCTCATATTGCTGAGTGCAAAATCAATGCTGCGATAGCTGCCTCCGACAGGCATTGCTGCAATCGCTCTTTTATTGGATAGTTCCTGCATACGGCTGTTATTACCGCCAGCTAAAATAATACCTATTGCCTTCATTCTGAGTCACCTGCCTTAATAATTACTTCACCGCTTCCAAGAATTCCATCCGGATAATCTTCTTTTTCCGTAACTCCGGAAATTGCCGTATTCTTTCCTATCTGAACGCCATCCGGCACCACGGAATCTTCACCTATTGTTACAAGACCAAAAGAATATATACTTGCATTCAGCTTGTTCGGTGCTTCCTCACCGACTCCAAGCACCACATTGTTACCAATATGGCAGTTTTCTGCAACGATTGACTTATCTATCGTGACACCTTCACCAATCTGTGTCCCCTTCATAATTATTGAATTCCTTACTACACTGCCTTTACCGATCGTAACACCTGCACCGATGACAGAACTGTGCACTTCTCCATATATTTCAGATCCCTCACCGATAATACTCTTCTCAACCACAGAATCTTCTGACAGATACTGCGGTTCAATGATATCGCTCTTTGTGTAGATCTTCCAGTATTCTTCATACAGATTGAACTCCGGGATCAGATCGATGAGTTCCATATTGGCTTCCCAATAGGAGCCTAAGGTTCCAACATCCTTCCAGTAACCATTAAATTCATAGGCGAAAAGACGTTTTCCTCTCTCATGGCAGTATGGAATAATATGCTTGCCGAAATCACAGCCACTCTGGTCTTTCATGGCATGTAATGCTTCCTTCAAAACATTCCAGCTGAAAATATAGATTCCCATGGATGCAAGATTACTTCTCGGCTCTGCCGGTTTCTCCTCAAAATCCTGTATTTTTTTATTTTCATCCGCGATCACGATTCCAAACCTGCTTGCTTCCTCGATCGGTACCGGCATTGTTGCAATCGTTACATCTGCATGATTTTCTTTATGGAAATCGAGCATTACCTCATAATCCATCTTATAAATATGGTCACCTGATAAGATCAGGACATATTCCGGATTATAGCTCTCCATGTAATTCATATTCTGGTAGATTGCATTTGCTGTTCCACTGTACCACTCGCTGTTATTGCTCTTCTCATAAGGTGGAAGCACCGTTACACCGCCATTGTTACGGTCAAGATCCCACGGAATACCGATTCCGATATGGGTATTTAAACGTAACGGCTGATACTGTGTCAGAACACCAACGGTATCAATTCCTGAATTAATACAGTTGCTGAGTGGGAAATCGATAATACGATACTTTCCTCCAAACGCAACTGCGGGTTTGGCAACCTTTGCTGTAAGCACTCCAAGACGGCTGCCCTGTCCTCCAGCCAATAGCATGGCTATCATTTCTTTTCGAATCACGTCAATCACCTCTCGTCACTTTCTAGTCAATCTATTCCTTTTGGTATTTTTAATTATACCACACTCCAAATCTTATGTACATCATTTTTCACAATATTTTTTTTTGATTTTACATATTTTTGACACATTGCACAAATTGATAAAATTTTATCTACAATTCTTTTTTTCTGTCGAAAAGATTTTTCCTCAAAAGAATTTGCAAATTCACACTATACGGGTATAATGAAACAAACAGAATTATTAATAAAACAGGCAGGTATCAATAAATGTATAAAATCAATTTCAACCAGCCGCTGCACATCCATTTCATCGGGATCGGCGGTATCAGCATGAGTGGTCTTGCTGAGATACTTTTAGAAGAACATTTTACCATCTCAGGATCTGACACAAAGGAATCCGGACTGACCAGACATTTAGAGCACATGGGTGCCCGTATTTTTTACGGTCAGAAGGCCGAAAACCTTAGCGATGACATTGATCTTATCGTCTACACCGCAGCCATCCGTGAAGACAATCCGGAATACGCGGCCGCAAGAGAGAGCAGCATCCCAATGTTAAGCCGTGCAGAACTGCTTGGCCAGATCATGGACAATTACAACAATTCCATCGCCGTTGCCGGTACCCACGGAAAAACGACGACCACATCCATGATCAGTCAGATCCTTCTTGCCGCAAAGGCAGATCCTACTATTTCCGTGGGTGGTATTTTAAAAGCCATCGACGGCAATATAAAAGTAGGCAAGTCCGATATTTTTGTATCCGAAGCGTGCGAATATACCAACAGTTTTCTTCATTTTTATCCACGCTACAGTGTCATTTTAAACGTGGAAGCGGAACACCTTGACTTCTTTAAAGATATTCAGGACATCCGCAATTCATTCCGAAAATTTGCAGGAAATACAAAAAAAGACGGTGCGATCATTATCAACGGTGAAATTGAAAATTACACCGAGCTTACAGATGGTTTAGATCCCAAGGTGATCACTTTCGGTCTGAATGACTCCTGCGACTATTATCCGTCCGATGTTACATTTGATGAGACAGCATGTGCTTCCTTTACAGCTATGCATCACGGTTCTCCGGTCATGGATGTCAAACTGCATGTTCCAGGCATGCACAATATCTCAAATGCGCTTGCAGCGATTGCACTTACACTTGACCTTGGCATTTCAAATGATGCGATCCTCGCCGGTTTATCCGCTTTCGGAGGTGCAGACCGTCGTTTTGAATATAAAGGATGTGTGGATGGCGTTACTATCATTGATGATTATGCGCATCATCCGACAGAGATCCGTGCAACATTAACTGCTGCAAAGAATTATCCGCACAAACGTCTGGTCTTAGCTTTCCAGCCGCACACTTATTCCAGGACAAAAGCATTTTTAGATGACTTTGCAGATGTGCTTTCCATGGCTGACGTAGTCGTTCTTGCAGATATCTATGCTGCCCGCGAGAAAAATACTTACGGAATCAGCTCGAAAGATATCCTTGAAAAATTAAAGGACAAAGGAACAGAATGTTATTATTTCCCTTCCTTTGAAGAAATCGAGAAATTTTTATTGAAAAAATGTATAAACGGTGATCTGTTGATAACTATGGGTGCCGGAGATATCGTAAACGTTGGTGAACACCTTCTTGGCAGATAAGTTATCCACATTATCCACATTCGATTGGGGAAAACTTCAACCATCGAATGTGGATTTTTCTTGTCGACATAACATGTCCCTCTTTTATTGTTCCGTTTTCTTTCATGTCCCTTGTTTTCTGTATTTTGTCACAGTTGCCATCACTTTCGTTTTTTATGTATTCACTTTTTATCCACATTATCCACATTCCCCTTAACCCTTGATTTTACAGCATTTGTATTCAAAATTGTTCTTCTCTTTTTTCTTTTCCTATGCTATAATTTGTGGCGCAGCAAATATTTATGCTTATACTTTTAGAATATTATCGAAAGAGGGTTTCCTTCATGGCTAAAATACTAATCCACAGTGACAGCGCATCTTCTGCCACGAGTGTATCGAATATTTTTATTGATGAATATATGTCTGACGCAAATGGAGAATTTGTAAAGATCTACCTGTACCTGCTGCGTCTGATGAATGCCCCGGATTCCGCTTTTTCGATTTCTTCCATTGCAGATAAATTCGAACACACAGAAAAAGATGTAAAACGTGCCTTAAGTTATTGGGAACGCATGCATCTTTTGCGTCTGGAATACGATACAGATCATAACTTAACCGGTGTGTGCCTTATTGATTCTGCATCCAGGGATAAAACTGATGTAACCGGCGAATTTTCAGAAAATGAATCTGCCGCAGAGGCACCCGACTCAAACAGCATTTCATCATCTGCAGACGAATACACCTCCTCAGATGATGATGGTATTTCTTCTGCAGATACGGAAAATTTTCCTCCAAAGAGGGATTACACCCGCGATGAATTAAAGCAGTTTCAGGAAAATGACCAGATAGCAGAACTTCTTTTTATTACAGAACGCTATCTCGGACGCCCTCTCAGCCAGACTGATACAAACACGCTTTTGTATTTATATGAAGAACTTTCTTTTTCACCGGATCTGATCGAATATCTGGTGGAATACTGCGTAAGCAAAAACCATACTGCGATCCGCTACATCGAAGCTACGGCGTTGAAATGGGCAGAAAGCGGTATCCGGACTGTAACCTCCGCCAAACAGGAAGCAAAGATCCACAGTCCGGCTTATTATGCAGTAATGCGTTCCTTTGGCATTACCGGAAGGAATCTCGTTCCATCTGAAACAGACTTCATTGAAAAATGGCGTTCCGAGTATGGTTTTTCCATCGACATCATCTGTGCGGCATGTCAGCAGACCATACAGAGTATCCATCAGCCGAGTTTTCCTTACACGGATAAAATGCTTTCGAACTGGCGTAAATTAAACGTACATACCATGGAAGATGTAAAACGTTTAAATCTTGAACATAAAGAACGTGCAAAGACTTCCGCACAGGAAGCGGCTGGTTCAAAAAATAAGTTCAACAACATCGGACACCGTTCCTATGAATATGATGAGCTTGAAAAAATGTTACTGACAACCAATTCAAAACATTGATACCATAGAGTAGTGTGAAAACATTGTCTTCATACTAAAACAGGCAAAAATGGAGATTAGGATAAGAACATGCCTCTGACAAATTCGCAATATGACGAGATCATACGGGCATATGATGCCCGACAGTTAAAAAATGAACATGACAGGGAAGAACGGACCCGTTATGCCTACATCAAGATCCCACGTCTCCGTGAGATCGATGATGCCATTGCGACCTGCTCCGTTGCACAGGCAAAAAAGCTCTTAGACGGTGATACCATGGCTCTTAATACCCTGAAAGAACAGATTGCCTCCTACCGCAGTGAAAAAAAGGATCTTCTGAAAAAAGCAGGTCTGGCTGCTGATTATTTAGAAACTGCTTACGAGTGCCCGGATTGTAAAGATACCGGTTTTATTGACGGGAAACGCTGCCACTGTTTTACACAGGCTGCAATCGATCTGGTCTATACCCAGTCAAACTTAAAAAGCATCCTGCTGCGTGAAAATTTTTCCACATTTTCTTTTGACTATTATTCCGATAAAGACGTAAACCCTGCGACCGGATTATCATCTTTGGCAACCGCAAAAGATGCTGTCGCAAAATGTCACGACTTTATCGATCACTTTGATGATACATTTTCCAATCTTTACTTTTACGGAGATACCGGTATCGGCAAAACTTTTCTGTCAAACTGCGTTGCGAAAGAGCTGGTGGATCACGGTCATTCTGTAATTTACTTTACGGCGTTCCAATTATTTGATATATTAAGCAAGGGTGTATTTGCAAAAGATGAAGATGCGATTGCCGCAAATGAAAATATTTTTACATGCGATCTTCTGATCATAGATGATCTTGGCACAGAGCTTACAAATTCTTTTACAACTTCCCAGTTGTTTTTATGTTTAAACGAAAGAATCCTGCACCGGAAATCAACCATCATTTCCACAAATCTCGGATTATCACAGCTTACCGATCTGTATTCGGAGCGAATCTTATCGAGAATCATGGATAATTATGTTCTGATCAAACTATTCGGGGAAGATATCAGGATGCAGAAGCGGAGACGTTAATCATTGCAACAGACACAGGATACTTTTTCTGCCTTCAATTAGAGCAATCTATTGAAATACATGTAAACAAATTTTTATGGAGGAACCATTCAATGCCAAACGATGAAAGAAACCTAGAAACCTTACCTGATGGAGCACTTGGTCTGATCCCGCTTGAGAGCTGCAAAGAGCTTGGTCTGAAAGTAGACAAGTATCTGGTCGGCTGGAGAGAAAAAAGACAGCATCAGCATGCATCTGATCTTGCCTTCAAGGATTACCGCCGCGATTCTTACATCATCTCTACCGCTGTTCCGCGTTTCGGAACCGGTGAAGCAAAAGGTGTGATCAAAGAATCTGTTCGTGGATACGATCTGTACCTGATGGTCGATGTGACAAATTACAGCCTTACCTACTCTGTATGCGGTCATGAAAATCACATGTCACCGGATGATCACTATGCAGATTTAAAACGTATCATTGCAGCCGTTGGCGGTAAAGCAAGACGTATCACAGTCATCATTCCTTTCTTATATGAAAGCCGTCAGCACAAACGTACTTCCCGCGAATCCTTAGATTGTGCTTTAGCATTACAGGAACTGACTGCAATGGGTGTAGACAACATCATCACATTTGATGCTCATGATCCACGTGTCCAGAATGCAATTCCATTAAAAGGCTTTGAAACTGTACAGCCTGCATACCAGTTTGTAAAAGGCATCCTGCGTGAAGTGACTGACTTAAAGATCGATTCTGATCATATGATGGTAATCAGCCCGGATGAAGGCGGTACGAACCGTGCTGTATATCTTGCAAGCGTTCTCGGTTTAGATGTCGGTATGTTCTATAAGAGACGTGATTACAGCCGTATCGTAGACGGACGTAACCCGATCGTTGCACATGAATTCTTAGGTTCCTCCGTGGAAGGAAAAGACGTTATCATTATTGATGACATGATCTCTTCCGGTGAAAGTATGATTGATGTTGCAACTGAATTAAAGAAACGTAAAGCAAACCGTATCTTCGTTGTTGCAACTTTCGGACTCTTCACAAACGGTTTAGAAAAATTTGATCAGGCAGTTGCTGATGGTATCATCTACAAAGTCGTTACTACAAACCTTACTTATCAGACACCTGAGCTCTTATCCAAACCTTATTACATCAGCTGTGATATGAGTAAATACATCGCTTATATCATTGATACCTTAAACCATGATTCTTCCATCAGCGATCTGTTAAACCCGTATGACAGAATCGAACGTCTGGTATCTAAATACAAGGCAGAGCAGAAATAATTCATTCTGAAATATCAAAAAAGCCGGTACTTTTTCGTGCCGGCTTTTCTTATACAATGGAATGCATGTCTATAAACATTCTGGCATCAAAAAAAGAAACCATCATACACTTTTGTATAACGGTTTCTTCTTATCTCATTTCTATGTAAGTCCGTCTGGCAAACGCTCCTAAAACAGATCAACTCTTCCTGCAAACTTCTGGTTGATCACATAGTACGCTGCAAATTCTTCCGGTTTTAAATATACCTGAAGGCTCTTGATGGATGATGCTCTGTGACCATCTGCAACAAACTCATTTTTTGCTTTCTCAATCACATCTGCAACAATCGCTTCATTCCCCTGATACTGGATAAATACTTCCGGTTTTAATTCTTCTTTTGCTGCCTTTGCTGCTTTCTTTGCTGCTCTTGACGGTTTCTTTTCTCTTGCCGGTTTTGCTGTTTCTTTTGTCTCAGCTGCTGTATCTTTGACTGTCTCAGTCTTTGCTGCTGCTTTTTCTTCTACAGCTTCTTTGACTGCTGCTGTCTTTTCTGTTACTGCTGCTTTTACTTCAGATGCAGACTCTTTGACTGCTGTCTTCACATCCTGTGCTGCATTTTTTGCTGCCTGTAAAACATCACTGGCCTTCTCATTTGTCTTCGGCTCTGCTTCCTTTACCTGATTTGTCTTTTCTGCTTTGATTGCATTATTTTTTGCTACAGTTCCTTTTGCCATAATGAATTCCCTCCTCAACAAAACTTACTCACAAACTAAAAACTTCTCCATTGCGTCTAATGCTTCTTCTTCATCGCTTCCTTCAGCGACAATATTCACTGTCATACCCTTTGAAGGATTAAATGCCATGATTCCCATGATACTCTTTGCATTGATCCTGCGGTTATTGCTCTCAAGGATAATCTCACTGTCATAGCGGCAAGCCACCTGAACCAGTTCTGCAATTGGATTATCATGTTCTTTTGAAACATTCGAAACCACTACTTCTTTTCTGCTCATATTCATCCTCTTCCTCTTTTCAAGTACTTCTCAAAATATAACCCATTCGACTTTAATTTGCAATACGTCTCACTTAAATCTGTTAAAGTTCAACGAACTATTCTATGGAAGCACTGTTTTTTTATGCAGTTTTCTCTTTTTTTTCATGTATTTATATTGGAAATGTATCTGTAAAACCTGCCTTTTTCTGCATTTGCTTTATTTCAGATATGTGAAGAAAACATTTCCTGCTCCTTTAAACACTTCATCTGCTTCCGTTATACTCTGTTTAAAATTGTTTCCGGATGAAGAATCAAAAATAATGACATTATTGGCATCATATCCTACCACCAGAACCGCTTCATTGCTTCCCGTCATTGCAAATACCGGATTACCGCAGCTTACATAGTAAAGGACTTCTTCCACACTGCACCCGGTCAGATCTAAAATTCTTGCATCTTTCATTGTATTGCTCAAAATATTCTTCGGTGTCTCACCGCCTGCAATCAATGCACTGACACTGATATTAATTCCTTCTTTCTCAAGCATTGCATTGATACACTGTGCAATGCTGCCGGAAGAAGCATCTTCCGCGCCGACTGCGATATCAGAGAGTGCCGGTTTGATTGCATCTCTGGAACGTTTCCAGATATACTCCTGATCCTCGCCTACTACGACTCCCATCTTTTCATTTGCCTTTGTGATCGCATCTGCCACCTGATCTGTGGTATAAACCACATCACCTTTTACATAAACATAATATTTTCCGTTACCACCCTTATCTTCAAGTGTGAGCGTGCGATCCTGCTCTAATATGGTTTCTCTCGGAGTCAGCAGTCTTGGAGCCTTTTCCCCCACATTTTCCGGCAAAGATATTTCAAACCGGGTCTCTTTACTGTCAGAACTGCTGCTTACAATGGAAACTATTTTATTTCCATCTCCCTCCCGGTTCATGATCATATCCTGATCTGCGTCCACATACGCCGTACCATTATACTGAATACGGTTTAAGTACATAGTGTAATCTTCAATATCAACCCCGGAAACATAATATCCATTTTTTTCGTATGTCTTTAAAACGGACGGCGTATCGGATGACACATCTAAAATTTTAATCTGATACATCGGGAAGATTACATTTCCCGCAGCCTCCGTTGATACATCTGCCGCATTCGCTACGCCATATACAAAATCGTCTCCCATAAATCCAAGCGGTTTTACATACTTTCCACTGCCTTCTGTTATGGTAAATGTTTTTTCACTGGAAAAGTTGATGAGCGAAATCGTATCACTCTGTCCGTTCTGGCTGTCTTTCGTCCATGCAAAATAACGGTCGGATTCTGAAACCGCATATATTTCTTTATCCAGTCCCTTGATCAGCTCTTTCATTTCCAATGTACTAAGATCGATTCCATACACACTGCCATCGACCATCAGATATAATTCTCCGCCCTCAGTCACATACATCATCTGACCAAGTTCGGATTTCATGACCTCGTATGCCTTATCCGAAGATATGAATGCAAGCTCCTCATTTGTGTTTGAAAGACTGTCATAATGATTGACCTCAATTCCCACTTCCCCCTCATGGTTTCCGCGGTTCATATAGCCATATACGATATAATCAAGGCTTCCCGCCTCATCGATCCTGACAATTTTGATATCATGTTCCCCGTAATTTTCACGGTTGTCAATTCCTTCATATCCACGGAAACTGAACACTTTTGCGAGTGTATTCTCCGTCTCATTGTAACTCCAGAGTTCGCCCTCCTGTACAAAAGCGACCGTGGTTCCGGTCTCATTCGCCTGATACTCCACATTTCCGGAGCGTATCCCAAGCTCAATATAATTGTCAAAAAAGCTTGCATTTTCCCCGCGGAAAATCTGATTCATCCGGCGTTCAAAATTGAGCAGATACATCCGGCTGCTTGTATAGCGCACTCTGTAATATTCTTCTACATTATAATATTCACTCTCGCCACCCTCACCGATACTCGTCACAACATAATCCAGCACGATCACATTATAGGTATCCGTAATTTCTTTTATGGATGGCACCGGCGTCGTTAACTGCTCTCCGTTAAAATCTGCCCATGCAAGCTGTTTTAATGAAGAATTTAATGAAACAAACTGTAATGTTGTGTTATCGCCGGTTGTTTTTTCCATATACGTTGACAGTGTTCCCGATGTCTCACTGTTGAACGTGGTATTATGAAACTCTTTTACAAATTTCAGGGATTCGTCTACATGCGCATTTGGCATTTCCACAATCCTTGTATAATAATAAATGACATCATTTCCGCTCTCTAAATTAATAAGAAGTAAATACTCTTCCCCCTCCTGAAGCAGATTCTGGATTTCAAGTTCTGCTTTGATCGTACCTTTTTTCTCATCATAGGAATTGACATCTGCATTGGCGATCAGTCTCTCCCCATCAAGGCTTCGTATTTCATACGAGATCGCATCCACGCTTGTCTCGTATGTCTGGATCGTAACCGGAAGTTTTCTGTCTTTTCCAATCGGTGTGATCGTATCGCGCATACTCGCAGCATTCATCTTTGTACGATATCCATATAATTCATTGACTTCCTGCTCACTGCTCTCTAATGTGATGACCGGTAATGTGGCATTTTTCATTTCTGTTGTCAGATCTTCATTGACATGATTTGTCATCATACTAAATACTCCGACTGCCACAAAAAAAATGACGGTCAGTACGACTGCCTTAATTGCACCTTTCTGCACGATATTGTCTCCTTACTCTATGTGAATGAAATATCATTTTCCCTGTTAAAACCGCCATCTTTGTAATTTCTTCTGAAACCCGAAAAAAAGCGACAGATATATTGTATGCATTTTTTTTCAAATCCGCAATGCCTATCACTGATTCTTTTTGAAATTTTAAGAAAGAGAATTAAAAAACGGGCAGTGTACCTATGACCTGCCCATTTTCTGCAACATTTGTTTTACCACCAGCGTCTGCATCTTCTGTGCCTGCAGCGTCGTCTGTACATCTCATTATTTAATAATACCCCGATCAGGCTCCGCATATCATCACGTCCTCCAGGGGGCGGAGGTGGCGGCATCCCGGGTCCGGGTGGAGGCGGGGGCGGCATCCCGGGTCCCGGCGGTGGATTCATTCCGCCCCAGTACTGTTCTGCCTCAACATTCTTTTCTTCCCCTGCCACATTGCGGTAGATCCGCTCTGCCACCTGTTCTAACATCAGGCGGTCCGGATACTCGTCAAACATCAGGCTCCCCTCATACTCCATCTTGTCGCACTCATCTTCCACATAAGAAAGGATTGTCTTCACCTCTTTCGGATAAAGCTCCTTCATGCGTTCCATATCTTTTTCATATTCCATTTCCGTCAGATACAGATTCTGCATCGGATAGCTCATATAAAAAGGCATTTTCGGCACATCCATCTGCATACGGAAAAACTGTTCCTGATTATAGTCCACACATTGCTCCTGTCGCTAACATCTCTATATCATATGCGTGAGGAATACTTTTGTGCGGGTTCCATTATGCGTTAGAATTATTCAAACAAAATATTTTTGTATTTCGTATAACCTTCTTTTTTCATCTGCACGGATGCCTCTTTTTTGTCCCCTTCATGCGTAAACTCATACACATTATAAGCACCGTCACGGTAGGCAAAATCCGCTCCGTTATCCTGATAATGCAGATAAGTTCCATTGCCCGGATACACGCGCATTTTCAAGGTATCATACGGCTTTTCACCGACGTACTGTGCCAGTTCATAAGTTGGGATCATGCCTCCCTCTTTTACGAACATCGGACAGGTATCAAGCGGTGCGTCTACCATATAATACTGTCTGCCCTGATATGGTTTCTTTGTCTCATAATCATACCAGACACCTTCCGGAAGATATACGATCTTTTTCGTCTCTCCCTGCTCTAAAACAGGTGCAGCTAAAAGATTTTCTCCGACTAAAAATTCACCGTTTAAGTTCCAGACTTCCGGATCATTCTCATAATGTAAAACCAGAGGACGCATAATCGGCAGTCCGGTCAGTTCACATTCGCGGAACAGATCATACAGGTATGGAAGTAACTGATATCTTAATTCCACAAATTTGCGGTAGATGCGGATCGTCTCATCATCAAACTGCCATGGCTCCTGGAATGTACTTCCCATGGAAGAATGGTTACGGAACAGTGGGGAAAATGCACCAACCTGAACCCAGCGGCACATTAATTCCGGTGTACAGTCTGCACCAAATCCGCCGACATCCGTTCCCGCAAATGCAATTCCGCTCATACCGAGATTGCAGAGCTGTGGAACCGCCATTCTAAGATGTGCCCAGAGGCTCTGGTTATCTCCGGTCCATACGGTAGAGTATTTCTGTGTTCCTGCATAACATGCTCTTGTGATCACGAACGGTCTTCTTCCATCGGCTTCCTTTAATCCTTCATAAGTTGCCTTTGACATCAGATGTCCATAAACATTATGCATTGCCGCATGATCTGTCTTTTGATCCTCATCCGTAAAAACGACATCCTGTGGAAGTTCTCCACGGAAACTTGCAGGCTCATTCATATCATTCCATGTTCCTCGCACACCAAGATCCACTAAGAATTTCTGATTTTCTGCCCACCATTTTCTTACATCCGGCTTTCCAAAATCAGGATATACCGCTTCGCCCGGCCATACTTCATTGACGTATACTTCCCCTTCCGGTGTTTTTGCAAAATAATCATTCGCGATTCCCTCATCATACTTTGCATATCCCGGATCTAATTTCACACCCGGATCAATGATGCAGACAACCTTAAAACCATCCTCTGCGATCTCTTTTATGATTGCACCCGGTGCTCCAAACCCCTTTTCATTCCAGGTAAATACGCGGTACCCATCCATATAATCGATATCAAAATGGATCGTATCACATGGAATCTGCAGTTCTCTGTATTTGTGTGCCACACGTCTGATATCATCAGCTGACATATAGCCCCATCTTGACTGATGATGTCCTAATGTCCAAAGCTGCGGCAGAGGGGTTCTTCCGGTCAGATAAGTATAGCCTTCCACAATATCCGTCATTTTTTCCCCGGAAATAAAATAATAATCGAGATTTCCGTTCTCTGCACTGTAATAATAGCAGGCGCTGTTCTCTTTTCCCAGATTGACATGTGATCTGTAAGTGTTGTCAAAGAACATTCCAAATACACCCGCATCTTTTAATGTGATCAAAAACGGAATGGATTTATACAATGCCTTAAAATCGTCCGTGTGTGCCTGTGGCAGATCGGAATTCCAGTTTTCATATTCATAATTTCTTTTATTTAAAACGCCTGTTTTATCTCCGAGTCCATAGAACTTTTCATCCCCGCTCATCTGCTTTACGACCATAACAGGATCTTCTTTTTCACCCTCCGCAGATACGGCATGTCCCTCAGACTCTAACGTTGCAAGTGCTTCATCGCTTAATTTCTTTTTTTTCTTTCGCTCTCCCCTGAAATCTGCACATAAAAGTGTACCGTCTTTTTTATAAAAATCGATCAAAAAATCATCGTATACTTTGGCTGTCAGCTTATCTGTTTTAATCTGTACTGCTCCGCCTTCCTCAGAGACATCTACGGTAACCGGAAGTCTTTTATCTCCCTCGATTGCTTTTGAACGGTGGTCTTTCGACTGGTACGGAACAAATACATTCATGATCGTGTCCGTGACTGCCGTGACATACGCCGTTCCATGTTCAAATTCAAATTCTACTGTACTTCCATTGGTCTGATAAGAAAGTTTTTTTCCTAACATATGCTTCTCCATTTCTATTTTTACATTTTTGCAATGTCCTGTAATTCCTGTAACAGTTCAAGATCCGACTGCTGCACCTTCATGTTCGTCGTGATCGGTTCCTCACCCGGTTTTGTCACGGTAATCTCAATGATTGTTCCCTCCGTGATGCCGGTGGAAAATACTGCGTTTAGAAATGCAGCAAATTTCGGGTGATTTGCCGTGAATTTATTTTTTGCATTCATGATCTTCATTATTGATGCCGGATTTATCATCGCTTTTCTCCTTTTCCTGTGTGGGGGTGGTTATATTACTTTAGTACGGTTATTATACTATAAGATGGCGGGTTTGTCCCGAAAATTTACGAAATTTATTTTCACAAATTTGGTGGAAAAGGTGTATCGGTGTGTTGTGAATGGCAGATTCCCCGGCACCTTAGGAAAGCACCGGAAATCTGCATACATTCTATTCTACTAAATACTCTCTTCAATTTTGTTTTTGTGCGTTTTCGACGAACTGCATATCTACCAGTTCATCGTACTGATAGGTACCCTGATATACATCGGATGCAATGGATACTTCCATATCATTTTTTACTGCCTCCGGTGTGATGATTCCATCGACACTCCAGAGTCCATCTTTATAGGCACGGTCGATCGCTGCTTCAATGTCTTCGGCCGGTGTGGTTGGAAATTCCTTTCCGGCAGCGCGGACCGCAGTTTTTTTATCCTGTGCAGCAGAAAGCGATTTTAACATTGCATTGACAAAGTGCTGTACTGTCTCCGGGTCATTCCGGATGGTTGACTGTGACACACTGAGTACGGAGTAAGCGTAGTCTCCAAGATCTGTAAACTGGTAAAATGCATCCGTCCATACACCTGATTTCATACCGTCAACGATCTGTGGTTCCGCTGCCCAGGAGATATCTGCCTGACCGCTCTGTACCACGGCAACTGAGGTGGACATATCTGCCGGTTCCACCATCACTACATCCTTATCCGGATCAAGTCCAATTGACAGTAAAAGATAGCGCACACACAGATTCGGGCTGCCGCCAAATCTGCCGGAGTTGATCTTTTTTCCTTTGAAATACTGTGCAAGTTCTTCATCTGTATTTCCTGTGTATTCCTCGCCAACTGCCGCACACAGATACACATTAGCGCGGTTCACACAGTTGCAGACAGCAATCACCGGATCCGGGCAGTTCCCGGATGCATTCGGAATTGCATTTGAATCCACTCCACCGATTACTCCCCACGCATCCCCGCTCATCACCGACGTCACATGCGAGCCGCCCGTAGCCTGGATCACCTCCACATCAAGGCCTTCCTCCGCAAAAAATCCCTCCTGCTGCCCGATATAAAGTGGAAGATACCCGAGCGAATGTAACGGCTCCGCAATCACGATTTTTTTGAGTTCCACACTCTCCTGCTGCGTTTTTCTTCCACTGCATGCTGTCGCAAATAAACTTGCTGCAAATACAACGTAAGCCAAACAACTGAACAATTTTCTCTTTAACATTTTCCTTTTAAACATTTCGACCCATTTTCACTTTTTAATATAATATGGACTCAGGTGCCCAAAGGTGTATCACAACATAGCGGCTGGTGTCCTCCTCACGCCTTACGATAAATCGCCAGATGTTCCGTCATCCATTTTTCCAGTTCCACCACCGCAAAATACATCACCATCGCAAGCAGCGACAGAACGATCACACCAACCCACACTAACGTGGTATCCAGAATAGTTCCCGCATAAATGACCATTCTGCCAAGTCCGTGCCCCGATGCGATAAATTCGCCGACGATTGCTCCCGCAAGCGCCAGTGAAATATTGATCCGGAGGCTTCCAAGCATCCACGGAAGCACTGCCGGAACCACGACTTTTCCAAACACCTGCCATCTGGCAGCCCCCAGAGAATAAAGTAAGGTTTCCATCGACTCATCCACATTCTCCACCCCGCTGACCGTTGCAAGCGCACAGGATATTACCGTCATTAAAAATGCCAGCATCACTTTAGATGAAAAACCGATTCCAAACAGTACAATTAAAATTGGTGCAAGTGCCAGTTTCGGAATTGCATTAAACATCACAAGATACGGCTCAAAAATCTTTGCAAACGTCTTTGACCACCAGAAGGACAATCCTAAAACTGCGCCGCCCAATGTTCCCGCTAAAAAACCGCCGATCGTGGACATCGAGGTAAAGTAGATATCATATGCAAGATTTTTCTCTTTCCACTGTACGATCGCAGTCTGTGCGATCAGGGACGGTGAGCTCCAGTAATAGTCATCGATCCACCCCAGACGTGCACTTACCTCCCAAAACAGCAGGATGGCGACCCCAAGCAGGATACGTCCTGCCCTTATCCCTTTTTTCTGTTTTCTCCGGTGTTTTTCTTCCCGCCTGTCTGCCTGCATCGCCAAAACGGATTTAGGTTCATAATACTCCACCTCATACGCTTCTTTTTTCATCACTCATCCCTCCCATCAAGTGCTGTTTCAGATCCCAGAAATCCGTCTCCAGCATATCTTCCTGTTTTCTTGGCCGTTTCAAATGAACGGTAATTTTTTCTTTCACATACCCCGGACGACCGGAAAATACATAGATGATATCTGACAGATAAATTGCCTCATCCATATCATGTGTCACAAATAAAACCGTCTTATGAAAATCTTCCCAGATCTCTAACAGCCAGTTCTGCATAGACTGTCTCGTCTGCGCATCCAATGCACCAAACGGTTCATCTAACAGGATAATTTCCCTGTCATACAAAAGTGTGCGAAGGAGCGCCGCTCTCTGCCTCATTCCACCGGACAGCTCGCACGGATAATTTTTCTCAAATCCCGAAAGTCCGTACTTTTCCATCAGTGGCAGTGCCTGTTTTCTCGCTTCCCGCTTCGGCACGCCCTTTATCTCAAGTCCCAAAATAATATTGTCGATGATCGTACGCCACGGGAGAAGCATATCTTTTTGCAGCATATATCCAACGTAACCTTTTTCCCCTAAAATGCTTTTCTCTCCAATCGTAATATCTCCCGATGTCGGCGGCAGAAGTCCCGCCACAATATTAAATAACGTCGACTTCCCACACCCGCTCGGCCCAATGATCGACACAAATTTTCCATGCGGTATCAAAATATTGACCGGACGGAGAACCTGACGCATCTCTCCATTATTATAAAAACTTTTTGTAATGCCCGAAATTTTTATATCATGAAGCGATGCTTCATGATCGTGATCTACACTCGCTTCGCTCGGCAGTCTTTTTATATCATAAGCCATACTGACAGCTTCTTTAATCTATTCTTATTCTAATATATTCCGGTCTGGTACACTTTGACATATCGTTCTGAAAACAAGAAAATCCGGAAACAAAGATTTCTCTCCATTTCCGGATTTCTGTCAAACATATTTTATTTTACGCGCAGAATCTCGCCTGCTTACAGCATTTTCTTTTTCTTAAAATAAATGATCTCTCCCGCAATGATGCAGATGCTGACTACAATAACGACCGGATACGCATATTTCCATCCGAACTCCGGCATATTTGGAAAGTTCATGCCATACCATCCGGCAATCAGGGTCAGTGGGAGAAATATCGTCGTTACTACCGTTAAGATACTCATGACCTTATTCTGCTGTACATCGATCAGTGACTGGTATAACTCACGGATCTGTACTAAATATTCCCGCAAGAGTTCCACATGATCATGCAGGCGTTCCACACGGTTCGCATAAAGCTGCCAGAGCGATCGCTCCTTGTCTGTCAGTATCTGTCCGAAATCACTCTGCATGGCATCTGCCAGATTGACAAGCTGCTCATAATATGCATGATATGCCGAAAAACGTTTCCTGTACTGCAGAATGATCTCATAGAAATGCTCCGGGATCTTTTTTAAAAGCTCTTCCTCAATGGAGGCTAATTTTTCCTCCTGCTGCTGCAGATAGATCACATCATCCTCGATCAGCATCTCAAAAATCATAACGAGGAACTGATGCATGCTGCACTCTGTGGGTATAATTTTTTCCAGCCTTCCAAGACACGTCTTTAGGAAACTGCCATCCTCGATCAACAGCAGTTCTTCGCCTCTCAGATAAAATCCAAATACGATATACGTCACTCTGCCCTTTAGGGCACGCGGTATCTTCATCGTCCCAAACAGGCAGTCCCCGTAACTTTCTGCCTTGCAGTACTGTACCGGATTCATGCTGCGGAACAAATTCCGTTTATGTGGATACGCACCCTCTAATTCCTTAAACTCAGACAATTCCATCAGACAGATTTTCTTTTCACTGTTTAGATAATATTCCTGCATATTTTATTTTACCAATTTTGCGATCACTTTCACCAGATCCTCGATATTGGCACCGGAAGTATTGATGCACAGGTCATAATTTAACTTCTCGCCCCATGTCTGTCCGGTAAAGAACTGATAATATTTGGAACGTCTCTTATCCACATCCTGAATATGACGTCTCAGCTCTTTGTCTGTAAAATGTTCCTGCTCCGGTGCACGCTTTCTGCATCGCTCCATGCGTGATTCCATATCTGCATAAATAAACAGTCGCAGCGGATTCTTGTCGCGCAGGATATAATCTGCACTTCTTCCAACGATCACACAGTCTGATTTCTCCGCGAGTTCCTGTACTAACAGGCTCTGTTCTCTGTAAATCGCATTGTTCTGTTCCATCACAGGATCCGCGCCCATATAAAAAGTTCTCCCGATTGTGATCGGCATCAGGGCAGTCGGACCATTTTCCATTACATGCTGCACATAACCTTCTGCAAGTTCGGTTCTCTTTGCAATCTCTGTTATAATCTCGTTATCATAATAGGCAATTCCAAGTTCATCGGAAAGTCTCTTTCCAACCTCTCGTCCGCCACTGCCAAATTCACGTCCGATTGTTATAATTTTTCCCATATGTATCATCTCCTGATTCATCATTTTCTATAAATAAACTATAACACTTTCCCGCGTTAACGTCCAATTCTATTTTCTAATCAACACTTTTTAATGATTCCGTCATGCTGATCGCATCGATCTTCTTTCGCATCAGCCGGTCCACAAACCAGGTAAACACCAGAGTCAGCACCACGCTGTATACAAAGCTGACCGGTTTTACATGTACATCAAAGGCTACCATATCCACGACGATCTGACTCATGACAAACCGGTGCAAAAATACACCAAGCACAAGCCCTGCAAGTGCGCCGAGAAATGTCAGGATCGTATTTTCCCGGAACACATATGCGGCTGTCTCATTTTCGTAAAACCCGAGCACCTCGATCGTTGCGATCTCGCACACACGCTCCGTAATATTAATATTTGTCAGGTTATATAAAACGATAAAAGCAAGTCCCGCTGCACACAAAATAATGACCACAACGATCAGATCCATACTGCCCATCATGCTTGAAAAACGTTCCATGTCATCCTGTGAAATATTGACCGCTGCCACATCCGACATTGCCATCAGGGATGTTCCAAGCAGATGTGCATCTGTGCCCTCAGAAACACACACAAATGCGTTTTTGTATTCCGGTTCCGTTTTCATCTGTTCTTCATAGGTATCCGCAGACAAATAGACATAATTATATACAAAATTTTCACACAGCCCGCTTACCGTCACGGATATGGTTTTCATGTCGGAATCCTGCAGTGTCACGGTATCTCCGGTCTTTATCCCAAGTTCATCTGCCACTTTTGCGGAAATAACCGCCTCTCCCTTTTTCGGGAATGTGATCGGTACTCCTTTTTCCGTATGCAAATTGACAAACGGCGTCATATCCGAATCCGGATCTGCAATGATAAGGCTGACGGATTTTGTCTTTTCACTGCCAACTAAATCCATGCTCTTTTCTGCCACAAACACAGATTTTTCCACACCGTCCTGTTCTTTGCTTTCCAGTTCACTTTTTTGCTCCGGTGTGACGGACGATGAATAAGTCACACCGATATCATAGGTCTGGATCTGCGTATACTGCTGCGTCACAATTCCCGTCACAGAATCCCTCACCCCAAATCCGGTCACCAAAAGTGCGCTGCATCCGCTGATGCCTGCGACCATCATGAAAAACCGCTTTTTATACCGGAAAATATTCCGCATGGAAACCTTCTGCAAAAATTTAAGCCTCTTCCATACAAACGGTATATATTCAAGGAATACACGTTTCCCGGCTTTCGGTGTCTTCGGACGCATCAGCTCTGCCGCAACCTCCGTCAGTTCGCGGCGGACAGACACAAAGGTTGTACCGATAGAACAAAGCAGTGATACGATCACGGAAATGACTGCTAATTTCCAGTCAAACACATAAACCAGGGAATCCATCTTATAGAGCATGCCGTATGCATACCAGATCACTTTCGGGAATAAAAATGTCCCAAGTGCAAATCCGGCCACACATCCGGTCAGCGCCGCGGAGCCGGAATAAAACATATATTTTGCCATAATGGTATGTTCACTGTAGCCGAGTGCCTTTAACACACCGATCTGTGTCCGCTGTTCCTCCACCATACGGTTCATCGTCGTCACACACACAAGTGCCGCTACCAGAAAGAAGAAGATCGGAAATACATCGGCAACTCCGTCCACGATACCGGAATCGCTCTCAAAGCAGACATACCCAACATTGGTATCGCGTCCGAGCACATAGGTATCAGGATCTTTTAATTCCTTTAAAGTTTTCTCGCCATCACTGATCTTTTTCTCCGCTTTTTCTATTTCCTCATTGTAAGTTGAAAGTCCGTCCTCATATTCCTTTTTCCCATCTTCATACTGCGTTTTCGCATCGGATAATTCTGCTTCCTTTTCTGCTATCTGTGTTTTGGACTCTTCCAACTGTTTTTTCGCTTTTGCAATGGCGCTCTTTCCGCTCTCGATCTGCTTTTGGGCTTCCGCGATCTGCGCTCTTCCGTCTGCAATCTGTGCCTTTGCATCTGCAATCTGTGATCCTGCATCCGCTAATGCATCTCCCGAAGAAAAACTGCCTGCCGCACCATTTCCCTGATCTCCATTTTCGGAAAAAAGCCCCTCAGAAATTCCGTTCAATGCTTTCTGGATCTGTCCGACTCCCTGCGCATAACCGATTCCAAGTGCAACTTCCGCCTGATCTAACTGTGTCTCTTTCTCCTGAATCGCCTTTTCTGCTTCCGTCAGTTCTGCCTCTTTTTTTTCTAATTCATCCGGGGCATATTCCAATTTTTTCTTTGCATCTGCAAGCTGCTTTTCGCCGTCTTCGATCTGGCTTTTTGCATCTTCTAATTGTTTTTTTGCATC